>Ga0182024_10020056_pt1 | contig 12248 bp, 6 predicted proteins | sample P32metaG_FD_120480 | JGI IMG/M metagenome (GOLD analysis project Ga0182024, IMG submission 120480) | Permafrost microbial communities from Stordalen Mire, Sweden - P3-2 metaG (Illumina Assembly) | ecosystem: Environmental > Terrestrial > Soil > Wetlands > Permafrost | place: Sweden: Stordalen...
GCAAAGGATTTTCTGTGCCCGTTCCTCCGCTTCGAGCAATGCGGCTAAATGGGATGTCCCACAGCCGATCCGTGGCCGCCAACGAACGCGGCATAGCCATACAATTCTCCCGTTTTGCTCTTGAACGTTTAAACACGAGTCCGAACCGCGCCATCGATGAAGTATTTTCGGTTCCGCGTACGCTGATGGGAGTAGCTTGCCTGTCCAGCGATGCCCGTCCGTCAGACCAGTGAGCATCTCGTATAACACACAGCCGAAGGCGAACAGGTCGCTGCGCGGGTCCGCATCCTTGCCCTGTAACTGCTCCGGAGACATGTATTGCAAAGTGCCGACGATCTTGCCTTCATCCGTTAGCGCGTTGGTCAGCGTGGCGTCGGTCTCTTTGAGCGAAGCCGTATGCTTGGCAAGGCCGAAATCGAGCAACTTTAGACCGTTCTTGGTCACCAGGACGTTGGCTGGTTTCAAATCCCGATGGATAATGCCTCGCCGATGCGCCGCATCGAGCGCCTCAAGGATCTGCTGGGCGTAATCGACCGCCTTTTCGACCGGCAGAGGACCTTTGAGCGGCGCGCCCTCGACATATTCCATCACCAAGTAATTGGGACCCACATCGTAGAGCTGGCAAATGTTCGGATGATTGAGCGCAGCTACTGCGCGCGCTTCGCGTTCAAAGCGTTCACTGAACTCAGTCTTAGCGACCTTGATGGCGACAATGCGATCAAGCCGTGTATCGCGGGCCTTCCATACCTCGCCCATGCCGCCTTCGCCGATGCGCGAAAGAATCTCGTACGGGCCGAGCTTTGCTCCGGCTGTGAGAGTCATTTCTTCGGCGTCATTTCTTCAAGGCCGCCTGCCAGTTCGAGACTAGAGTCAGAAGTCTCACAATCCCAGTGTTCGCTCCCGGAGGGTCTAGCATCAAAAAATGCTGTCCGTCGGAAGAAACGTCGAAGGTCGGCGGGCCGTTCCACATGAACAGAACATGAGGAGGGTCGATGTCCACCCGGCCCGGCGAAGTATGAATACCCGCGGCCATTACGTCCCCAAGCGGGTCTATCCTGTAAAACAGCTCCTTGCCATCGCCACGCCAGCGCGGATTGCTGCCTCCGCCACTCGATACTTGCCACTTGCCGCCGGAAGGTGGAAACGGCTGGATATACACCTCCGTTTCGCCCGATTCGTTCGAGTCGTAGGCGATCCATTTTCCGTCCGGCGAGAATACGCCGTCTTGCTCGTCAAAAGGCGTCTGGAGAAATGGAATCGGGTCACGCTGCGCACCCTCCGGACCGTCGAGCGGCAGGACTATCAAATCCCAACCTGTTTTCGCGTTCTGCTCCTCATATAAGAGGTAGCGTCCGTCCCTGCTCCAGTCCAATGTCACCTTTGCCCCTTGGGCTAAGCGTTCTTCGCGGCCTGCTCCGCCAATGTCCTTCCGGGAAATCTGCCCAGACCCGTTCCGGACGGAACTGAACGTGATCTGGCGGCCGTCGGAAGACCACACGGGAAGGGTGTTCTTTCCGCTGAAGGTCAGCCGGGCCATGACATTTCGGCTGAATTCGTAGACCCAGATTTCCTGATTTGTCGAAACGGATCGTGCCACCGCCAATCGGCGCCCGTCCGGCGAGAGCCTTGGCCACTCGTAGTCATCCTCAGGCCCGATGGCCTCGCGCTGTTTTCCATCCCGGCTCACCCAGTTCATTCGAAAACCATGACCGCTTCCGGTAAGGTAGGCTAAAAAACCGGTATCCGAGGTCCAGAACGCCGCCCGCCGAAGATCTGGATAGAAGGTGAGTGAGTCTACCGGATGGGCTACAGAGATGGGATCCCCTTCGACGCGTAGCCTGGACGGGTCGAAGCGTTGGGCCATCAGCGTGTCCTGCCGCTGCCACAGCAGGTAACCCTGCGATCCGGCGAAAGGAGGGGCATACACCGCCTTGGAGTCCGCGCCCGCAATGATTCTTGCCGGCGAAATTGCTCTACCGGAAGCTCCGTCAAGCACAGCAGCATAGATCCCCTGAACCTTCGCGTTCGGGCTCTGGATAAGATATAGGAACGCTCGCCCATCCGAAAGAAACTGCGGAAAGAAGTGGCCTATCTCAATCCGTGCCGGGTCCAATGCCGTTACCGCAGTCGCGGCCCCGCCCGTGGCAGGCACCCGCCGGATGACGCCTCCGTCCGAAAACAGAATTACGCCGTTCCGGCTCCAGGAGCCACCCTCATAGTTCGACCCCACATCGCATAGTATTTGCGGTGATCCCCCCGGGATTTCAATCCGCTTCAATTTGTTTTCCGCGACAAACCCGATTGATCTTCCGTCGGGAGACCAAAACGTGCCGTTGCCTCCTTCTGTACCAGGCAACTGACGGGCTTCGAACGAATCCAAGGGTCGCAGCCACAGTGATCCGCCGGAACGGGGAGTTCCCCCGGAAAACACAAAGAACCGTCCATCTGGAGAAAACGACTGGGCGAAGAAGGGGTGAACGAACGAGTTTCCCGGCGGTGGATCGAGCACAAAGCGTACCGATCGCGTTTCCGGCGCGGGCTTGGGCCACAACGCCCACCCGACGATCCCCACAGACACCAGCGCCAGGATCGCCGAAACCGTCCATCGTGTCCAGCTTCGGACAGCGCGAGTATCCGATTGGCTGGCGGCGTCGGCGTTCTCCAGATTTTCCAGTGTCCACTTCACATCGGAGGCAGACTGCCAGCGCCGGTCCGGGTATTTCTCCAGACATCGCCTCAACACGCGGTCGAGCGCCAGCGGAGCGACGTCGGCAATCGAGGGCGCCGGGCGTTCCAGGATCGCTCCGATCACGCTGGCGGGGCTTGCGCCGTCGAACGCGTGCTTGCCCGTGATCATTTCATACAGCACACAGCCGAAGCTGAAAATGTCACTGCGGGCGTCGGCTTTTTTTCCTTGGAGCTGCTCCGGAGACATATATCGCAGCGTCCCCATGATCTGACCCTTCACGGTCAGACCCGTCGTGACGGCCTGTTCAGCCATCTCGACCGGTTCTTCGATCTTCGCTAGGCCGAAATCGAGCAGCTTCACGCATTGCTTGTTGACCAGGATATTCGCCGGCTTCAGATCGCGATGTGTGATCTTCTTGGTGTGCGCGGCGTCCAGCGCATCGCAAATCTGCGCCGCGTATTCCAGGGTCTTGTCCAACGGCAAAGGGCCTTTGAGCGGCTCGCCCTCGACGTATTCGAAGACGAGGTAATTCGGCCCAACGTCGTAGAGCTGGCAAATATGCGGATGATTCAGCGCCGCGACCGCGCGAGCTTCGCGCTCGAAGCGTTCGCTAAACTCCGTCTTTGAAAGCTTAATCGCGACGACGCGATCCAGCCGCGTATCGCGCGCCTTCCATACCTCACCCATGCCGCCTTTGCCGATCGGTTCAATAATCTCGTACGGGCCCAGCTTTGTTCCCGGCATCGATCGAATCTTGGCCGCCTCCAACACCGGAGATGGTTCGAAGCGCTCACCCGTACTGTGGTGCGCGAGCAGTGATTCGACATCTGAGCGCAGCGCATCATCGCCGGCGCAGGCGTGTTCCAGGAATGCGGCGCGTTGGTTCTCTTCCCGCTCCAGAGCGGAATGGCACAGTTGCTCGATTTTCTGAAACCGCTCAGATGTCATGCGCCGTCACGGTGGTTATTCTTGGCCCGAGCCCTGGGCGAAGGTTCGGCTAGTTCACGCGCCAGCCAAAGCTTCGAAAAGTCCCAATCACGGCGTACGGTTTTCGTGGAAACCTTCAAGATGTCTCCCGTTTCGTCCACGCTCATTCCGCCGAAATAACGCAGTTCCACTACCTGCGCTTTCCTGGCGTCCAGGAGAGCAAGCGAATTCAACGCATGGTCGAGCGCTATGAGTTCCGCATCCCGCTCTGCGCCCACAGTGAGGACTTTATCGATGGAGACGTCGCGCGCGCCACCGCCGCGCTTTAAGTAGTTGCGCGAGCGCGCCGAATCCACCAAGATGCGCCGCATCAATTTCGCGGAAATAGCAAAGAAGTGCGCTCGATTCTGCCAAGCGACGCGCCTTGCATCCACTAAGCGCAGATAGGCTTCATTGACGAGCTCTCTGGTTTCCAGCGGGCAACTGGAAGCTTCTCGAGCCAGGCATTGACGAGCGACCCTACGCAGCTCGGCATAAACGAGTGGGACCAATTGATCCAGGGCCGCCTGTTCGCCGCGCCCCCAAGCCAAAAGCAGTCCGGTGACTTCATGCGAGGAGCGCGTATCCAACCCGATTCCCTTTGTCCGCAAGCATTTCTCTAAGTTTACCAGTATACATCCCGCGACTACTCGAAAAAGCTCGCTCCCGGCATGTCCGTTCTGATGCTCGGTTTCGCGCATTCATTACCGAGTATGTAAATCTGGCCCGTTAGCTCAGAGGAATAACCGGGTTTACGCGAGACCGCCTTGAGCTTGCCGGGCCATTATGCCGCAAAGGAGTTCTTATGAGACGTATCGCTGGCAGTTGGTTCGTGATTATGATGACCTGCTTCTGTCCACGCATGTGGGCACAAAACGCTGCGAATCATTACGCCGTGTTCTTGGCCGACGAACCGTTGGCACGCCACTTCACATCCAGAGAGGAAATTCGTTCCCCAGCGGGTCAAGTATGGCGCAGACAGATCGAAGCCGCGCAGTCACTTGTTGAAAATGAGTTGACGAAGCGCGGCATTCGAGTCAATGGGGCGGTTACTACGCTGCTGAACGCAGTCTTCGTGCGAACATCCCCAGCACGAGTTGCGGAAATCAAGCGCCTGCCCAGCGTGGTTGATGTCGTTAAGCTCGGTCGAAGTAGGATGCTCCTTAATCGAGCCACACAGATTCTGGATGGATCACAAGCCTGGAACTTTGTTGGCGGTATGGGGAACGCAGGTGCTGGAATCAAGATCGGCATTCTTGACACGGGCATTGACCAGACTCATCCCGCCTTACAGGACAGTTCTCTAAACACGCCTCCTGGATTTCCCAAGTGCGACCTACCAAGCAATTGCGCCAACTTCACGAACAACAAAGTCATCGTGGCGCGCAGTTATGTTGCTCTGGATGCGGGTGGGTCCGACCCAGACGATCCGGCCGACTCCACGCCGGATGATTACACTCCGCGCGATCGCGTCGGACATGGAACGGCCGTTGCATCGGCAGCGGCCGGGAATACTGCGACACTCGCGGTACCAATCAACGGCATGGCCCCAAAGGCCTGGATAGGTAATTACAAAATTGCCGGTTCACCCGGCGTAAACGATGGGGCTAACGACTACGCGCTTATTCAGGCCATTGAAGATGCACTGAATGACGGGATGGATATCGTCACGACTTCCTTCGGTGCTACTGCGAGAACGGGTCCGCTCGACACGGGCGCAACTTGCGGCAACGCGGCAGAAATTCCATGTGATCCCGTTGCGTACGCTTTCGAACAAGCCGCCTCGACGGGACTTATCGTTCTGGCTGCCGCGGGTAACGAAGGCGAAGGAGGAGTCTACGGAACCGGCGTTTATCCGATGTACAACACCATCAGTTCGCCCGCAGATGCTCCCTCAGTAATTGCTGTCGGAGCGGTTAGTAATACCCATGGCTTCAATCCCGATATTGAAGTTGTCGGACCCGGCGTTCCAGAGAGTCTCAATTCCATTGCTGCCGGTATCTCTGACGCTTCGTCGCCTTACGGGGCGTATACAGCTCCGCTCGTCGATCTGAGTCAGATCGGCGATGCTGACGACCTAGGCTGTGGTTCGTTACCGGATTTCTCGTTAATAGGCGCGTTCGCCCTCATTCAGCGGGGAAGCTGCGACTTTTCCCTTAAAGCAACCAACGCCGTCACTGCGGGCGCCATTGGCGTAATCTTCTACGATAACGTCAACGAAACCCTTATACATCCGTCCGAGCTGTCCAGCTTCTCGCAACCGGTTCTCTTCATCGGCTTGAGTGATGGGCAGAATCTGAAGACATTTATCGACGCGCACCCCGGCTATGCCGCAACAATGAATCCTGCGGCCTTCGAGGTCGCCGCTGATGCATCCGTAGTGCTCGCTGGCTACTCGTCCTTAGGGCCAGGCTTAGGCACGAACGGAATCAAACCTGATGTGCTCGCTGTTGGGGGCGGTTCCAACAACGGCGACCTCATCTATCTTGGCGCTCAGAACTACGACCCTTTGGGAGAATTGTATAGTTCCAACCGGTTCATCGCCGCCGCCGGCACAAGCTTCGCGACTCCTCTGGCCGCAGGTACTGCCGCTCTTATCAAGCAGCAGCACCCGAATTACAGCGGCCAGCAGGTCAAATCGGCAATTGTCAACACGGCCAGTCAATCGGTGATGACGGATGACAGCGGTGTCTCACCTGCGAATCCATTAAACATTCTCCAAACGGGCGCCGGCCTGATTGCAGCCGATCTGGCGATCAAGACCGACGTGACGATCGTTCCACCAACGGTATCATTCGGATCCATTTCGACTGGAGTGACAGTTTCAGCGCCGCAGCAACTCACAGTGACTAACACCGGAACTGACGGTGTCAATCTTACGTTTGGGATCACACCTACCAGTTCGGCGCGCGGAACAACCGTCAGCATCACACCAGCTTCGTTTGTTTTGGGGCCGGGCCAATCGCGGGCCGTCATCGCAAGCTTGACCGGTGAATTATCAGCGGGCGGTCTGTATTACGGCTCGATCACGGTATCGGGTGCGTCCGTTCCGATGCAAATTCCATACATGTTCCTTTCTCCTACGGATATGCAGCCGAGACTTAACGCAGTGGCAGGAGACCTGAACCAGGCCATCGCTGGGCGGACGATTCCGGATGGGCGGGTTGCTTTTCGGCTGATCGACGCTACCGGTGTCCCTATGACCGGTGTTCCCGTAAGTTTTTCGCAAGGGGTCGGTAGCGTGCCGCTAAGTCTCAGTGAGGTCTCATCCTCTACGGACAACTACGGATATGCTTACGCGACCGTCACTCTTGGCTCCCAGACTGGAATCTATATGGTAAACGGCTCCGGCGCCGGTCTGTCCTATGAATTTGTTGGAAATGTGTGGCCCCAGCCCCTCGTTAACGCTAGCGGCGTGGTGAACGCGGCGAACTTGACTGCACCTGTGGCGCCGGGATCGTATGCCTCAATTCTCGGAAAGAATCTCAGCTACACGACCGATGAAAACTACAGCGCGCTCCGCTTACCTCTCGCTCTGGACCAGGTAACAGTCTCGTTCGATGCCGCTTCAGACGGTTCCCTTCCGGCCATCAGCGTGCCGGCCCACATAGCGTACGTGAGTCCTGCCCGACTCGATATCCAGGTGCCCTGGGAATTGCAAGGATACTCTTGGGCGCAGCTGAAAGTCACGTTGTTTGAAAACGGTTTCGGAAACGTGATCAATGTCCCTCTTACTACGTACGCGCCTGCAATTTTCGGATCCGGCATAGCAGCTGCGGAGGATTCGAACGGACACGTCATATCCGGCTCTAATCCAGCGACACGCGGCAGCTTCATTCAGCTGTTTTGCAATGGTCTCGGGCCGGTAACAAACCAACCCAACTCAGGCGATTCAGCCTTAGCAAGCCCCTTTTCCTCCACAACATCACTGGTTAAAGTCACAATCGCTGGAGTGCCGGCAAATGTCGTTCTCAGCGGTCTAGCACCAGGATTTCCCGCCCTATATCAGGTCAACCTTCAAGTTCCAACGAACATTCCACCGGGAGACCAACCAGTTTCTGTAGCAATTGGCGGGGTTGCGTCCCCGATTTCGATGCTTCCGGTGCAGTAAATGCTGGAAGCGTTCCGAGCCGCGCCACTGGTTGAGCGCGACCGCGTCAGCGAACGACGCTGTGTGCCGAAGGTTTGGCGCTTTTATTTGCGATTCACGGAGGACAATCAATGTTATTGCTAAAACTGTGCCGGGACACTAGCCTCATCAACGTTTTCTGCGCGCTCGCGTGCACTCAACTGGGCTTGGCCCAGGCGCCGCCCACAATCCTGCAAATCTTGACTCAAAACGCCGTGAATTACCTCGAGGACACCTCGGACGTTTCGAAATTTGCCACGGATGCGGGCTTCATAACCGCAAACCCGGCAAGAAACTTTGGGCAGATAGTGACCATCGACGACATAGCGGCCGTCAATGGCCAGCCGGTCAAGGGAACAGTCGTCATTCAAGCGCGCTCCATTAACCTCAGACCGACTCCCAATCCTGGGCAAGCAATTGCTGATACGGTGCGGACTTCCATCCAAGAATATACTTTCGAGATCTTGCGGAGTGATGGCACCCCAATTGTGACAATCGTCACTTTGGGACTAGCTGGAGGCTCCCCTCCACCTGGGGCACCGTTAGGCGAGCAGCAGGTCAACGCCGCGATCATAGGTGGCACTGGAGCATTTCTCGGGCCCCGCGGGCAAATGGGTCTGATTGGGATGGGAGCTCCACGCGCGGCATCCATAACTGAGGATCCGGCCAACCGGCGTCAACGTGCAGGAGGGACAGGCACGTTTGTGCTGCAATTGATCCCGATGTCACAGCCACAAGTTGTCACCACTGCCAACGGACCTGCAGTAACGCACTCCAGCGACTTCACCCTGGTCACTGCGTCCCAGCCAGCCGCTGCGGGAGAGACCTTATCGCTCTTTGCGAGCGGGCTTGGACCGACGACTCCCGGAGTTGATCCCGGCACACCATTTCCGGCCAGCCCTCTGGCCGCCGTCAATTCGCCGGTGCAGGTAACCGTGAATGGCGTATCGGCGCAGGTACTGGCGGCGGTCGGCTTTCCCGGCGCCGTGAACGGCTATCAGATGAACTTTCAAGTTCCGCGGGAACAGCAAAAGGAGTGTCTACGGTTCTTGTCAGCGCGGCGTGGGTCGCAGCGACTCCCGTGACGATCAATGTCCAATAGGTGTAGGGTGATCGAAGTCGCAGCAGATACGCTCGCTGCCATCGCGGACAATCGAGATTCGGGGTGAGACGCTGCTCATCGGGACGGCGAACGTACTCGCCCGCGCCTTCGTTTTGAGCGCATCAACCATGCTCTGAGCCATAACCCGTTATGCGTGTGCTGATCATTGACGCCGAAAAAAAGGTGGCCAAGCTGCTCAAGAGCGTGATGGAGGAAGCGGGCTGGATCGTTACGATCGCCTACACGGGCATGCAGGGTTTGGCTTTGGCTCAGACGGTCCGCTTCGACACGATTGTGCTGGATATAATGCTGCCGGGCATCGATGGTTTCGAAATCACCCGGCGCCTGCGGCGAGCCAATAACTATACTCCGGTCGTGTTCCTGACGGCGCGAGATGCCGTGACGGACATCGTCAATGGGCTGGATCTCGGCGCGGACGATTACGTGGCGAAGCCGTTCTCCTTCGTCGAACTGAAGGCGCGTATTCGGGCGGTTTCCCGGCGCGGGCGGGTGCCACAATCACACATATTTCAAGTTGCCGATCTGACGCTCGATTCGTCGACCTACGAGGTTTTCCGCGATAAGCAACGCATTCCGCTTACGAAAAACGAGTATCAGCTCTTGGAGTTGCTCCTGCGCAATGCAGGACGCGTCGTGCGGCGGGAGGCGATCATTGAAACCATTTGGGGAACCAGGGAACACCTCAGGAGCAACACGGTCGACGCCTTAATCAAACTTCTGCGCCACAAGGTGGATCGCGGCCGCGAGGCGAAGCTGATTCATACTGTGCGGGGAATCGGTTACTGGGTCCGAGGATGAGTCTTCAGGGAAGCTATGGTCGTAATGTTCTTATTGTTATCACTGCTCTCTGCGCCTTGGGCGATTCGTTCAGCAAGCGTCGGCCCTTCGACCAACTCCATCACGAGCGCCCGTTCTTCCAACCCGTAAATCTGGGCGATATTCGGGTGGTTCAGCGCGGCGAGCACTTTGGCTTCGCGCTCATATCGTGCGATGCGCTCGGTATCGTGGGCGAAACTCTCCGGCAGGATCTTGATGGCTACATCACGGTCGAGCTTGGTGTCACGCGCGCGATAAACTTCGCCCATGCCACCTGCGCCGAGCTTAGCGGTGATGCGATAGGTTCCGATGGAAGTGCCAATCATCTCTTCAGCCCAGCCTGCCAGTTCAGCACCACGGTGATCGGTGCGGCAGCTTTGTCGGCCGGTGGGGCCAGCATCAGAAACCGCTTGCCGTCGGCAGAGGGTTGATACAACAAAGCAATAGCGGCGCCCTGAGGAACGAGATCGAAAAGCGGCTGCGGTGTACTGGCCTCGAAAGTCGTGCCGATCTTAATCGGCACCGCTGTCACTTTCTGATCTGCGGAGATATAGAATAGTTCGCGGGCGTCGCGCCGCCACGTCGGCGCCGAGCCTCCCGCGATCGAGACTTGAACGGGCGGGCGTGTCGGCGGAATTGCGCGGACGTAGACTTGATTCTGGCCGGATTCGTCCGACACGTATGCCATCCATTTCCCGTCCGGGGAGAACTGGGCCATAGTCTCGTTGTAGGGCGCTTCAACGTACGGGGCCGGCTTGCGATCGCCGTCTAGGCCGACGAGCCACAGGTTCCTCTTGGTTTCGCCCTCGCGCCCGTACACGAGGAACTTTCCATCGCGCGACCAATCGTACGGGCGTGCGTTTAGACCGGCGGCGCGCACCAGCAGTTCCTGCTCGCCGGCGCCATTGACCGGTTTCCGATAGAGATCGCGCAAAATGGACGTGCCACGAGACGCAAAGGCGATGCTGGCACCATCCGGAGACCAGACAGGGCCTTGAATCAAGCCAGGACCGAACGTGAAGCGGGACGTGGCGCCGCGCGCGATATCCAATATCCAAATGTCGGAGGTGCCCGCCTGACGATCGGCTATGCCCAGAGCAACCTGCTTTTCATCCGGCGAAAGCGCCAGAGAGCCCATCATACCCGGCTTCCCCAGGACGCCCAGACGTTTTCCAGTCCGGTCCATCCAAACCAGCTCACGAATGTCAGCGTCGCCGCCGGCCGAGCGGTACACGAGCCCCCCCTTCTGCGAGACAGAGAACGCCCCGTGTCCAACGTGCCCATTGCTGTCCACCTGTTCAGCCACCGGAAATATTTCTCCGCTCAACTTGGCCTGGACGGGATCGAAGGGCTGCGCCATCAAGGTGGTTCCGCGCCGGAACAGAAGATAGCCGTTCCGCTCGGACGCCGTTCCGGGAACATACGCCACGCTGGAGAGATCCGGCAGAAGCCGCACCGGGGGCGGTCCGTCCAGCGAGCCAGCGTACACGCCATTGGTCTCGGGCTTGACGCCATTATTAGTGAAGAGGAATCGGCGGCCGCCCGGCAAGAATAATGGGTCATTATGGTGCTCCCCGGAAGCCGCAGCTTTCGTCACATCCACCGGGACGCCTCCGGCGGAGGATACACGTTTCAGGCCCCGGCCACCAAAAAGAATCACGCCGCGCTGGTTCCAGGCTCCTCCGTCCGCTTCAACACCCTCACAAAGAGTTTGGGGAAAGCCGCCGCCGACGGCGATCTTTTTCAGCTTCCCGTCAGCAAAAAATCCGAGGTACGCGCTGTCGGGCGAGAAAAACGGATAGGTCGCGCCTTCGGTGCCGGGCAAAACCCGCGCCTCACCGGAATCGAGCGGCCGAATCCACAGTTGGCTCCGGCTGCCCTCAATACTGACGATGGCGAGGTACCGGCCGTCGGGAGAAATCTCGAACATCGCGTTGGTGGCTTTGCCGGGAAGAGGGATTCCGAACTGGACGCGCGGCTGCTCGAGAGGCCTTTCGCGGAAATGGACGAAAGCGAGGGCAGCGAGAGCCACGGTGACGAGGGCCGCGACGCTCGGCCACAGCCAACCACGCCACGACCGTTGGGGAGCTGGAGCAGTCGCTGGCCCCGGTTCACCTAGATCTGGGTTTTCTAGTGCGATTCTTGCCTCGCCAATCGCCTGCAGCCGCTGCCTGGGGTCTTTGTTCAAACAACGCGCAACCAGTCCGCTAAGTTCTGCTGGTACCGCGTCCAGTTTCGTTTCATCCTTTATTACTGCAATTACCTCGCCGACGCTTTCTCCGCTGAATGGCGGTTTGCCCGTGAGCATTTCATACAGCACTGCGCCGAATGACCAAATGTCGCTCCGGCGGTCGGCTTGCTTGCCCTTGACCTGTTCAGGCGACATATAGGCTGCCGTGCCGAGCAGCATACCCGCACGCGTCGCATTCATCGTCAGCGTCGGCGAGTTCGTGCCGGAACCAGCAACCGGTTCGTCATCGAGCGCCTTCGCTAAACCGAAATCGAGCACTTTCACCATGCCGCCC
>Ga0182024_10020057_pt1 | contig 12248 bp, 4 predicted proteins | sample P32metaG_FD_120480 | JGI IMG/M metagenome (GOLD analysis project Ga0182024, IMG submission 120480) | Permafrost microbial communities from Stordalen Mire, Sweden - P3-2 metaG (Illumina Assembly) | ecosystem: Environmental > Terrestrial > Soil > Wetlands > Permafrost | place: Sweden: Stordalen...
GCGGATCTTCAGCATAAGAGTTTTCGCTTGGCCGGGGACCGGCACACTTTCTCCGCGCGCATGGCCCTAGCGGAAGCGTCGCGGAATGCCGTTGCCGACATCGGTGACCGCGTGAGTGGGGCGATGCTGACGCGGCATGAGCGGGTCGGATCGGTCCGGGAGGCCCTCGACTTGGGGCGATACGTGGAAATTCGTGGCGATGCCGGCGTCGGAAAATCAGGAGTTCTGAAACACATCGCCGAGCAAATCTCCGGCGAGTCGCAGGTCATTGTTCTGAGCCCAGGCCGCACGGTCCCGAGAGGCTGGCTCGCAATGAGAAGTGTGCTGGGCTTCGATGGCACGGCTCGCGATCTTCTTTCGGATCTCGCCGCTGACGGCGGCGGCATGTTGTTCCTGGACAACTTGGATTTTTTTGATGACGAAGAGCGCCTGACTGTGATCGACCTTCTCCGAGAGGCGGCGACAATCCCCGGCATGTCGGTCATAGCGACCGCCCGCCGTGATTTCGGCGTCGGGGAACCAAGCTGGTTGCCCGAGGAAGTCATTCGTCAACTGGGGCGGACCAAACCTGTCGTCATCGACGAACTTTCGGACGATGAAACCGAAGAACTGCGGCAGGCCGCTCCGCAATTGAGGGCGCTATTGGCCGACAACCATCCTGCCCGTCAGGTTGCCCGCAACCTCTTCCGCCTTTCCCGTCTCGCCAGTCTTCCTTCGGACGCTCCGGTCGTCCGCACTGAAGCCGAGATGGCCGAGCAATGGTGGGAAACCGCGGATGGACAGAAAGACGAGAACCATCGCGATCGCGCGCGAGTTCTCAGGGCGCTCGCGGAGCAAGCGCTCACCAGCGCGGGTCCGCTTGACGTTAGCGGCCTTCCGACGCCGGCAGTCGATGCGCTCGTCGATAGCGAGACCTTGCGCGATCTCGGAAATGATCGCGTGACGTTCCGCCACGATGTTCTACGGGAGTGGGCGATCGCCAATCTCCTCATCGCTAATCCTGCCATCATCGAAAAGCTTCCCCTCGATCAGCCGGCGCCCGCGGCGCTCGCGAGGGGAACGGAACTTGCGGCGCGGATGACGATCGAGCAGGCGGCAGACAGCACGCGCTGGAAATCTTTGGTCGATGTTCTGAGTAAAGAAGGAAATCACGGTTCTTGGCGACGGTCAGCGCTGCTGGCACTGGTCCGCTCTGAAATCGGCCGGGAGCTACTGACCCGGGCTTCGGGGTACCTGCTCGATAACGGCGGGGAGGGTCTTCGGGAACTCATTCGGCTGGTTATGGCAGTTGACGCCGATACCGGCGCGAGGTGGTTTACGGCGCTCGGGTTTGATCCCAAATTGATTCCGGCAAACCTTAACGTTCCCCGCGGACCGTCTTGGAGCCGACTCATGATCTGGCTCCTCGCTCTCGGAGATTCTTTGCCGGCGGCCGCGATTCCCGATGTAGTGGATCTCTATAACGCTTGGTCCATGGGGATGCTCGGTCAAGATCCATTCACGCCTCTACTAGTGCCGTGGCTTTATCGGTGGCTAATGGAGATTGAAGTTGTGAGCGTTCGTGACCAGCGAAGGCCCTTCAACGGTGAACTGACACGTGACCAAATCAGCGCGCTGGCGGGCGATCTCAGGACAGGCTTTCTCTCATTCTGCAATCGAGCACCGCAACTCGCCCAGGAATATTTGCAATCGTTGAGAGCACGCGAGCACAGCGAGCACGCTCTGCGCGAGATCCTGAAATTTCGCGGCGCTCTTGCGCAGGTGGCGCCGAAGGAACTTGCGGAGATCACAATTGAACTCCTTATTCCGAAAGATGAGGATGACGATGAGAGCCCGAGCAGCCCTTTCCGTGAGGCCTTCGGATATCACGACACCGATTTTATTCCGGCTTCGCCATCGCAGGGGCCGTTCCTGGAGCTACTCATTCACGCCCCGGAGCACGGCTTGAAGCTTATACGACAACTAATCGATCACGCGATTTTGTTCAGGAGTGGAGGAAGGCATTTTGGAGACAACGCGATAACGATTTCTTTCCTGGACGGCAGCGAAACAACTTTTCCGTGGGTTCAATCCTACAATTGGTCGCGGGATGTGGGATCGGGACCCACTATCGCGGCCTGCGCGCTCATGGCCCTCGAAGCCTGGGGTCATCGCCAGATTGAAGCCGGAGAGCCCGTCGAGAAGGTGCTCGCGGACGTTATCGGTACAGCAAATCCGCCGGCAGCATACCTGTTGGTCGCGGTGGATTTGCTGCTGTCCCATTGGCCGAAATCGCGCGTTGCCGCTATACCGTTTCTCGCGTGTCCCGATCTCCTTTGCCTTGATCGGCACAGAACGGTTAACGACGGAATGGAGATTCCAGATCTTCTCGGACTTAAGGCCCTGCAAAAGGAACCTGTTGGCGCGGCAAGTCTCGCGAGCCTGAAATCGCGCCCCTCGCGGCGTTACTTGCTCGATCAACTTCTTGGGCTTTATGCGCTGGGGGGACCCGTCGAAGATCGCGATGAACTGGCCGAACTTCTGCGCCGCGCGGCCGCGCGGCTGGGCCCGCCCAAGGACCAATCGGACCTGGGAGACCCCGAGTTCATGGCGGTTCACGCCCTCAACCTCATCGATCCGAAGAACTGGCGCACCGGGATCGTACAAACTCAGGACGGCGCCACGGAAGCCTGCGAATACGTTTCTCCCGAGACGGAAAGCCAGCACCTTCAGCCCCTGCAGGAGGCGGCGCGCGAGCGCCAAGCCGACAATGCCATGGAGGCAGGCATCAGGACCGCATTGAACAACCGGGAGCGGTCGTCAGCGGCATTCGCGGCTGCGGCAATTGAGTGGGCTCGAAAACAACCCGCCACCGTTAACAAGGGCGACATAGGCGACGATTACGAAGAGCTCGACCACCAGCGCTCGATGCGCAACGAGACTCTTGTCAGCGCCGCCATGATCGCCGCCCGCGACGGGGGCGCCGAACTCATCGCCAAACACGAAGATTGGATTCGAGTCACGTTTGTGCGCGCCCTGAAAGGCACGAATGACGCCGTCCACAGAGTGCGGGCCGGCTTGCAATTCAATCCCATCGCGATCGCTTTTGCTGGGATGGTTCTGTTGTTGAAGAATCGCTATGCTTTGGAGGATGTCCGCACGCTCCTCGAAAGCGCCGGTGATGACAACCCTGCCGCCTCTCACGGTTTGACGGCTGCCGCCGAATTGCTCGCTGAGATCGATGAACGTCTGCCGCGCGCCGTGCTGCGCTGCGCTTTCGCCGCACGCACAACTCCTCACCGCAACTGGCGGAAGACGGAGGATGAATACAACGCGCGTGTTGAGCTTTCCAGGCAAAAGGTGAAAGATGCCATCGACGCGGAGCTGGCGTGGTTGACAGGAAATCAAAGCGAGGCCGAATGGCCGCAATTTCCACCTAAACCCGCGAGTCCTCGGCACCGGTTTGTACGAGTGCCAGGTGCGCGGAAAAAGGTGCCCGCGGAGGAACCCCCTGAACCGGATGTACGCACTGATCATCAGGGTGCGGCATTATGGCTGGGAGGCGCGGCGAGCCTCTTTGATGTGGCGAAGCGGCCATGGCTGCGCGACATCGTAAAGGCGTATGGCGGATGGACCTTCGTCGCGAATGGATCAGAACTTGAGAAGGACGAGGATACGGATCGCGGACCGACAGAATGGAACAATGCTTTCTTCAAACTCTTGGCTTATTGTCTACCCTGTCTGACATCGGCCCAAGTTGAAGAAGTCGCGCTCGCACCAATTGCTGACCTGCCGGACGGAGCCTTCTTTGATGTAACGAGCGCGTTCCTGCCAGAGGTGGACGGCGTCTATTTCAACCACTTCACTTTGCAGGACGCTCAGGCCGTGCAGGTACGAACCGCTCTGTTCAAGAGGATCATGACCACGAGGGCCTGGGAGCGCCATGTTCGCGAGCGGTCAACGTCGACCGAGTACCACTTTGGACCAGCAGTGGCGGTGGTCCTGTTTAACGAATACTGGGGCTTCCAGCCGCCAAAGTGCTATCTGAAACCGAAGGGCGTCGATCACCTAGACCCGTTTCTGCCCCTGTTGAAGGAAGTGGCGGAAAGCGCCCAGTTTTTTCTCGCGGTCATCGCCCTGCTCAACCTTCTTGAGGTTGCGCCGCGGCCTGCTCATCTGCCGGTGATCGTCGCGGCGGGCAAAGGCTGGCTGGCTGGCCATCCGGACAACAAGGAGTTCTGGATTGATCAGGGGATCGGTCGCCGGCTCTGTTCATTGATGGAGGCGATTCTCGCTTCCGACCCGAAACCGTTCGCGTCGGACCAGCCGCTCAGGAAAGATATCGAGAGCTTGTTAGGCACCCTGGTTCGTATGGGCATTGCGGAGGCTCATCGGTTGGAGGAAAGTCTCCGGTTAGCCACGAACTAGCCGTTATGTTTAGCCAAGATTTCTATTACATCTTTCGGGTGTCGAGAAACGTCCGCTGTCCACTCACCGAAGCCGCCGTGGCCATTCACTGCCCTGACCCATTCGGACAGGAATTCCCGCTTCGTTTGCTGTTGCTGGTCGTCCTGACCCTTTACTTCCAAAATCAGGGTTTTGTCGTTCGTGAGCCGCACTAGATAATCTGGCCGGAATTTGTGAATGATCCCTTTGAACGAGTACGTGATCTCAAAACCAATGTGATCGTTTTTCACCCAAGCGCGCACATTCTTATTGCGATCGAGCTCAAGAGATTCATTGGCCTCCCAGCGGCTATCGTAAACACACATGTTTATGTGTGAGCGTTTGGTGTGCTCACAAGCCTTGCCGCTGTACCAGGGAAGCATGTCGCCAGTGGAGCGGATCGGTCGCTCTGTGTCGAACACCGGTTCTAGCGTGAGAGCGTTCTCGAACCTGATCGCTTCCCAAATGTGCTGGACAATTTTTGTCATGTTCAGCGTGATCACGATCCTTCTCCGTTTGTCGTCTTCATTAAACAGCGGTGGATCGACTATCACTCTTCCGGTATCAATGTAACGCTCCACCAGCCGAACCAGTTGGGCGAGAAGATATTCCCGGCTTCCTTTCCAGGTAGGAGCCATCAGGTCGTACACTTCGCTAGCCGTTTCAAAAACGATCCGCTGCATTCGGAATCGTCGTGCTAGCTCCTCCAGATGAATTTCCTTCAACTTGGTGAAATCTGGTTTGCCATCGATCATTGGCGCTAACTCGGCGATCATCGGTGTCTGGTAGGCATCCAGCACGAGTCGTTTGACCTTATCGGTGTCAAGGGTTAGCTGTGGACGATATTCGTGGTCGATCCGAATTACGTTGGGCCACATCATCTCATACTCTGCGCGCCGTTCCGCCACGGGCTCAATCCTCGTCTTGCCTGTGGCGGGCGGTGGTGGCGGAGCATCGGCGCTTCCTTCGTGCGGAAGAAACGTAAACGGCACGCCGAATATGTTGACGTACTCTGGCCGAAACAGTCCGGTCGTTTCGTCAACTTCGTACGACGTTCTACGCAGGCCGCGGCCCACAACCTGCTCGCACAAGAGTTGGGACGTGAACGCCCGCAGTCCCATGATGTGCGTGACGGTCTTGGCATCCCAGCCTTCCGAAAGCATCCCGACGGAGATGACATTTTGAATTTGCTCACCTGGCTGGCCTTCGCGTCCGATTGTGTCTACCGTTTTGCGCAGCAACTCGGCGCGGTCCTTCTTTGTGAGCTTTTTTTTCACCCCGGCGCCGTTTTCTTCCGCGCTCTCTTCGCCAATTTCCTCGTCCGCTTCGTCAGCAGCCGTGACCTGAACTAAGGTCTCGGCAGGCTCCTCCTGTGCTTCGGCTTCGTCGAGCACCTTGGAGTCAATATGCAGGATTTTGTCCGGATCGCACAGCTCCTCGATACGAATCCTCTTGTGCTCAAACGCATATTGGACGCGCGCCGCCGTGTGGGTCAGGTTGGCCACGGTAATCATCACCGGCGGCGTTTTGATGTTTCCTTCTTTCCATGCCTTCGCTGTTTCCAGCCAGTCCTTCCCAAGGAAGTAGTAACCCTTGCCGACGAGATCAGGAAGTGGGGTATGCGGTTCCACCTTGCGATTGAGGTCCGGCTTTACTTCCAAGTCGGTATAGATGTGATAGAACTTCGACTTGTATTTGCTATTCAGTTCGCCGTCATCCCGAACTACCACACGAGGCGTTTTCACCAGCCCTGATTCAATCGCGTCATTGAGCCCGAAGTCGCTCACGATCCACCCAAAAAGCGTCTCTTCACCACTTTTGCGTCCCGTTGGTGCGAACGGTGTCGCTGTCAGGTCGTAACAGGTCAAAATTCCGCGGGCGCGGTGAATGCGGTCGAGGCCGCCTACCCATTTGGTGGCTTCTTTCAATTCGTCTTTCGAGAGTCCCGCAATCTTCACCTTCGGGGGTACACGCCAAGCGTGGTGGGCCTCATCATTGATGACGAGAAGGTTCTCAGCGGTATGCATCTCGCCCAGAACCTCGCGCACATAAGCCTCGTCGCTAAGCGCTCCGCGCTTGTCCACGCTCCGTCTCTTACTAATCTGTTCCTCACTGTCCCAATCCAGCTTGTGCCAATTGCGCACCTGCACGCGGCACGTTTGGCCCTGTCGGAGTTTGTCTTCCAAGCCGGGTGGAATGATCTGGAACTCTTGGTAGTAGTTTCCTGTGCTCCCAGGAACTAGCACCTCCAGCCGATTTCTGACTGTCAAGCCCGGTGCGATGAGGAGAATGTTTTTGGAAAAGCGCTTGTCTTGTGGATAGGTAACTTTGCTCAATACCTGCCATGCGATAAGCATGGACATCAGGATGGTTTTCCCGGAGCCCGTGGCCATTTTCGAGCATAGCCGCGTGAACTGACCGCCATCGCCGGGGATCTTTATCCCGACTCGATCTGACTCGGGAGCTTCGGAAAGCCACATGAGCGTTTCGATCGCTTCGAGCTGGCAGAAAAAGAAACGCCGGCTGGCTTCTCGCTGTTCGATATTTCTCCAGTGTTTCAGCAGGCGCCGCGAGATGCCGCTTGCACCGGGATAATCAGCGCTTCGCCAAGCATCCACTCGTGGACGAATCTTGTTCACCAGCGGCAACTCAACAAACTCACCGGGGTCATCAAACGACTTAGACGCGTCGGAAGCACGGATGTATCCAGCGGGACGGCGTCCGGGTTCGCGGGTGAATCGGCGCGTTTCCCGGTCGTATTTCCAATGCTCGCTAGGCTCGTCGTAGGGCGAGGTAATGATGAGCTGGTCGATGGTCGCGGAGGCTGCGTGTGTTACCATTACTTCACCTCAACGACTTTGAGGCTCTCGATTCCTCGGTCGTCGATGACTTTGACTGCGATGCGTTTGTAGTCGCCCGCATCAAACGGTAGCGAAACGGTGCCGCGATATTCTTCGATCAAGTCAGGATCAATTTCTGCTTTGAGGTTCTTGGCAAGTCTGGCCCAACCACCCTCAGCATCCGCCATGGGGAAGAACACTTGACGCGGATACAGGCTGCGCCCATCATAATCGGTGTCCAGTAACCACGTCGCAATGCGCGAGGGGCCTCCTGAGTCGATGGTTCCAGTACGCGTGTTGTAGTAATCAAAACCCCGGACCTCAATCTCCCACTTTCCTTTGTTGTCGCCTTTCTTGATTTGTCGAAGGTCCACATCCGGACGGCCCACGAGCCAAAAGCTCTGGTTGCTGGCGCGCTTCTTTTTGAGATCTTCCGTTAGTAAGTCGGCGTTCATCTGGGCCGTCAGGAAGGTCATTCCCGTCTTTTCTTTGGTCAGCTCATCAATATCCTTCGCTGCTTCCGGGTCGAACTCGAATGCAGCAAAAACAATCATCACAGGTTTCGGAATAAGTGTGCGTGCCTCTTCCCAGGCCAGTTCTACCTGCCTTTGTTCTAGCAGGCTGTGTTCAGGCCCAAACGAAATCACCACTCGCTCTGCTTTTGCACCTTTTGTCTCTGCGTCGGCATGTAGCCAACGCGTACCGGCCAGTGGCTCGACTCGGGAGAAATCAATCTTGTTTCCGCTCTTGCCGCGCAAGCCGGTCTTGAGAAGCTCGTCGCGCCATTCTGAATGACGCAGAGTTGCGCCCTTGCGAACGATTGAAACATCCGCGGGTTGTGTTTCGCCTTCTTCGATCGCTTCCAGAGAGCGCACAGTTGGAGCTGGGACGGCTTCGAATGTGAAGGGGCCAGATACACGAGCACGGGTGTTGTCTATTGCCGGTTGGTCATAGAGCGTTTCTGGATCTGCATACTTCGTGATGATTGCATCTATGTTGTTTTGGCTCATTCCCTCTCGGAGTTCAGGGTTGTTGGCGATAGACTTCAGGGTTACGTGGGGAACGCTCTTGTATCGGAATCCGCTACCGACGCCTTCTTCCTGATGAGCCAGTTCGTAATAAGCAAACACCCCTGCCATCAATCGTTGCTTTGCGAGAGTTATTGCCACTCTGGATGTGTCTGTGGTTATCCATCGCCTGCCCCATTGCTCTGCGACATACGCAGTTGTGCCGCTTCCACAGGTTGGATCCAAGACCAAATCGCCCGGATCAGTTGTCATCAACATACATCTCTTAATGACTTCGGGATTTGTCTGCACGACGTATATCTTGTCGGGTGAGCCTCCAAGGCCGCTCCAAATATTTGTCAGCGGCACGTAGTCAAAGTCATTTGCGTATCGAAGAAAAACAAGCCGTGTTTTTTGCCTGACGACTCTGCCAATTTTGTATAGCAGAGGAATCTTTGAAGGATTTATCTTCCATGAGTTGCCTCCCGAAGGGTACGGCGTTCCATCGATTTCAATCACATCGTTAGGGCCGGGCTTGGCACTAAACAGCGGGTTATATCGAAAAGCCCGAGCGCCCTGCGGCAAAGCTTCTTTGCCAACCTTTTCCGCTTCGGTGAGATTTCGGATGCTGCCGTCGCTTAAATGCAGATATTCAAACCCTGAACCACCGACACCCGCCAAATCCCGAGCTGTATACAGCCGCCGAAACTTTGCCTGAGTTTTATCCTTTGCGTACCAAACGATGTATTCGTGAATCGATGGGACGAAATCTCCTGACTGGCTTCCTTTCTTCTGAAAGGAGAGTAATGCTATGAAATTGTCGACGCCGAAAATGTCATCTAGCAAACTTCTCACAAGATGCACATTCTGATCACTGATCTGAATGAAACATGAGCCTGAGCTATGGAGGAGATCTCGCGCGAGCAGCAACCTATCTCTCAGATAGGTCAGGTAAGAATGGAGACCCAATTCCCAAGTGTCTCGAAATGCTGTTAGCATTTCGGGCTCTTGCGTCAGATCTTCGTCCTTGTCGGTCGGGGAGACTGTCTTCTTGTTAACAAAGGGCTGAAAGTTTGAACCATACTTGATTCCGTACGGAGGATCGATGTACAGCATCTGTACTTGGCCTGCCATGCCCTCCTTTTCAAGCAGCGAGTTCATAACCAGCAGTGAATCGCCAGCGATCAGTCGGTTAGACCATCCGTGGGCGTGCTTATAGAAATCAATCTCCTCTCGCAGCGGGAGTCGTTCTTCCGGGCGCTCGAACAACGACGGTTGGACGGGTACTCCGTTTCCGTTCCTCTTCCGCACCGCCTTGATAATCGTATGGGGATCGATTCGCTCATGCACGTGCAAGGAGACCGTCGACACTTCAAATGAGCTGTGTTCCTTCTTGCCCGCCCACACCAACTGCGGATCAAGATGCGGATCGTAATCCAGCTCCTGGCGAGGTTTCACCGATGGCACGGGCACGACGTAGTCGTATGTCTTGTGCGTGGGTGCAACGGGATCGGTTTCCGGTGTCACCAACCCGACTGGTGGGTTGTTGATTCGTTTCTTATCACGGTGCTCATAGCGCTCTATCGGACGCTTTGGCGGCTTGCCGCCGCCGCTGGTCTTTCCTCGCGGCATCTACTTGTTACCTCTTCGCATAATTCGTTGTTGGGGAACGCTGAATTCTAAGCTGCGAGGGCACTAAAAGCCAATAACGAGCGTTGTCCTTCCTCAGTTGCGGCGGGGTCCGAAGAGGAATTTGCGGTGATTTTATTTCCAGCCTTGATTTGGAGTCCATGAAAGAGTGTCGGGCTTTGTCGGAGATCTGCTAGAGATACACGGCAGGAGGAAAGAATGAAGGACGTCGCCGACTTCTTTAAGAGATGGGGCTTTCTCGCCTGGGTTCAGACGGTTCACAAATGCACTCCATTGCTGTGTCTTCCGGGGATCGCTTAGGAAGTCGTCCGTTAGGGCAAACGGGACATCTGTTGGAATGGGTGAACCGCGTCTTTCAAACGAACCAAGGATCGCGCTTCGCAACGACGCCATCTCGAAAGTCCAAGTGCTTGCCATAAGCCACACGTCGTAGAAGTCCTTCATACGGCTGTTGCGAATGTCAAGCACGACCATCGCATGGAACTTTTCAGCAACGGCCGATTCCCGCGGATATGCGCGAATTAGAGGTGCTTCCATGGGTAGCAGGACTGGAAAAGAGGCAAGTTCCGGTTCGGGATAAACAGCGTCGCCGAATCCGATGTCGATCTGCATTGGAATGCGTGCTCCGGCCAACTCGGCGAGGAGCTTTATGCGCACGCCGTCGTACTCGTCATCTTCTTTGATTTTCGTGGCTTCGACCGATGAGTTATCGAATACAACGCCGTCTTCTACCTGAATCTCGCAAATTCCTCTGATTGTTTGTTCGACCTCGCCGATAGAGAATGGTCCTTGTCCGCGTAGATCCAGATCCTTTGTGGGCCGATGAGTGTGGCCGGTCCACAGCGTAAAGAGCGTGGCTCCTTTGACGGCAAATTTGTCGCGATATGACGATCGGCCCAAGCGATACAGAAAGCGTTCGATGGCGTATCTGCCCAGCACGCGTTGGTAGTCCTCACCTTTTCTCTGCGCGAGCGCAAGGAGGCGGGCGCGGATGGATGCTGCTGTGTTGTTGCCCTTCTTGCGTGTCACAGCGCCTCCATGTAGGGGCGAATGACATTGCTAACCCGGCAGACTTTGGCGTAACGGTAGATTTCGTTGACGTTAGCCTTCTTTTGGCGAAGACAATCCTTTAGAGCTTCGATTGCGACATCGAGTCCGATCTTGTTTCTGAATTTAAAGCAATCGGCAACGGTTTTCGCTGCTGAATAGACGCGAATCGGAACGCCTTCAACCTGGTGATTCTCAGTTCCCTCGGTCAGTGATGGTCCAGAAAGGCGGACGATCCGAATTGAGGGTGACGTGAGGGCGGGTCTTCTTGCCCCCTTGCGGAGGGCAATCCAGATGGCAGGAGGGCTCTGTGTCGTGATCTCGTGGAAGGCGAGAGCTGAGAGCAGGCAAATAACAGCTTCCGGAACACGCTTCGCCACTTCAGCGTAGGAGTGGCGTTCCGTTATGTTGGCGTCGGGCAGTGTGTAAATTCCGCGTCCAGGCCGACTGAGCCTGCCTTGGCGATGGAGACGAACGAGATACTCCCGCGGAAGGCCGATGGCCTCAATGTCACGGGGCCTAACGATGCCGTGTTGGCCGACGTACCGCATAATCTTCTGGACAGGTTTTGCCATCGCGCATGTCTCAATATGTCATTACTTAATCATATCTAATGACGTTTTGCAACACACCATGGGGTCTGGGCCTCAAATACCCCGCCCCAGACTGAGATCTGCCATCGCGTTAGCTGTCGAGTGAGAAAACTCAATAGCAGAACTCTTGGAAACCTCGCCACTCAACCTTTGGCCAAGCTCGGCAATGTCATTGGTATAGATCTTAGCGTCGAGGCTTGCGCGCGAGACGGAAACGTAAGCGAAGCGGGAGTTGAGCAGGTCTGGGTGGACGCTGGTATCGCCGTGGACGAGTACGCGTTCTGCAGTGAGGCCCTGGGAGCTGTGACTGGTGACGGCGTAGCCGTGATCGAGATGACGATGCTCGTTGGGGTTGAATTCGATCAGGCGATTGTTGTCGAGGCGGACGGATATGCGACCATCCGCGTGGATCGCCTCGATCGCGGCCATGTCGCGATTTGCGACGCCGAGTGACTTGTCGGGGGCAGTAAACTGGATGCGGTCGCCTACGGAAAATTCGCGTTGGATCTCTTGGTAGATGCTGACGCCTGTAAGGCGGCGGGGATCGTAGGTCGCAAGCTCTGCGTTCGCTTTCTTGACCGTGAGTTCGTTTGCGGATGGGTTGATCGCGACAACCGATGCGTAGGCGGCAGCTTCGATTCCGATGGCTTTGCTGCCGCGTGTGTAGCGAACTACGTCGTCGATCC
>Ga0182024_10020058_pt1 | contig 12248 bp, 12 predicted proteins | sample P32metaG_FD_120480 | JGI IMG/M metagenome (GOLD analysis project Ga0182024, IMG submission 120480) | Permafrost microbial communities from Stordalen Mire, Sweden - P3-2 metaG (Illumina Assembly) | ecosystem: Environmental > Terrestrial > Soil > Wetlands > Permafrost | place: Sweden: Stordalen...
CAGCTGCGGCACGAGCCACATCGCCTCGGCGGCGATTCGCCAGGACATCTTGCTCTGGCCGCGCTCGCGGTCTTTGAAGACGATCGGCACCTCGACCACGTGAAAGCCGGCGCGCACCGCGCGATAGGTCAGCTCGACCTGAAACGCATACCCCTGGGAGCGCACGCCGTCGAAGTGGATCGCCTCGAGCACCTCGCGGCGAAAGCACTTGAAGCCGCCGGTCAGATCTCGCACCTGCAGGCCGAGCACCAGGCGGGCGTAAGTGGAGCCGCCCTCTGAGATGAAACGCCGCAGCAGGCCCCAATCGACAACGCCGCCGCCAGGCACATAGCGCGAGCCGAGCGCCAGATCAGCGCCCTCGTGGACGGCCTGCAGCAGACGGGCAAGATCGGCGGGGTTGTGGGAGAAGTCGGAGTCCATCTCCATCACATAGCCCGCGCCGTGATCGAGCGCGTAGCGAAAGCCCGCCAAGTAGGCCGGGCCGATGCCGTTCTTCTCGGCGCGATGCAACACCTGCACCCACTCGTGCTCTCCGGCGAGGCGATCGGCGATCTCCCCCGTGCCGTCGGGTGAGCCGTCGTCGACGACCAGCACACGCCAACCGTCGGGCGCGGCGCCGCGGAGCGCCTCTCCCGCGGCGATCACGATCGCCTCGATGTTCTCGGCCTCGTTGTATGTCGGCAGGATCAGCCAGGGCTCGTCGGACATGGGTCGGCGTACCCTAGAGCAGTGGACCTGCCGAACGCCGCGATCGCCGACGCCCTGGAGGAGCTCGGTGACCTGTATGAGCTCGACGGCGCGGTCGTCCATCGCGTGCTGGCCTACCGCAACGCGGCCAAGACGGTTCGCGAGGCATCGCTCTCGGTCGCCGCGCTGGCCCGCGCGGGCCGGGCGACCGAGCTGCCGGGAATCGGCAAGACGCTCCAGCAGAAGATCCTCACGTTGCTCGACACCGGCACGACCCCTTCGACGGAGCGGATGCGGGCACAGTTCCCGCCCGGCCTGATCGCGATCACACGGCTGCCCGGCCTGGGACCGAAGCGCGCGCGCCTGATGTTCACGGAGCTCGGCATCGACTCGCCCGAGAAGTTGCGCGAGGCGGCACTCGCACAGCGGCTGCGCAACGTGAAGGGACTCGGCGCGAAGTTCGAGACGGGCGTGCTCACGGCGCTCGAGGCAGGCATACCCGGGCGGGCGTCCGAGCGTCTGTTGCTGCCGCGCGCGATCGAACTGGGCGAGACGCTAGCCGCGGGCCTGATCGAGCGTGGCGGTGAGGGCACGCACGTACAGGTGGCGGGATCGTCGCGGCGCATGGCCGACAGCGTGAAGGACATCGACCTGATCGCCACCACCTCCAAGCCGGCGACGCTCGCCAAGAGCCTCGCCGGCCTGTCGGAGATCGAGCGTGTGAGCTCCGCCGGTAAGCCCGGAGCCAAGGGACGCACCCACTCCGGCATCGGCGTCGATCTGAGAATCGCCAAGCCCGGCCAGCTCGGCAACCTGCTGCAGCACTTCACGGGCTCGGGACCGCACAACGCCGCGCTACGCGAAGCAGCGGTACGCAGGGGCCTGCACGTCTCCGAGTATGGGGTGCTCGAGGACGCGACCGCCGTCACCCACACGTGCGCCACCGAGCAGGAGGTATACGAGCTGCTCGGCCTCTCTTACATCGAGCCCGAGCTGCGCGAGAACCGTGGCGAGCTGGAGGGCGCTCGCGGCGGCGAGCTACCCCGGCTGATCGAGCTGGCGGACATCCGCGGAGACCTGCACAGCCACACGACGGCCTCCGATGGGAAGAACTCAATCGAGGAGATGGCGCTCGCCGCACGCGAGCGGGGATACGAGTATCTGGCGATCACCGATCACTCGGCCTCACACGGCTTTGGCGACGACGTCTCGCCCGAGCGGCTGCGCCGGCAGATCGAGCTGGTGAGAGAAGCGAATGCCCAGCTGGAGGGCATCGAGTTGCTCGCCGGCAGCGAGGTGAACGTTCTGCCCGACGGCTCGCTCGACTACGAGGACGAGCTGCTCGCCGAGCTCGACTGGGTGATCGCCAGCATCCACACGTCGTTCGGGATGAGCGAGCAGGCGATGACAGAGCGCATGATCGCCGCTGTCGAGCATCCCCTGGTCAAAGCGATCGGCCATCCAACTGGGCGGCTGATCTCCCGGCGCGAGCCCTACGCGATCGATCTCGACGCGGTATTCGCGGCGGCCGCTAAAGCAGGGACGATGCTCGAGATCAACGCCAACCCCGGCCGGCGCGACCTCTCCGATATCCATGCGCGCGCAGCGGCGCGCGCGGGCGTGCCGATCGTGATCGACTCCGATGCGCACCGCACGGACACGCTCGCAAACATGCGCTGGGGGATTGCCACCGCACGGCGCGCGTGGCTGACCGCCGCCGATGTCGCCAACACCCGGCCGTGGAGTGAACTCGTCACGCTGGGAAAGCGCGGGCGCTGAAGCCCCGCACAGAGACGAGCGTCAGTCGGGCGGTTTCAGTCGAGCGGTTCGCCATACTGCCCGACGCTTCCATAGTAGGCGGGAGTACGAGAGGGGCAATAGAGCATGACCGAGTGCGTCCGCGGGTTGCGCCGCGCCACCCACACGCCGGTCTGGTCGCTGAGCCGCGTGCACGCCGGAGGCGAAGCAGACGTGATCGCGCGATGGATCAACGCGACGACGGTCGAGCTGACATCCGCGTTGTCGAACGGCGCAGAGGAGATATTGGTGCCGCCAAATCCATTTTCGATATCACTGGTCAACCCCGCGATGGTGTCCAAGGGAATTACTCCTTCAAAGGAGAAATCGGGCCTGGTGCCTTCACTCTCACGCAGCCGCACTTCCCGCACGCCGCTCCGTCTGAGTCTTTTCAGCACACCCTCGAGATCGCCGTCGCGTCTGGGGCCCGCCACGAGGTATCCGTTGCTCGAGTACAGCGTTATCCGGTCAGGCTGAGCCTGGCTGACCGATAGAGGGTGCGCCAAAGCGAGCACCACCGTGCCGCCGAGGCCAAACGTGGTGCTCAAAGTATTTGCGACTACCGCGAGCACGACTGCGATGCTCGCCGCCACTCGCGGCACGCGGGGCAGTGACACGATCCAGCCAGTGGCGATCACCGCGATGTAAGGCAGCAGCCCCATGCCGTAGCGAGTGTCATGGTGTGGAGTGAGGGTGATCCCCAGCCACGCCACGAACGCCCCGCAGAGCAACTCGAGCCGCGCCACCTGTTGTTTGCGTTGCTTGTGATTATCCTCTCCCAAAAAAACAGTTTGACGCGTATATCGTAACTGACGCGTATATCGCAACTGGGTGAAAAACATCCACAGCGCGCCCACCATCAGGAACGCAAACAGGAAGAAGAACAGCTCCGAGTTCAGTGCGCTCCAGAAATACCAGGTGAAATTCCTGATAGACAAGGTGGGAGGCAGATTGCCGCTGATCGCCGCTGAGCTCGCTCCAGCCACCTTGAGATCATTGATTACTTCAGAGCCCGATCCGGCCAGCTTGAAGATAGTGGAGAACTCTGACCGGTGAAAGATGTACCAGGGCGCCCCCACCAGCAGAGTAAGCAGCGTAAACAGCTCCAACTGCCTGCGGCGCCGCCATCCGCCGTGCAGCACCACGGCAAGCAACAGGCCGATGACGAAAAACGGGAACTGCACCTTGATCAATACACCAGCCCCGCAGGCAAGGGCAGCGAGCACCGTGAACTTGCGAGCGCTGAAATCTTCACTGGCAAGGATCAGCCACATCGAAATCGACACGAGGGCAGTCTCGGGGGCGTCCAGCATGAAGACGTGGAACTGGGCGATCAGCAGCGGCGAGCCCAACACAAAGATGCTCGCCAACATCCCCGCCCTCGCGCCGAACAGCAGCCGTCCCGTCTGGTAACAGCCAAGGCTCAACAGTGACACGAACAGGACGTTCTCACCGATGATCGGCGCCGCGACGTTGACCCCGCCAATCGATGCCGCCAGGGCGCCGACGAGCTCGCCCAAGGGCGGATACTGCCAGGTGAACTTCAGCGGTCCGAGCAGATCGCCCGTGGCCAGCAGCTGGTGGAAGTACAGCGCGACCTGGAGATGATCACCCGCGTCGTAGATCGGGATGCTGCGATCCTGCGTCAACCACCAGCAGGTGAGGGCGATAAAGCCCAGCGTCGCGCCGATCGTCACCCATGCCGACGCGCACCAGCGTCTTCCGGGAAAACGCGCCACATATCCACGAGCGGAGCTCCAGGATGTCCCCATCCCGCTTACTTACGACATCCTCATCGCCTCACCTGCGGGTATCCGCCAACAGCCGCGGCAGCAGCTGCTCTGCCACCACCCGGTCGACAGCCACGCGGCTGAACGGTGCAAGCGCCTCGCGCGCGCGTATCGCGTAGTCGGGCAGCGGATCCTCCAGAGCTGCGCGCAGAGCGCAGCGCAGATCATCGCTCACCAGCCGCCGGTCGAGCTCGCGGGCGATTGGCAGCGCCGCATATGGTCCGGGCGCGGGGGTGCTGACGAGCAGGCAGCCATCGGCGAGCGCCTCGAGCTGGGCGATCCCGTAGTCCTCGCGGCGCGGTGCACAGACGAATACGCGCGCGCGTCGCAGGAGCTTCCGGTACTCCTCGGTGGCGAGCACGCCCAGCACTCGCACACCCTCCTCGCTAGGTGCAAGCAGCCCGGCACCCTGGAGCTCCGCTGCCGAGGCGCCGGCGATCAGCAGCTCATCCGAGCGCTCCCCAGAGCGATCGGCCCGCAATCCTCGCCAGGCCTCGAGCACGCGGTCGAGCCCCTTCTTCGAAGGGTTGGCCGCGTAGGTGATCGCGGCGATGTCCCGCACCGGCTCGGCGGGTCCTGAGACCTCTACCGGGACGGGGAGCACCAGCGTCCGGTCCCCCCTACGGGCAGACGCAGGCGCCTCGAGCAGGCCGCTCTGACTCCACGGAAGCAGCAGCGGCGCCTGGCGCAGCCGGCGGCGCTCGAGCGGTCGTTGCCATAGGCCATGGCGTCCGCGGCGGTTGCCGGCGGAGGGAGCGTCGAAGCGAATCGCTCCCGGCCGCGGCCACAGCAGCGCGGCGGTCGTGCTCGAGTAGATCACCGCGCGCGGGTGCAGGCAGTCGAGTTCAGCGCGAGCCGCGCGACGAGCTGCCAGCGCCCACCCCAGGTCGGTCAGAGCGAGCGTGCGCACCCGTGGCGGTGGGGGGGCCTGGGCAACCGTCGCGCTCACGCCCGCTCGGCGCAGCGACTGCGCCAACTCCATGTCGGCCGCGCGCAAACCCCCGGTGGAGTCCAGCGAGACGATCAACACGTCAACCGCGGGCTTGGCGGCCATGTCAGGTGACGGCGCCGTTTACGCGCTCCGGGCGCAGCGCCTTGAAGCCGGGGGCGCGCTCCAGCGCCATCGGTCGCACCGGGGAAGTACGGCGCACGTAGAAGCACACACCATCGCGCTCCTCGATTGCCGCTACCGCCGCATCTTGACGGCGCCAGGCCAGCGCCCAGATGATCGCGAAGCCGGCGGCGATCCCGGGAATCTGGGGGGCAAGGAAGGCCAAGCCGCCCGCCAGCAACGTGAACAGCAGCAGCGACCACAACCTGTTGAGCAGAATCGCACCCGGGTGTTGCTCGGGCAGTGTGGTCGTGGCCCTGGCGCCAGCGAGTAGACGCGCGATCGGCGGGTTGGTCTCGGCCCGCCTGCCCATCCGCAGGCCGATCAGGGCCGCGAGCACCCACCAGCCCACCGCGATCGGCGCCAGCAGTGTGTCGGAGCTTTGCCCAGCGGCGAGGACGGTGACCGTGGCAAGCGCGGTGGCCGCGCCGGCGCTGAGCAGAACCGTGGTCTTGAGGAAATCGACGAAGCGCACTTGGGACTAACTACAGCAGCGCCTCGAGCAGGCCGCGCACGCCGCCGGTGCCGTCGACTAGAAGATCGGCCTGCGCCGCCAACTCCGGAGGAGCTTCATCAGAGCTGACAGCCACACAGATCGCGGTCCTCAAGCTTCCCGCCTGCACGAGCGAGCGCAGTCCGCGAAAGGCATCCAAGTCGGTGCTGTCATCGCCGACATACAGCGCGCTGAGAACCGGCGGGGTGGGTGGACTCTGAAGCAACGTGGCGATGCCAAGACCCTTGTCCAGGGCGACGGGCGGACGCACCTCCAGCACCTTGCGCCCCCAGTGGACCGCCAGACCCACCTGGAGCGCCTGCTCGGCGATCCGGCGCACCGCCTCGGCGGCCAGCTCCTCGTCAGGAGCGCCGCGCCAGTGGAATGCGGCGATCACGCCCTTGTCCTCGCTGCGCACACGCATCCGCTGGTGCTCGGCGGTGTAGGCGCGCGCGGCGAACTGGCGCACACGCTCGGTCCAAGCGGACAGGTCGGGGTCGACCTCGGGACGAGTCGCGCCGGAACGCAACAGCTCGCCGCCATGATTGCCAACGTAGGCGATCGTGCCGATCGCGACGATCTGGCGGGCGGTGGTTGCACGGCGCCCGCTGACGCAGCCGACGACGCCATAACGCTTGGAGATCTCGATCAACAGCGAGCGCGTCGCCTCGGGAACATGCGCGTCGGCGGCATGCCGGACGATCGGAGCCAGGGTGCCGTCGATGTCGAGGAGCACTGCTGCGCGGGTGGGTTCGGAGCGGAGCGGCTCGAGCGCCTCCACGAGCGTGGCAGCAGGGGACACGAGCACTAGTATGGCGCGCACGGTGCTTGACTGGTCCCACATCGCACGTGCTCGCTGAGGAGCTGGGGACGAGCAGCGATCGTTCGCGGCAGCGAACGCTCGAGTTGATGGCGATCGGTACGGCCGCGGGCCTGTTCAGCGGGCTGTTTGGAGTGGGCGGCGGGACCGTGATCGTGCCGTTGCTCGTGCTGTGGCTGGCCTACGGCGAGCGCGAGGCTACAGGCACGTCGCTGGCGACGATCGTCTTCATCGCGGCATTCGCCACCGCGGTGCAGGCGGCATACGGCAACGTGCGGCTGCTCGATGGGCTCCTGGTCGGCGTGCCCGCCGTCGGCGGGGTGATGATCGGCACGTGGTGCCAGCAACGTTTGGCCACCCGCTCGATCGCCCTCCTGTTCGCGGCGGTGCTGGTGGCCGCGGCGGTCGAGTTGCTGCTGGAATGATCGCCGCGATCGCGATCGGGCTGGCTGCCGGTGTGCTCGGGGGGCTGCTGGGCATTGGTGGCGGCGTGCTGTTCGTGCCGGGTCTTGTGATCTTCCTGGGGCTGAGCCAGCACCAGGCGGAGGCCACATCGTTGCTGGCAATCGTCCCGGTCGCACTGGTGGGAGCACTCGCACAGGACCGCCGCGGAAACGTCTGCCGGCCGGACGCGCTGCGGATGGGCGCCCTCTCGATCGTGGGCGCCGCGGCCGGCGTGGCCTTGGCGAACGTGCTGTCGGGAGCCGTCCTGCGAACCGCATTCGCGCTGCTGATCCTCCTGATTGCGGCTCAGCTGGTGCGCCGGACACCAAAAAATGATCCAAACGCCCCCAAGAAGGCGTAGACTGGTGGTAATGGGACTCGATAATCCAACCCACATCGCCTTCATTGTCGTGATCTTGCTGTTGGTGTTTGGCGCCAAGCGACTGCCGGAGATCGGCCGCTCGCTGGGTAGTGGCATGCGTGAGTTCAAGGACTCCGTCAGCGGCAATCACCCGGATCAGCAGCAGTCGACGCTGACCGCGACCGCGCCTGCCCCGCAGGCTCCGGTAGCGCAGCCGATCCAAGCTCCGGCAGCCGCGCCTGCGGCTGCTCCGGCTCCGGTCGAGCCGCAGCACCAGGCGTAGCGACGGGAGCGCAAATCGCGACTGTCGCGGGAGAGCCCGTGGGCTGTGGCGTTCGGCGTGCCGCGGGCGTTCAGCGCGCGGGCTCAGCGCGCGGGCTCAGCGCGCGGAGCGCGCAGGCATCGTTCGGCTTGTCGGTATCAGCCGATGTGCAGGATCGGCCCAGTTCGCACCGCTTCGAAGGCGGATCCCGGAACCTGCTCGAGCTGTTCCAGGTCCGCGTCGTTCCAGCGAGGATCGGGCGCGCCGGTGATGTACCAAGACGAGCCGTTGTCGGCGACGATCAAGCCGTAGCGCTTCAGCGCACGCAGAATGACCAGCGACTCGCCGTGGAAGCCGGCGAGGCTGTAGCTCGCCTTCAAACGCAGGCGCAGTCCCATCGGGGGTAGAGCGGGATCGCTGCTGGTGGAGGCGAAGTGGGTGGCGGGATGGATGAAACCCGCCTGTGTGCGCTGCACGGTCACGCGCAGAGCATGGTCGATCTGACCCGCGCGGACTTCGAGATAGCGCACGAGCAGAGGAAAGATCGGCAGCCCAGCGGCGTCCGCCGAGGTCCAGCCGTTGGGACGCAGCGCATTCGAGCGCAGGTTGAAGACCGCGCCCGAGCCCGCGTCCCAGCCCACTCCGGCGCGCTGAGCGTTATACAGCTCATACAGCTTGCAACTGCCTTCCTGCAGGACGAGCACGTGGCGATCGCCTGCTTCCCCTGCTCCCTCCACGGGCGCATTCGCGGGAATCGGATAAGGGCCCGGGTTGGATTCTTCGCCGTATTCGGTGAACTCGAGCGGCACCTTCGGCTGGTGGGAACCGACCACCGTGTAGGGAATGCCGTAGCTCGGGTTGGTGCCAAAGTCCGGATGCAGATGGCCAGTGAGTCCGATGCTCGCGATGTAGGCAGCCGAATTGGGATCGACGGGAGCGTGGGAGATGTCCTGGTTGATCGGATTGCCGGCAGGGAAGATCGGACAGGAGTACTCATGCGGCCCGGCGCCCGAGGATGCTCGACCCTCCGTCGCGTTCGTGGCCGCCGGCGCGAGGCCGGGGATCAGGGCAAGCGCTGCTGTGGCAGCGCATGTGAATAGGACCCTCAGCGTTAGCGACAGACGCCGTGCAGCGATCCGCCCAGGCATCATCTGCGCGGGCGCGGAGAAGATGATGCGTATGCGTGCCCGCTTGCGTGCCATCTGAGGCACGCTACGTCATCGAGAGGCGCTCCCGAGATCCTCTGGACGATCGTTGGCGCCAGGGGCGGGAGGATCGGTTGGCTGGGCGGACTGCACCGCGTCGGGGACTACCGACGGGCGCGCCTCCACCAAGAGGGCGCCGCCGCAGTGCCAGCAAAAGGCCGCGCCGCGGCTGTGCACCGCTCCGCAGGAGCGACACTGGCCGTGGACACCTGCCTCGGCGCCAGCCAGCAGCCGCTGCACCTCGCCGAGCTGGGCGTCGGCCTCCTGCAGCTCGGCGGCCCGGCGGGCGAGCACGTCGAGGCGATAGTGATCGCGGACGGCCATCTCGTAGGTGAGGCCGCCGAGATCCCACGTCAACGCGGCCACCTGCTCCGCCAGCTCCAACCGCCGCTGGCGCAGCTCAGACATCGAGCCGTGCGCGCTCATTCGACTTTTATGCGTTTTGTGCTGAGTTTGTTGAGTTCCGCCTCGTGCGTCTTGCCGTGGGATTTTTCAAGTTTGCTGACGTCCGTGGAGTTGAGCGTTTTGGCTGGAGGCGCTTTCGCGGGCGTCTTTTCTTCGGCCTTTTCTTCCGCCTTGGCTTCGGCCTTTTCTTTTTCTTCTTCGCTCTTAGCGGACGAGCTGGACTTGCCCGTCGCCGTCGGCGGGGCGCTCGTCGTGGGGGCAGTCGTGGGGGTGCTCGCACCCGTCGCCGAAGCGAGCGGCGTGCCCCCGAGGCCTTCCACTTTGACGACCTCCGGGGCGCCAGCCACGGGAGTCTTGCTCTGAGTGACCCAATGACCCACGAGCAAGCCGACGATCATCGCGAGCAGCAACACCGAGACCACGGCGAATAGTGGTGAGTAGCGACGCAGCCATGCGGGTCCCACCGCGGGTTCCAGGTAGGGCGTATAGGTGACCGGCGTCGTGCCCGCGGGCCCCACGCCGAGCTGGGTTGGGCGCTCTGCCTCCAGAACATCCAGGAACGCAAGCCTAACTGGCGAGCACGGCTGCCCGCAGGAGAGGCAGTAGCGCTGGTCGGCGACCAGCGCTGCCGAGCAGTTTGCGCAGGTCGCGCTTTCAGACGGCACCGGCGCGAGGCTCGTCATCGTGCGCTCATCCGAATGCTCCGCGAACGTATTCGCGCGTGCGCTGTGCCCGCGGGTCCTCGAACACGTCCGTAACCGTTCCGTACTCGATGAGGTCGCCCAGGTACATGAAGGCCACCTTGTCGGCCACCCTGTGCGCCTGCGCGAGGTTGTGAGTGACGATCACAACGGCCAAGTCACGCCGCAGCTCGCCGATCAGCTGCTCGATGACGCCCGTGGAGATCGGATCGAGCGCGCTGCACGGCTCGTCCATCAGCAGCACCTCGGGCCGAGGTGCGATCGCGCGCGCGATGCACAGGCGCTGCTGCTGGCCGCCCGACAGGCGCAGTGCCGGCCGGTCGAGGTCGTCGCGAACCTCCTCGTAGAGCCCCGCCCTGCGCAGCGCGTCGATCACCACCGGCTCGAGCTCGCGCCGTCCGGGCCGCCTGCGCCCCTGCTCGCGCAGCGCGAACGCAACGTTGTCGAAGACGGACATCGGGAATGGGTTGGGCTGCTGAAAGACCATCGCCACGCGCGAGCGCAGCGTCGTGTCGACGAGGTCGTGGATGTCTTCCCCATCGAGCAGTACCTCGCCCGAGCGCGAGGCGCTCGGGGTCAGCTCGGTCAGGCGGTTGAGCGTCCGCAGCAGCGTCGTCTTGCCGCAGCCCGACGGTCCGATCAGCGCGAGTACCTCGCCCGTGTGGACCGACAGCGAGACTGACTTGACGGCCGGCTTGCCGCCATAGGAGATGCTCACGTCGCGCAGGCGCAAGCGCTCGGGGCCGGCCGTGGACGGCGAAGGCTCGCGCAGCGGGTTGCGCTCGCGCAGCGGCGGCGCGACGGCGACGGGCGGCCGATCGAGCACGATCGTGCGCACCGGGGGCACCTCTCCTCCAGGCAACGAATTCGCCTGGCGAGTGCGCTCTGGCTCGTGAAGGGCCTCCGGTCCACGAGTGGCCTCTGGCCCGCGCATGGTCTCCGGCTCGCGCGGCTCGCGATCGGCGCGGGGCCGACGAGGACCACCAAGCTCCTCACGCTCACTTGGGATGAAGCTCCTACGCTCGAGCAGCATCTCTTCAGGACTCATTGAGCACTTCCTCCATCAAGCCAATGTTCTCGATAAGACCGATGAGGTTACCCAAGATTTGGGTCTTTGTGGGAAATCCTTGAAGTCGCATACGGCTCATACGACTCCGCCCGTCACGGACATACCGGCGGCTTGCGCATGGGAGCGGCCGATGCGCTCGACGATCAGGTTCAGGACGAGGACGAAGATCAGCAGCACGAACGCGGCCGCGTAGGCCTTCTGCGGGGCAGCGCCTTCGCCGGCGGGCGAGTTTTCGTAGATGTAGCTGGTCAGCGACGAGCCGGTGCCTCGCAGCAGGCCAATCCCCGGGATCGATCCCTGCGTTTCGATGCGCAACGTGCTGCCGAGCAGGATCAGCACGATCGCGGTCGAGCCGATGATGCGGCTGATGCCGAGCGTGACCCCAGTGGCGATGTTCGAGCGCACGCTGGGGATCAGCACCCGCCGGATCGTCGTGATGCGCGTCTTGCCGAGCGCGAAGGCCGCCTCGCGCATGTGGCCGGGCACCGCCTGCAGCCCGTCTCGCGTGGCCGCGTACACGGGCGGGAGCGCGAGCAGCGACATCATCGCGCCGGCGGCGATGAACGAGCGGCCGTAGACGCCGCCGCCTTCGGCAGTAAACGAGAAGGGGGCGAACAGCGACAGCTGGAAGACCGCGAGCCCGAAGATCGCGATCACGATGTCGGGCGTGCCGGCGACGACCTCGATGCTCGACTCGACCACGCGCGCGAGTGTTTGACGACCCCGCCCACCCTGACCGTACTCGGCGATCCACACGGCGCTGGCGAGCGCGAGCGGCAGCGCGAGCACGATGCCGATCACGGTCAGCAGCATGGTCCCGAGCAGCGGGTCGAGGAACCCGCCCGAGCCGGTCTGATCGGTGCTGAGCTGGGGACGCGAGAAGATCAGGCTGGGGCGCAGATACTGGATGCCACGGAAGCCCATGTACAGCACGATCGCGCCCGCGATCACGCACAGAGAGATGCCGGCGATCCACGCGGCGGCGAGCACGAGCCGGTCGCCCCAGCGCCAGCTGATCGGCGAGGAGCGCCGCCCGCGACCGCTTGTTGCTGCGTGCGCGCTCATCCGCGTGTCTGGTACTTGCGCAGTGGGAGCTTGACGAG
>Ga0182024_10020059_pt1 | contig 12247 bp, 9 predicted proteins | sample P32metaG_FD_120480 | JGI IMG/M metagenome (GOLD analysis project Ga0182024, IMG submission 120480) | Permafrost microbial communities from Stordalen Mire, Sweden - P3-2 metaG (Illumina Assembly) | ecosystem: Environmental > Terrestrial > Soil > Wetlands > Permafrost | place: Sweden: Stordalen...
GCCGAGAGGGATGGACGGGCGGCCGACTCTTACCGCTCACAGCATCTGGCGGGGGTCGCCGGCGAGGAATACGCGATGGACATGCTCCATTACCGCATCGCCCTGCTGCGCCAGGACAACGCCGCCGCGATAAAAATCCTGCAGGATTTGAGCCAGAAGGCGCCGGGCCTGCGGCCGATCATTTCGGCGCAGTTGCTGAGCAAGCTGCCGCCGAATCCCGATGTCACGCAGCAGCCGCCGGTGATCCTGTGGGCGTTGATCGACCGCGCGTGGACGCAGACCGCCGCGGCGAATCCCGACAAGGGCGTGCTGGTACTGGGATTGTCGGCCGCCGAGCAGTATCTGAGCCGCGCGGACCACGGCGATGCGCAGACCACCGAGCAGGGAACGATGGACGCTTCCGAGATTCGAGGCGTCATCGACAAGGTGCTGGGCCGCCACGCCGACGCGGCGGCAGCGTTCATCGATCATGCCCAGCGCTACCTCCACGATCCGCGCGCGCAGGCGCAGGAAACCATCAACGAAGCCGTCGCGCAGGTGGCGGCGCTCTATCGCGCCGAGGGCGACACGGCCGCCACCGACGACACGGGCCACCAGACCGACATCGAGGCGCTGGAAGACCGGCTTCTGCCGCTGGCGGTGGATTCGTTCGGGCGCTACGACCTTGCGTATGAGTATGCCCGCCGATTGCAGCGCACCGGCCACACGGCAGCGGCGGCGGCGGAGTTCGATCTGGTTCCCGGCGACGATCCCAACGCTTTCAACGCACTCTTCTTCAAACTCGTGGCCCTGAACCAGCGTCTGGAGACCGATCCGCGCGACACGACCAACGCCGTCAGCTCGCAGGATCTGCCCGGGATGCTGACGCAGATGCAGAGCGTCGCCGATCAGGTCATCGCGGAGGCCGCGCAAAAAGAGGCGGCAGCTCAGGGGCCGGCGAAGCAGCAGTTTCAAATCATGCGCGTCCGCGCCGTCATCCTGGCGGCGCAAGCGGCGGAAGAACGCGGGCACGATCCGCAGCGCACATTGAAATTGCTCGACGGCTTTGAGCAAATCGTAACGGGCCTGCCGGATCAAAAGGAACTGTTGGCCGATGCACTGAACCTGCGCGTCGCGGCGTACATGGCGGCATCCGACACTGCCGCGGCGACTGGGGCGCTGGTGAAGTATCTCAACACCGTCGCCGGCGATGAGGGATTTCAAACCGTCTACAACCTGCTGACACAACTCAATCGACAGCTCGACCGCGCCCAGTCCGCCGGCGATGCGGCAAAGACCAGGGAACTGATCGAAGACCGCGCGGCGCTGACGCCGTTTCTCGTGCAATGGGCCGAGAATAATTCCAATCCCGACATCAAAAAGTTCACCTACCGCTACCGCGTCTTCGACGCCGCCACGCAGCGCCAGGCCGCCGAACTGGAACCGGATACGTCCAAGCGCACTCAATTGCTTAAGGCCGCTCTTGCGCAATATCAGGATTTGCAGTCGCCGGACAATGTCGCGCTCTATCAGGCCTCTCTGCCCGCTGACACCGGCAACGATGTGCGGAATTATCCCGATCCAGCCGTAACGCTCGGCATTGCCGACACGTCGTTCGATCTGGGCGACTGGAAACTGGCCCACGATTCGATCGGCCAACTGCTGGCGGACAGCAAGCTCGGCGACGGAACATTGGTCGTCAAGAACGCGGCCGGGCAGGATGAGACGGTGGACAACGATCAATTCTGGCAAGCGCAGTATGAGTTCATCTACTCCACGGCGCAACTCGCCCACGATCCCGCAAGCGGCGTCAGCAGCGACACGGCGGCAATCATCCTCGGCCGCCTCCAGGCCATCTGGCAGGACCACGTTGGCGGAACCAAATGGCGGCAGAAATTTGTCGATCTGGGCAAATTGCTGAATGTAACCCGATAGACCAGGCACCCTGAATGCTCCGCGATCAGTCGGTGACGGCGTATTCCGAATCCCGCAGCTTTCCTTGCCTTCGGGGTTCTGCCTCCTACAGTTAAGGTGTTGAAGTTGTCGGATGACTAGATAAATGGCAGGTCGCCGCGGCGACCAGCCCGTTGACGAGTAAGCCGACGTGTCCCCGTGCCCACAGGCATCGGGGCACGTCGGCTTTTTTTTGCCCTGTCCTGGGACGGATGCGATATGAAAATGACGGATTTCGCAATCTCGCTGCACACACGAACACTGCTCTTGTGGCCCGCGCCGCTTTGGGTGTTCGCTCTATTGCTGGCCGGCGTCGCATGCCAGGACACGGCCGGCGCGGAGAAAATCGCCAGCGCCGACCCTCTGCCCGCCACCACTCTGCCGACGGTCGCTGTCACGATCGGCCCCACGTCCCAGCCGGCCGACTCGAGCAGCGTCATGGTCTACATCAAGATGGTGATCGACAAAAAATACGGCCTGCTCGCTCATCTCGTCGGCAACCGCGACGTTACCGAACGCCAGGTCGTCTATGACGCCCGCAATCACTGGTGGATCAATCCTCTGATCGCCTATGCCGACGCTCCCATGATCGACGCAGACGTCATCGGCCACGCCGACGCGCTGCCCATCATCGGCCTGGGAACCAGTTCCCATGTGGGCGTGTGCCTGAGCCTGACTCCCCACGCCGATATTTCCATACGCACGAATCCCCCCAGCGACGGCATCAAGGGCGTCATCACGGTCTCCATCAGCACCGTCGATGAATTCTATGACGGTGCCTGGACCGAGATGGTCCGCACCAAAGACCGGCCGATCCGCTTCACCTTCGACACCTGCGATCCCGCCGCACGACTGCAGGAAGTGATGCATCAGATCCGCAACGTACCCTCCTTTTCGTTGGAGCGCTACACGCGCGGGCACGAAAAATGGGAACCGCGCAGCCGGTGGCCCGCCGCCGTCCAATCCGGAGACGCGCGAACCGTCATCTACGGAACCGACGCCCGGCTCGATGTCACCGGCTACCGCTATGTGCGGGAATGATTTTCACGAGTTTTTCGTTCGACCACCGGCTCGCGGCGGGACGCCGAAAAATGGCGCACCGAAATGCCTGGACTTGTCCCCGCAAGCGCCGCCGCCCGGTGGGGAACCGGACGGCGGCAAGCGCAGGGGAAGGTAAAATGGAAAAATCAGCACGCTTTTTCTGTATTGTGCAGCCGTTCGACGAGATCGTTGGCGACAAGAATCTCGCGGCAGCTTGATCCAATCAACTCGCCAACCGATTCCCGCGGGCGTTGGGCCGGCGCACGCAAGCCGGGCCGGACTTCTTCGTCCCTGACCCATGTTCCGTGAACCCGCGAGTACGTGCGGCGAATGCAGCGGCTGCACCGAAGGCCGCCGGCTTGCGAATTGTCAGCCGCACCATCGGCAGCGATTTGTTTCAACGCTTTCCAGCACGTGAGACCCATCAACATGGTGCATCTCCGCTAAAAGTCGCTGCTGCAAGAACAAAAAAAGCCGACGCAGCCAAATCCCGAGGTTTCGGGATTCAATTGCGTCGGCCTACTCATTAACGGGTCGTCCGGGCGTTGGCCGGGATTACCCTTTATTTAGTCTTCCGATATTTTCTTACATTCTTCCAGGAGCCGATTCATTTCAAGCTCCAATTGACGGCATTATACACATCCCGGCCGAAGATACAACAAGAATTGCGATTAATTATGACTAATCCATCGAACTGGCGGCGTATTGCGATCATTTCATTCAATTGTTCGATATTCCTCGTTGCTATTACCGAGTGACCCTCCTAGGGTGTAGGGTGATGTGATGGCGAGTACAATCTCGCGTGATGAATGAATAGAAGTAGTCGGACGACTAAATAGACGGCATGTCGCTGCGGCGACCGGCCGGTTGCAGAGTAAGCCGACGCAATTGAATCCCCAGACAGGGGATTCGGTGGCGTCGGCTTTTTTTTTGATGGAGACATCGTTATCGGCGGCGTGTCGCCGCCGCAGTTTGAGGACAACATTGCCCGGCAAGATCGGGCGAAGGAGAATTTGTATGTCGAACCAACTTTCAGCGTTTTCTGTCAGAAGGCTTTTGTTCGTGGCGGCGGCCGGTGTGGGCGCACTGGCGTTCATTCCCGGCACTCATGCCGGTGAAGCGGTTCCCAACCCGACCAATCCGACGAATCCGCCCACCCTCAATGAGCCGAGCATCAACCAGTCGTCGCAGCCACTGGTCATGCCGGCCGGTTTCGTGCAGAAGGATGAAGGCGCCGACGCCGACGTCAGGAGCACCATGGGCCAGTTGACCCAGCGGGCTGTCGCCAAGGATTCCTATGACAGTTTCTTCAGCGGTTTTCTGTCCGACCTGGCCACTCGCGACAAGGCGCGCGCCCAGGAATTCAAAGGCGCGGATCAGCAGCACCTGAACGACCTGATCGGCCAGATCCAAACGGCATGGCAAAGCAAATATGGCCATGACTTCGACGCGACCGACAAAAATCTGGCGTTTGACGAGCAGTATCCGGTCGTTCAGGGCGAAGTGAGCGATCCGACGCTGGCGGCGAACAACTGGCCGGCCGCCGGGTCAGCCGCACTGGTCACCCCCAGCACCAGCACCGAACAGCAGGCGTGTAATACGAAGGAACTGACCGAGGGTCGGGCCGTGGCGATCATCCGCCTTCCCGCCGGCGACGGACTGCCGGAAATGTACGTTTCGATGATCCATCAGCGTCTGAGCGGTTGGTACGTGGTCCTGCCCGTGGACCGGACCGGCGAGCAGATTTATAACGATTTGTCCGCGCATCTCGGCTATATCGCCGCCCACCAGGATCTGTGGCCGGCCCAGCCGACGCAGGCCTATCACATGGTGGCTCGCAACGTCGTGGCAGCGCTATATGGCGTTCCGTCACAGAGTGGGACGGCGAGCGCGCAGTAAACCGACCGACGCCTCGAAGTTTCTATCCTCGCCTTTACAAACGATGGAACGTTTGTTCGCTGCCGCCTGCACAACAGGCGGCAGCGATTTTTTTTGCTCGGCGCTGCGGGCAACTGAACGCCTGCGCGGCGGCGGATTGGACGGTGCGCGCAAAACGATCGCAATAAAAAAGCCCACGGACTACTAGTCCGTGGGCTGGAAAAATCGAGGACGACGGCATCAGCCGTTGAGCTTGGCCTTGGCGTCGTCGGGAACATCAACCGTGGTTGAGCCGACGGCGCTGATCTCGGTCGTGGTGGTGTTGTCCACGTCGCGGTCGTTGCCGTTGAAGCTCACAGTGCCGGTGACGTGAACTTCGTATTTGCTCACGGCGCCGTCGGTGATCCAGATTTTGACGGTGCCCTTGCCGTTGGTGACGGTCATCTCGGGCGGCGCTCCGCCGCCGTTGGCGCCGGCTGCAGCACCGCCGCCTCCGCCGCCACCGCCGCGGCGACCACCGAAGGTCATGGCCTGCTTAATCTGGTCGTCGGTCATGTCGGCGGTGTAGCCGTCGTCGGTCTTCTGGATGTTCTGATAGGTGTCGACGTCACCCTTGAGCGTGTCGGCCGGCGATTTGAAGGTCTGAGCCATGCGCGCCATCATCGTGGCGGGATTGAAGCCGCCGCCGCCGCCGCCGTTGGCCTGATCGGCCGCCGCAATTTCATCGGGGGTCTGCCAGCCGGAGTCGCCTTTGATGGCCACCTTTCCGCCCTTCATCAGGATCTCGGTGGTGTTGTCGCCGAAGGTGAGGGAGAGGCTGGTGTAGCCGTCCTTCTCAGTTTTGCCGGTCTGAGTGTTGGTTCCGCGCGCGGTGGTGCGGGTGGTTGTCCAGCTGTAATTGGCCGCGTCCGCCAGCTTCTGAACGCCGGCGGTCACGTCGTCCTTGGGATCGGCCTGAACGGCAACCGCCGTGGCGGCCACCAATGCGAAAGTTGTGCATAGAATACGGCGAATCATAAATGTCTCCTTCCGACGAGGGGGTTGAATGGGAAATGTTTCAAATCGACTCCGCTGGCACCGTATGATACGGTCCAAAGGCTGCGCTGGCAACAACCGATGTCTGGTGTAAGATTCACGCTTCGGCGGCGGGCGAAGGGCTAATCGAGGAGCGGCATGACTCAACGGGCGATAATCGGCAAACCTGAGGGCAAAGAGACCCATTCGCCCGGATTTGGCCGGGATGTCTGCGTTATCGGCGGGGCCGGGCACGTCGGGCTGCCGCTGGCCCTGACCTTCGCCGATGCCGGGCTGCGGACTGTCATTTATGATATCGACATCAAAACCCTGGATGTGATCCGAAAAGGGACCATGCCGTTTTTGGAGAAGAACGGCAATGAGGTGCTCAAGCGCGTCCTGGCGACCGACAAACTGGAAATGAATCACACGCCGGCGCTGCTGGACGACTGCAAGTTCATCGTCCTGATTGTCGGCACGCCGGTGGACGAGCATCTGAACCCGACCTTCACTGCGATGCACAAGGCGATCGACTCCTGCCTCGATCAACTGCGCGACGGGCAGATTCTGATCCTGCGCAGCACGGTCTTCCCCGGCATCTCGCGGCACATTCAGGATTACCTTCAGGGCAAGGGGCTGGACATCAAGGTGGCGTTCTGCCCGGAGCGCGTGGCGCAGGGATTCAGCATCGAGGAGTTCCGCACGCTGCCGCAGATCGTCAGCGCGTTCGATCCGCAAACGCTGGGGGAGGGCAAAAAGCTGTTCGGCCGATTCGCCTCCGAGTTCGTCGAGATGGCGCCGATGGAGGCGGAGCTGTGCAAGCTGATGACCAACTCCTGGCGCTACATTCAATTCGCGGCGGTGAATCAGTTTTACATGATCGCCACGGAGCACGGTCTGGATTTCAATCGCATTCTGCATGGCTGCCGGTACAAATATCCGCGTATGGCGGGAATGCCGGGACCGGGATTCGCGGCGGGGCCGTGTCTGGTGAAAGACACGATGCAGCTCGCGGCGTTCAGCCACAATCATTTCGTGCTGGGGCATTCGGCGATGCTCATCAATGAAGGGCTGCCGGCTCACATTCTGGACATCGCCACGCGCGAGATTGATCTGCGCAAGAGCACGGCGGCCATTCTGGGCATGGCGTTCAAGGCCGAGAGCGACGATCACCGTGATTCGCTGAGCTACAAGCTGAAAAAGCTGCTGGCTCTCCAGGCCAAGCGCGTGCTGTGCACCGATCCGTACGTGCGCGATCCGAACCTGACGCCGCTGGAGCAGGTTCTGGCCGAGGCGGACGTGCTTTTTGTCGGCACGCCGCACAAGGTGTATGCGACCCTGCAGCCACGGCCCGGACAGGTCGTCATCGACGTGTGGAATTGCATCAAGAGCGCGGGGGATGCCTCACCCGGCAAATCGGGCGGAAAATCTTCATGAACATACTTGTCACCGGATCAGCGGGCTTCATTGGCGGATATCTGGTTGCCGAACTGCTCGAGGGCGGACACAGCGTCATCGGCGTCGATAACTTTTCCAAATACGGCCCGATCGAAAAGAGCTACCAGAGTCATCCGAAGTACACCTTCGTCAACGGCGACTGCAAGGACGTGAAGCTGCTGAGCGAACTGGCGGCGAAGTGCGATCACGTCGTCGCCGGGGCCGCGAAGATCGGCGGGATCAGCTACTTTCACGAGTACGCCTACGATCTGCTGTGTGAGAACGAGCGAATCGTCGCGGCCACGTTCGACGCGGCGATCGCGGGCCATAAGAAGGCGCACCTCAAAAAGATCACCGTCCTAAGCAGCAGCATGGTGTTTGAGAACGGGACGGTATTCCCAACGCCGGAGGGGCATCAGCTCGCCTGTCCGCCGCCGCACAGCACGTACGGATTTCAAAAGCTGGCGTGCGAATACTTCGCCAAGGGTGCGTGGGAGCAGTATCAACTTCCGTACACGATCTGCCGGCCGTTCAACTGCGTCGGCATCGGCGAGCGGCGGGCGCTGGGTGACAAGCAGATCGCCAGCGGCAATGTGAAGCTGGCCATGAGCCACGTCGTGCCTGATCTGGTGCAGAAAATCGTCAAAGGGCAGAAGCCGCTGCACATTCTCGGCTCCGGGCAGCAGGTCCGCTGCTATACCTACGGCGGCGATCTGGCCAAGGGGATTGTCGCGTCGATCTTCCATCCGGCGGCGACGAACAATGACTTCAATCTCTCGACGCCGGTGGCCACGAGCGTGATCGATCTGGCGAAGCTGATCTGGCGTAAGATCAACGGCGAAGGTCCGGGAGCGCCGGCGTTTGAATATGTGTCCGATCCGCCCTACCCGCACGACGTGCAGTTCCGCGTGCCGGACGTGAGCAAGGCCGAGAAGGTGTTGGGGTTCAAGGCGCAAACCGGATTGAGCGAAGTGCTGGATGAGGTGATTCCGTGGATTCGTCAGGAAATCGAGCAGGGTCGAGTCTGACCGATTCGCCGCCCGCTGCCGCCGCCACGCCAGAGCCTCCGGCAAAGCCGCGCTATTCGGTCGTCGTGCCCGTGTATAACGAGTCGGAAAACATCGGGCCGTTCTGCGCGACGGCCAAAGAGAAACTGCCGCCGGGTTTTGAACTGCTCATCTGTTACGATTTCGACGAAGACAGCACGCTACCCGCGCTGGAAAAGGTGCCGCCGGATGCGAGGCCGCCGTTGGTGCGATTGGTGCGCAACCGGCTGGGCCGCGGGGTGAGGTGGGCCATTGACGCCGGGATGCGCGATGCGCGGGCGGACGTGGTGCTGGTGACGATGGCTGATCTGTCGGATGATTTTTCCAACGTCGAGGAGATGATCCGCCGCGCCGAGAACGGCGCGGATGTCGTGTGCGCCAGTCGCTACATGGCGGGCGGCAAGCAGATCGGCGGACCGAAGCTGAAGAAATTTCTCAGCCGCACGGCCGGACTGACGCTGAAATGGATCGCGGGACTGCCAACGCATGATCCGACCAACAGTTTCAAAGCCTACCGCCGGGATTTCCTGCGGCGCACGCCGATCGAAAGCGAAGCGGGGTTTGCGCTGGGGCTGGAGCTGACGGTCAAGGCACATTTCAGCGGCGGGCGGGTGGAAGAAGTGCCCGCGATCTGGCAGGATCGCGCCGCCGGCGCCAGCCGATTCCGATTGCTGAAGTGGATGCCGATGTATCTCCGATGGTACTGGCTGGCGATGCGGCGACGATGGCTGGGTGGCAACGCTTGAATGTTGAGTTCTGAATTTTGAATGTTGAGCGAAGCGAAATCCCGGCGTGCCGGGGTTGAGAAGGGTCGGCGATCGGGAAATATGTCTGTTGGAGAACTCCCCACTTCTGGAACACCCGTTGAAGCGCCGCCGGTCGCGCCTGCGCCGGCTGCGAAATCCCACGGCCGCGCGACGTGGAATATCTTTCTCGTTCTTGCATTCGTTTACATCGTGTCGGTATTTGTGCCGTGGAACCAGCCGTATCCACATGGGGAGCTGGATCCGTCCTGGGTGATGGTGCTCCACTGGGCACACGGGCACCACGTTGATTTCGGCAAGGACATCGACTTCACCTACGGCCCCTGGGGGTTCATTTTGCAGGGATACAAAGCCGACACTTATGTCTATCTCGTGGCGGGCTGGACTCTGCTGGCGGCGGCGTTTTTCGCCGGTGTGCTGAAGGTCTCGCGCGGCTTGAGCGCGGACCCGTGGGCGCGCGGCTTCTTTCTCATCATCGCTACCGCCCTCGTGGGGTCCAGCGTCGATCAGGTGCGCGACGTGCGGCTCTTCTCCTCGACCTGCCTCGTGCTGCTGCTGTACGTGCTGCTGGATGATCTCGGCATTACACCGATCACGATTCTTCTGATCGCGGCGGTCGCGCTTGCAAGCCAGATCAAATTCTCCACCGCCGTCATGGCCGCGGCCGTGCTGGGTGTGATCGCCGTCGACCAGATTCGGCGAAGGCGCGTGCCGTGGCCGCTGCTGATTTTTCTGTTCAGCTATTTGTTGCTGTGGATGCTGGCGGGACAGTCGCTCAGTTCGCTTCCTTCTTATTTCAGCGCATCGCTGTCGATCACGAGCGGATATGCCCAGGGTGAAGGCTTCGACCGGTCGAGTGAGACATCGGACACGGTCTGGTTCATCCTCTGCACGCTGCCGCTGCTGGCGACGGTCGGGTACGCGGTGTGGCGATCGCCCGGAGGCTGGGCGCGATTCTGGCCGGCGGCGGCGGGTCTGCCGCTGCTGCTGATGGTGATCTTCAAAGCCGGATATGTCCGTCACGATGACCACGAGATCGAAGGCACGGGATCGCTGGCATTGCTCGGAATGCTCGTCATGGCCGCGGCCTGGGCCAGGCTTGAGCACCCGGCGTGGAAGCTCACGGCCATCGCCGCACTGCTGGCGCCGCTGGTTCTGAACTGGACTTCGTATTATCGCGCTGACGACGGCAGCCTGCCGGGCCAGATGACGCAGACGTTTCTCGACTTTCCGGCGAACGTCGGCACGGCCCTGCAGTGGATGACCGGCGGCTCGACCAACGAAAGAACCTATCAGAAGATGTTGCAAGATTTGCGTGACTCGCGCCCCCTGCCGGCCGTGCATGGAACCGTGGACATCTATTCGTTCAGTCAGGGGTTGGTGCTGGCCAATGGACTGCAATACCAGCCGCGGCCGGTGTTCCAGAGCTACCTCGCATATACGCCGGAGCTGGAGCAGATCAACGCCGATTCGCTCACCGGACCGCGGGCGCCGGACTCCATTCTGTTCGACGTTCAGACGATCGATGGAAACTTTCCCTCGTCCGAAGACGGTTTGGCGTGGCCGCAAATCCTCACGCACTACGATGCGGTGGACGCCAGCAAAACCGTGCTGCTGCTGGAGCGGTAGCCGGAGCAGCGAAGCTTCAGCCTGATACCTCTGAGTCAGGCGCAGGGGGAATTGGGCGCGCCGGTGAGCGTGCCGGACAGCGAGGATCCGGTGTGGGTCAGGATCGAACTAAAGCCGACGCTCTGGGGGCGGATCATCGCCGCGCTGGACAAGCCGCCGATTCTGTACATCCGCGTTCATTCCCGGGCAGGAACCGACCAGACTTATCGGTTTGTCCCGGGCACGGCTGCCGCGGGATTCCTGATCTCGCCGATCATCGCAAACCGCACGGAGTTCTGCCTGCTGCAGGGAAGCGATTGGGCGAGGCAGCTCGCGCCTGAGAAGATCACCAGTTTCGTCATCGCGGCGCAAACGACGGACGGGACGACGGCCGACTACCAGAATGATTACGACATTTCGTTTTCAAACCTGCTGATTCCGCATCGGGATATCTCCGCCGTGCCGGGGATCGCCGAGTTCACGGGCTTCCGCGATTTCCTCGAGCACCTGAGCATCCAGCCGCCCGGGGCGAAGGTGCAGATCATGCCGATTCGCAGCGGGCAGAATGTTCTGCTGGTTCCCAAGCAGACGGTGCTGCTGTCGCCTGCGAAGGCGGGAATGACGCACTTGCACGTGAAATTCGGGCTTCTGAATGCCGACGATGTCGCCCTGCCGCCGGGCGCGGACCGCACGAATGGCGTTGTGTTTCAGGTCTATGCCTTCACCGCCGACAGTGTTGGCCGGCTCGCCGGCTCGCCGGTCTGGGCGCGTAAGCTCGACCCCAATCATCTGGCGGCGGATCGCGGAATGCAGGAGGCGGACGTCAACCTGGGGGCGACTACGCCGAGCATCATCGGACTGGCAACCATTCCGGTCACGAAGGGTGCGACAAATCTGGCCTATTGGGCGGGCGTGCGGTTCAGTCCGTGATTCGTTGACCTCGGCGGGCGCAACGACTCACCCACTCGCCGGCCAACTGCCTTCCCCCTGATACACATGTTACACTTTTTCGGTGTTACATTAGTATATGATAACAAATTTGTCGTTGTAAAGTATGAATGTGTGAAGAGTTATGGCGGGGCATCGGATGTAGCGCTTTCAGGCGTGGAATAATGTGTAACATGGAGAAAAGCGAATGCGATGCTGCCATCGCCAGGCGCTGGGGCGTGCTGATTCTGGGGCGGACAAAAAAATCCGCGCGATTTCACACGGGCGGTTTTGGGTTTGGTATAGGGAAGCCTGTGTCCGGGTCCGGTCCAATCTCGCGCAGGGATTTATTCTCGCGCAGAGACGCAGAGGCGCTGAGAATGAATGCTCATTGGTTTTTTTTCCTCTGCGCCTCCGCGGCTCTGCGCGAGGTATTTCCTTTTGGAGGTTCTTATGTCGCAGGACAAGATCAATGAATCGACATCGCTGGCGAAGATTAACACCGGTGCGGCGGCGGCCGCGGGGCCGGTTGAACTGGAGGCGGAGAAAGCGGCGGCGCTGGAGCTGCTGAAGCTGGGGAACTCGATGGCCCAGACGGCC
>Ga0182024_10020060_pt1 | contig 12247 bp, 15 predicted proteins | sample P32metaG_FD_120480 | JGI IMG/M metagenome (GOLD analysis project Ga0182024, IMG submission 120480) | Permafrost microbial communities from Stordalen Mire, Sweden - P3-2 metaG (Illumina Assembly) | ecosystem: Environmental > Terrestrial > Soil > Wetlands > Permafrost | place: Sweden: Stordalen...
CTGCCCCGTTGCAGCACGCGAATCCAGGTCTCCTGCGCAAGGTCCTCCGCATACTCTCGCCTCCCGGTGAGGTATAGCAGGTAGCGCACCAGTCGATGCTGACAGCGCTCCATCAGGTCTGCAAGAAGCTCCATATCCCTCTCACGTAAGCCTCGCGCAATCTTTGCCGTTTCGGTTTCGGCTGTCGTATTCAATGTCATGGGAAGAGCCGACATATATCCTGTATACGATCAAACCCCGGCGGATTACTCAACTTTTGACCGAAAAATCACGCTAAGATTTGCCTCGGACGGATATCGGATCAATGGGCGGCAAGGGAAGAGAGAGCTGTTTCCGGTTCACGCGGCCCACTTCGCTCTCACCGACACCTGTGACACTTCGGGGAATTGTCCGCTGAGGCTCAAGTTGAGCAACAGCGTTTCGTTGATTGATGGGGCCACAAACACTATGTCCGTTCGTACTCCCGGAGCACGTTCAACCAGTTTCGGATCCATGTTCCGGTGTTGGCCGGAATTTCCGATTTGGACCTCCAGCATGCGCATCATAGGCTCGTCCTGGGGTCGTTGCAACGACTTTTTCACCAGAGCAGGCCCCAGCGAGATCGCGGGGGTCCGGGGGCTCATTTTTGGACGTCTGACGAACCCCATTTGCTGCGATGTAACTGATTTCCCGAGACACTCCTCCGACCTTCCTCTCTCGCCCCCGGATTTTTCAACCGCAAGCGGTGTGCTACCCGCTGGGCACCGGCAGCGCCCAGATTCGCCGCAGCATCTCGCCAAACAGGCGTCGATGCAGATGCCCCTCGGCCAGCAACAGCCAGTAGTACCTGGCGTGCTTGATCAGTCGTCCGCCTGTCTTCACCAGTCGCTGCTGCAAGCTCGTCAACGACCAGTTCTTGATCCGCTGCGCCAGTACCAGCCGACGCCAAAGGTTTCCCAGGTTGTAGGCCAACACGCTGAGTTGCAGCCGGACCTCGTTCGCGCGAAACCGATGACACGAGAGCCGGGTCCAGTGCGCTGCCTGCTTGCCTTCCTTGATCCACTGCTCGGCCGTGCCCCGCTTATTGTAGAACCGCACGGCTTGGCAGGCTCAGGTTCGTGACGATAAAACCGACTCGCGGAAACAGCTCACCTTGATGGTGTTCGACCTTGGCGACGATCCTTCTGGGCTTCGTCCAAATCCCCGCCTGATACGAGAAGCTCTTGTAGCGCACCAATGGCTTGCGGCTGGGCCTTCCCGCAGGCCGGAACAAAATCTCGGCAACTTCCCACTCCAGGCTCTGGTTGGCTGGAATGCGGATGGCATACTCCACGCCGCACTCCTCCAGTGCTTCGTAAATCTCCGGTTTGGCAAAAGCCGCGTCCGCCCGGAAAGCAACCTGCTTGCCCTCCGCCTGTTCGCGCTCGATCTCCGGTAACAGCAACCCATGCCATTCTTCGGCACTGTGCACATTGCCCGGCCGCAGCTTCGCCGCCAGGCAGTCCCCGTGACGATTGAACAGAAACAACGGGTGGTAACAGACCGACTCGAAGTGCCCATTGTAGGCGCTGCCCTCTTGCTCACCGTGAACTGGACTCTCGCTGGAGTCCAAGTCGAGCACGACGCGGTCGGAGCTATCGAGACACTCGGCCTGCCCCAGGGTCTCCCGGTTGAGCGCCATCAGCCCGATCAGGTTCTCTTCCGTAGTCAGCAGCTCGGTCTCGAACAAGTGCAAGGTCGAGGTCAGCGCCGCGCCCCGGTCCCAGATTCTTTGCGAACTGATCAATCGGAACGTCGGGTCGGCTGCGAGTCGTTCGGCGTCGTTGAGGTCTTCGTAGCCCGCCAGGCGGCTGTAGACCGACTGCCGCAGCAGATCGGCCAGCGTGAACTGCTTATTCAAGCCCTGTCGTGAGTCGCTCAAGTGTTCCTCGATGAGCTTCTCCAGACCCAGTCGCTCATCCAACTCACGAACCAGAATCAGGCCACCATCGGAAGTCACTCGTGATCCCTGGAAATCGACCTTCAAGGACGCATTGAAAGAGAGCTGAAATGGCTGATTTTGTTTCTCACCCACAGGGTGTGCACCTCCAGGACGTCCTCGCCGCATTCAAACCCGTATAAACACAGATGACGGCGCACGCCCAAAGGTTCGATGGAAAGAATTCATTTCGGAAATGTGGGCTGAGACTATTCTTCAAGTTCACTTTCTTCTGGCGCATCGGTGGGGCTGTTGAACCACAGCTTGTACCCATCAGGGTCAATGACATTCACGCACCACAGGCGGTTACCGACAAACGGCTTTTTGGCGATTTGAACGCCGCGCGATTTAAATTCGCGATACAGCGCCAGCGAATCCTGGCACTGAAAGTTAATCGAGACTCCAAAGCCGAGCTTTTCTGGGGCTTGGGTAATTTGTCCTTCCAGATGAACGTTGTGCTCGACTTCCTTGCGGAATTCCTGCAACATGAGCGCTGCTTCGCCAAGTTCAAGCCAGCACCAGCGTATTCTGCCGTCGGGAATGTCTTCTGCACTGTCCGGTACCCACCAGTACTTCATCTTGAAACCGAGGCCCTCAATGTAGAACTTCAGCGAAGCGTCCATGTTTCGGACACCGAAGAACGGGACTGCCTGCTTCACGTTGATGCTGGTCATGACGGCTGTGTTCATGATCTACCTCGCTCGATACGCTTGTCCAGAGAGTATATGCCTCTTGAGTTTGTGGAGTGCAAACCTGCAATGCGGAGTTCGGCAAAAACAAGATGCCCATCTCACAGAACGGGGAGGTGCCGGGCGGCAATGCTTGGCGAATTGTCGGCCACTCGGAAATTGGCCGGCTGCCCAAGAACCTGCCTTCCGCCATCCCTGTCCAACACGGGCATTGCGTCGCCACTCTTCATCAAGAATGGGGCGGCAGAACGCCGAAGTTTGCAGCCCGGATCACTCCACAGCCCCACTCGCGGTTCGGCATTGACAGGGCCGAACCCCAGCAGTAGTCTCGGGGCACACCTACGATCAGAGCGAGAAGCCGCACCGCGGCAAACGAGGAGGGAACATGAGCAAATTCAACTGGGGCATGAGGGCGTGCGGTATCTTTCTGCTGTGGGCAGCAACGGCGGCTGCCCTGCCCGCCCAGTCCTTCACCACCATATATACGTTTACAGGCTCCAACTTCACATACGATTATTCGGGATTGGTTCAGGGCAGTGACGGGAATCTGTACGGCACCACGGAGAGCGGAGGTAATTCCAACGGCGGCATCGTCTTCAAAATTACTCCCAACGGCCTGCTTACCACGCTCTACAATTTTTGCTCCCTGCCAAATTGCGCTGACGGCCAATCAACCGTTGGGGGAGCGCTAATCCTAGCCACCGACGGAAACTTCTACGGGACAACGGAGCTGGGTGGAACGGTTACGACCAGCGACTGCGAATATTCTGGCTGCGGCACTGTTTTCAGAGTCACCCCAGGCGGGACCTTGACGACCTTGCACAGTTTCGGCCTCGGCACTGACGGCCAGTTTCCCCAAGGCGGATTGGTGCAAGGCACCGATGGGAACTTTTACGGAACCGCTATCCAGGGCGGATCCAGCCAGATCTGCTTGGATCGTGGAAGCATTGGGTGTGGTGCGATTTTCAAGATTACTCCAAGCGGCGAATTGACTACACTATACAGCTTTTGTCCACAGGGCTACGGTTGCTCGGACGGCGAATTCCCCAACGGTGTGATCCAGGGCTCGGATGGAAACTTTTACGGAACCACGTCTGCTGGCGGTAACACAAGTAATGGAACGGTATTCAGAATTACTGCGGGCGGAAAGCTGACAACGCTATACAGCTTTTGTAACCAAAAACCGTGCATAGACGGCTCCGAGCCTCTGGCTGGACTGGTGCAAGGCGGCGACGGAAACTTCTATGGGACGACCTACGGAGGCGGCAATGACTATGGCACCGTCTTCAAAATCACCCCAACGGGCAACCTGACGACGCTGGCCAGGTTTTGCCCTCACCGATACGCCTGCCGAGATGGCACAGCCCCTCTCGCGTCGCTGATCCAGGCCACCGATGGGAACTTCTACGGGACATCGTACGGCGGCAGAAGGACGGACAGTGGCACGATCTATGAAATCACTTCAAGCGGTGAGTTCAGAACCGTATATCGTTTCCCTAACAGTAATCTTGCTTCTGGCCCGCGAGCAGCTCTGGTCCAGCGCACCGACGGACGCTTCTTTGGAACGACCTACGGGGCAAAGGGCTACACCGATGCCACAATCTTCCGCCTCGACGAGAGCCTGACGCCGTTTGTGAAAACCATTCCTACATCCGGGGCAATCGGCTCAGCGGTCAATATTCTCGGAACGAATCTGACAGACGCGACCAGCGTCACCTTCCACGGCACGCCCGCTACCTTCACCGTGGTCTCGAGTTCCGAAATCACCACCACCGTACCCACGGGCGCCACAACCGGTACGGTCAAGGTGGTGACGCCCATCGGCACGCTTTCCAGCAACGCGCCCTTTACGGTGACGCCCTAGAGTCCTTGCGGCTGGCCCCAGAGCCGCCGGCTGCATGACTCTGGTGGATTGCCCAGAAACATTTGTTTCTGAGGCGCTCCAAAGGCCAGAAAATCGCCTTGCGTTTTCATAGGCTTACAGCGGCCGTGGAATGGAGGTTTTTGGGCAAGCGGCGCCAGAGCCGGTACTTGGCCAGTCTAGGCCAAGCTTGCAGCAGATAAACGCGCGTGGGTGTCCTCGTGGGCGACTTGTGGCCAACGTCGCAAGCCTCAGCGCTGCAGAAACGCATCCCGGTGGCAGTGGCTGTCCCCCCAACCGGCGGCTAGAAACTTTCCGTTAGGCGCGATATGCAGACGAGTGGATTACATCCGAGTGGCTCGTCACTCGGGAGACAGGCTTCTGTTTTTCCCGTAATTAGAACTAATATGCTTTCAGGGACGAAGCAATGAACGAAAGCGACCCTCAGTCCAGTCCCGTGCTGTCGCCAGGGGCTCATGTCGTGAACTAAGTCTCAAAGCCCGCGACCACTTCCGGCCGATTGAAAAAAGCTTGCATCCAAATTGTGCTGCTCAACATCACATATGCTGTCAGGAGGTTCGATGTCCGCGACGAGCGTTCAGTTCACGGTTGCAGCCCATATCATGGCGGCTCTCGGTTTTTTTCGCGGCAAGGAAATCCCTTCGGCAACTCTCGCTGAAAGCGTGAATGCAGATCCCACTTTCGTGAGGAAATCGCTTTCGAAACTCTCCAAGGCTGGTCTGATCGTCACAACGCGCGGTAAGAACGGCGCGAGCACCCTTACGCGTTCCCCCGAACAAATAACGCTTTTGGACATTTATCGGGCCAGCGCGGCACCACCGACATTTGCGATTCATAACTATCCTGTAGAGAAGAAATGCCCGATCAGCTGCAACATTAAAGGGTGTATGTCGTCGGTCCTAAAAAAAGCACAGAACAGCTTTGAGAATACTCTCGATCGAGTAACTCTCGCCGATGTAGTTCGCGAAATCCGTCGAGCGAGCCATTGATTTGTTTTGACTCTATATGTGCTTCTTATCCTCACATATAAGCGCGCGGGCAGCCGACGTTGCAATCGGAGCGGATCGGTGAACTTTAAAAAAAGGAGAACGAATGTGAACAGCCTTAAAGACAAGGTCGCGGTCTCAACAGATGCCATGTATGTGATTTTGGGGGCGAGCGGGAACACCGGCTCGATCATTGCCGATTCCTTGCTATCGAAGGGCAAGAAGGTGCGCGTCGTAGGTCGCGATGCAGGACGACTGCAGCGCTTTGTGCGTAAAGGCGCGGAGGTGTTCACGGGCGATGTGAGCGATGCGGTTGCGCTCACCAAAGCCTTCGGAGGCGCGCGCGCAGCATACTTGATGTTGCCGCCGATTACCTCCCGGGAGGACCAAGAACGAGAGAGCGATGCGATAGCGAAGGCCGTGACGGAGTCCGGTCTGCGTTACGCGGTGCACTTGAGCAGCTACGGCGCTCATGTCCCGGAAGGCACCGGGCCAGTCACGGGGCTGCATTCTTCGGAGCAAAAACTAAACGCTATCGGCGGTTTGAACGTTCTGCACCTGCGCGCCGCGTATTTCATGGAGAATAATCTGGCGGCGATCAGCATGATTCAGGAAATGGGAATCTTCGGACATGCACTGCTACCCGACCTGAAGCTGCCCATGATGGCGACGCGCGATGTTGGCAACCACGCCGCCCAGCGCCTCCTGGACCTGGATTTTTCCGAGAAACAAACTCGCGAGCTGCTTGGCGAGCGCGACCTGTCGATGGCGGAAGCCACCGCGATCATTGCGCGTGGCATTGGCAAACCGGATCTGCATTACGTGCAGTTTCCTTACGAACAGGTGCAGCAGGTGTTAGAGCAAATAGGCATGCCGCCGAAGAAAGCCGCGGTGTACATCGAGATGTTCAAGGCCATCAACACCGGACTTCTCGCTGCGCAGGAGCCGCGTTCGCGGGAGAACACCACAACGACTTCGTTTGAAGAATTTGTGCAGGACGTCTTTGCGCCTGCATATCACGGGACCCCGAGCCGACGCGGTGCGTCGTGAATTTGGAGAGGGAGAGGTCTACATCATGGCTACACTTCGAGACAGAACAGCACTGGTGACTGGAGCATCACGCGGGATTGGGCGCGCCACTGCATCCGCCCTCGCTGATGCCGGTGCGCAGGTCTTGGTTCACTATGGCCGTTCGGCGCAGAGGAGAAGAACAAGAAGCTTGTCCTGGAGGCCTTCGACACGCTCTTCAACAAGCGTGACTACGCTGCGGCTGAGAGGTTTTGGTCGCCACGTTACCCCACATTTCCATTTTGACGTTGCATTGCGAATCTTCGGATGGGCTTCATCATCAATATCCATAGGGGTTTGAACACGATGAACAGCTCGAACCCATCCCGGCGCGCTGGGCGGCAAGCGTAAGCCCAATCGTCGCATTGCGAGAGAGTTGAAAACAACAGGATGCGAAACTTGCCGACAAGCCCACACGGAACAAAAGGAGAATCCGGATTTATGAGAACCATTTCAGGATTGTCATGTCTGCTGCTGCTCATCGCTGCCACGCCATTAATCCAGTCGCAAAGTTCTCCCGCCCAAAATCCAGGCGACGCAAAAGCAGCGCCAACCGTCTATTCCCAGGTTCCACAGGCCAACGCGCTTTACATCCAGGGTCTGGATTATCTAAGCAAGAGCAACACATGGATGGAGGGCGGCTCCCTGGTCAACGCGCGCGAAGCGGTCCGCCTCTTCAGTCAGGCAGTGAAGAAAGATCCTCAATTCACGCTCGCATACCTCGGCTTGGCGGATGCCTGGGGTAGTTTTGGATTCTCGGTTCCCGGCAGCGTGCCCGCCGTCAAGCTTTACCCGCACGAGATAGCTGCCGCACTTATGGCCGAGAAATTGGACGACAACCTGCCCAGTGTACATTCCCTACTCGCCAGTCTTTACTTCGATAACGCGTACGACTGGGAGAGCGCCGAACGCGAATATAAGCGGGTCATCAGCATGACGAACAGCATGGCCTCTCACTCCGGCTACGCTACGTTCCTGGCAACGCAGGGAAGGTTCGATGAAGCCATCGCAGAGGTAAAGTTGGCGGAGAAGATCGATTCCTCAAGCCCGGGCGCTAATGTGGCCATGATGGAGATCTACTATTGGCGGCATCAGGATGATCAAGCCCTGGAACAAGGCCGAGAGGTGCTGCGCAAGGCCCCACAAGTCTTCTACGCTCATTTCATAATGGGCTTTGCCTATATCCATAAGGGTGAGTTTGAGAACGCAATCCGGGAGTTCAAGTTATCCACTGTGCGGGGCGATGCTGGCTCGCTCTCTGGCCTAGGCTACGCCTACGCCATGTCTGGGAACAAGGCCGAGACACAGAATGTTCTCTCGCGGTTGAAACACCATAGTGGGGCCAAGAATGTCCCGTATCGTAGGGCTGCGATTTATCTCGCTTCAGGCGACAAAGATCGAGCGATCAAACTCCTCGAAAAAGACTACCGGCAGCGGAGTAACTGGCTAAACCGGTTGAATGTCGATCCGGTGATGGACCCGCTCCGCGACGATCCCCGGTTTAAAGACTTGATGCGCAAGATGAATTTTCAACGCGATGCTCGCGAGGCGCTTCAATGAGAGTAGTCAATCGTCGCTGGATATCAGGAGCCATCGTCGAAGGCAACTCCGGGCCGCATCATGAACGACTCCAAAGGGAAAAGGCTATGCAGGAGCAGAGCGACCAGATGCCGGACGGCACGGTCCGTGTGCGATGAGCGAAGGTAAGAACAAGATCCACCTGCGCTCCCCGATGCCCAAAGAAACGTTCGTCGCAAAATTGGCGGTGATCCCGCCTTATATGCTTTCCATAGCTTCCTCGCGAAATCCTCATACAGCTGTTGTCTATTCATTAGAGGCATCGTTTGCGTCACGGATGCGCGAATCTCCTTAAGCTCCAAGAAAGCGGGCATTAGTCCATCTACCAATATGACCGCTATGGCTTCCTTCACTTGCTGACGTCTCGGCTCACGAATGGTTCCGGCGTCAACAATTGCGTGTAATTCCAATAGTTGTTGGACGAATTCCTCGGAGGCCCCAATGTCTGCGACCTTTTCGACCTTCCATTGATTTGGCTCTAGCCGCTTCGCCATAAAACACCACTATCTTCAAGTCTTCGTCACGGTCAGCTTCCAATGCTGCCCGCCGCGACTCCACCGATGGCAACAATTTTCACTCAGCACGCCAGATTTTAATAGGTTCACCGAAAAGATGTCACGTTACATCCAACACAGCGCTCATATCGCACCCGGCCGCGAGGGCCTGTTCAATCTCATCAAGGGCGCTCCGCCAATCTTGAGGTACGAACCGGGAACGATCGTGGCCGAAAAAGACTTTGTGATCGTGCACGGCCGATTTAGTGGTATCGGCGCTCCTGTGAATTGGATTGCCGCAGACATTCTCCGCATCGAGGACGGCATTCTGGTCGAGCACTGGGATGTGATCCAGGACGAGGCTTCGCGTGAATCATCAAAGAGCGGGCTTCCTATGTTCGGCGACGAGTTTAGCGACTGAGCACTGGATGCTTTCGGGTGCCTGCGGTCATCTTCGCGTCGAGATTGAATGATTGTCCGGTGCTTGCGTATTTTAATGTCTGGCAGCCATGCCGGGCTCCGGGTGGATTGTCGGCAAACCGGAAGCTATCCAGAAACGGGCATATGCGAGGCGCGTGGGGCCGCTCAACGTCTGGAGCCACAATCGGGGTTATTGGCGTCTCTATCCCAGCAGCTTCGGTTTTCGCAAAGATCAACGGCAATTCCGTTTTGGTATGGATGAAGAATTTGGAGGGGTTCGCACAAGCCCAAAATGCGACCGCTTCGCGGGCGCGTCAACCCACGATCCAACCCACAATGTGCGATGTCTTGTACGACTTCCGCGAACTTTGGCAGTTCCCGCGGCCTTGTAAGTTATTGACACAGTAGAGGTCTGGGGTTGGAGTCCGCACGGGCCTAGCATACTTTTTCAATGCGTTAGCGTCGGCGACTCTTGCCGTCAAGGCTCCAAATGGCTCGATTGGGAACTCCACATTCTATTGTTTGGGAGAGCGACGTGGCACCAGGCTGGACCGCATGAAGATCCTGATTGTCAACTCAATCCGGCGCCAGGAGAATCACGTTCAGCAAAAATCAACGGCTCGGTTATCCCCATAATCCCTCGATCCCGCGGGAAGGTCATTTCGACAACCCGACGTTGCGCCTCTCTCTTCGCCTGAACCCGGGCCTGAAAATAGATCTCGAGAGTGCACCGGCAGTTTGCATGGCGCATAAGTTCCTGTACAACCTTCACATTCTCCCCGTTCGCCATCAGCATGGTGGAGCTATGCCGGAACGTGTGCCAACCGATGCGCTTCCGAATCCCGGCGCGGACAGCTGCAAGGCGAACGACGCGAGTCAGTAGGATATCCGGCCAGTATGGGTTTCTGCCCCGGCTATCGTCCAACGGTATAGCAGCTGGCTCAGCCCTCTACGCCTCGTACTGCACTAGCGTCGCCATGCCCGCAGCCAAGTGCCACAGAATATGGCAGTGCACATACCAAACCCCGGGATTATTCGCGTCAAAGGCGACCGTGACGCTCGTCTGCGGGGGTACAAGAACGGTGTCGCGGAGCGCGCCTTTCATCGGTTGGCCGTTGATGTCAATCACCTGGAAGGAATGCCCATGCAGGTGCATCGGGTGAGACATACCGGTCTCGTTGATGAATTTAAGTGCTATGCGCTGTCCGGATTTTACTTGAACTTGAGCCTTTTGACTGCCTGGATTCTCGGCATCGAAGACAACGCCGTTGATTGGCCATTCGTATCTGGCCATGTCGCCTTGCAGCCGCAACACAAAAGTCCGGTCGACGGCTTTTTGAGTGAGCGGCGCAGAAGCGACCAGGCGGCTCTCCAAATCCAGGGTCAACAATCCCTCGGGTGCTGCATTCTTCGTCGGCAGCCGCTTGATAGAGGTGCCCGCGGTAGCCAGGATGACCCCAGTCTGCTCGGTCTCGCCTTCGCGTAATGCGAGGATGGGAAACGATCCTCCCTGCGGCAGTTGGAGTCTTACGTCAATGCGCTGGGCTATGGCCAAAGGAAAGCGGGAGGCGCGAATCGGAATAACAGGCATGCCATCCGTGGCAATCAGCTCTCCGGTCAGAGATCCCAGATCGATGAAGAAGTTCGTGCCGGAACTGCCATTGATGATCCGAAGATGTACGCGGGCGCCCTTCTCAACGTGAATCACTTCCGGATCAGTTAAGGTACGGTCATTCGCCAAATATGCGTCGTAGTTGACGTCACTGACATCGGGCTTGCGGCCCTTCGTATCCTGCGCTAGCCGATGCCCAGCCATTTTCCCGCCCATTCCGGCCTTTCCTTCGGCCGAAGGTTTGCGAAGCTTGGCATATATCTCGGATGGCGGAGTGAAGCTGAAGTCACCAAAAAAGAGGACGACCTCCTGCTCGTCGGCCATCTTATCGGAGTCGTCATGGACAATCAGTGGGGCCGAGAGCAGAAGCGCTTCCTGCAGGCCCAGATGGGAATGCATCCAATGAGTACCCGCCGGCTGCAAGGGAAAATCGTAGCGGGTGCTCGTATTCGGAGCGACGATAGGCTGAGTCAAACCGGGAACTCCGTCCTCGTTATTGGGCGGTTGCAGGCCATGCCAGTGAATTGCCGTGGGCACGGAGAGCTTGTTTTCCAAGACAACATTAAACAGACTGTTGACAGTAGAGACGAATCCTTGAGTGCCGTTCGGCTGCTGCAGACCCATGACAGTTGCCGGTTTGCCATTGATCTCGATCGTGCGCATCATGGCTTGGAGCGTGGCGGCAGCCGCGGGCACGTGCTCCTTGTCTGCGATGCGCCATCCATAGGCGCCGCCGCTTCGGCTGAACAGCTCCGCTCCTACACAAACTCCCACAGAGGCAATGAATGAGCGCCGCGATATGTGATGAGCCACGCTGATCCCCTTTCTCCCAGAATAGGTTATCGAAAACGGGTCTGGATGCATAGGCGCCAGCGCGGCGAGTCGTGGGGCGAAGAATTCCAACCCACAATTCAACCCACAGCATGCGATTTCTTGTGCGACTTCCGTGTATTTTGGCAGTCCCCACGGACTCGTAAGTTATTGTAAAACTAAATAGTTATTGACACGGTAGAGGTCTGGGGGTTCGAGTCCCCACGGGCCTACCATTTCTTTCAATCACTTAGCTTTCTTGACCTCATTTCCTGAGGCTCCAAATGGCTCCATTAAGCGCGTCTCACCGCGGGGAGGATGTTTCACACTTCCTCGGAGCCGACTTCCGGTCAGCGTCGTTGAGAGTCCATCCTGGCATGACTTCCGGGTTTTCCGTCATCCGCTCGAACCCTAGATTGACTACTCCGATCGGCGATTACATTATGAGGACGGCGCGGAAGCGGGCCTTACCCTGCGCAACGCGTTCGTAAGCCTTCGGTGCCTCTGCCAATGGATACGTCTCGACAATCGTTTTGACTTTTCCTTGACACGGGCCGAAGAGCAGCAGTAGGCTCTGGCATATCGTAAACCGACCCCGAATGCAGCGCCGGGCAGCGAGGGGATAACAATGCGCAAGATCAACTGGGGCATGATGGCGTGTGGTGTCTTTCTGCTGTGGGCAACCCTAGCGGTCGCCCAGCCTGCCCAGACATTCACCTCATTGCACAGCTTCAACGGAACAGACGGCGCA
>Ga0182024_10020061_pt1 | contig 12246 bp, 16 predicted proteins | sample P32metaG_FD_120480 | JGI IMG/M metagenome (GOLD analysis project Ga0182024, IMG submission 120480) | Permafrost microbial communities from Stordalen Mire, Sweden - P3-2 metaG (Illumina Assembly) | ecosystem: Environmental > Terrestrial > Soil > Wetlands > Permafrost | place: Sweden: Stordalen...
CGCGGCTGCCCTGGCCACGGCGAGAAACAGTGGCGAAATGAACCACGCCAATTATCAATTCCTGGCCGCATTCAGCTCACAGCAAACAACGCCAGCGCTACGACGGCGACGGCGAGGCCTAAGCATTTTCGCAAATCCAGGCGCTCGCGGAACACCGCGATGCCGAACAGCGCGGTGATGACGAAGCTCATTTGCGCCACCGGAACCAGCACGCTCGCCGGCCCTAGCGCCAGCGCGTACAACAGCAGGACGAACGCGCCGAACAGGCCGAGCGCGGCGGCCGCGGCATAGCTCCAGCCGCGCGGCGGGATCCAGATGCGCCCTTCGCGCAGAAAGCCGGACAGGGTTGCCAGCGAGCAGAAGGTCCAGGCCTGCGCCGCCACCATGGTTTCGGGCACCGCACCCTGCTGCAGGCCGATTTTGTAGAACAGATTGGTCAGCGCCATCATCACGGTCGCGAGCAGCACGCGGCCGAGCGAGGCGAAGCTGAATTTGCCGCGTTCGCTGCCGGCTTCGGCCAGCAACAGCCACACCGCGACCAGCGCGCAGGCCAGCGCGATCGCCTTGGCCGCGGTGAACGGCTCGTGCAGGAGAAGAATCGCCAGCGCCGCGGTGATGGTGAAATTGAGCCGGAAGATCGGCGCATTGGTCGAGACCGCGCCGCCGTGCAGGCTTTGGGTGAAATTGTAGAGCGCGACGAACAGAAACGCGCCAGCGAGCGCGCCCCACAGCGCGGAGAGATGCGGATCGAGATTGCCGCTGAGCCACGCATAAAGCGTCACGCCGGGACAGAAAACCCAGGCTTGCAGCATGAGGAAATCGCCGGCTTTGATGCCGGCCGCGGCGCCGCGCTTGTAGATGATGTCGCTGACGCCGAAGCAGGCCATGGCGCCGAGCGCGAGAGGAAGACCGGGTGTCATGATTTTTCTGGAAAGGTAAGGCGGTGACTGCCTTATCAGGGTCCCGGCTATCCGGCGAGCAAGGCTTAAGCATTGCCGTCATGCTATGAATTGGGCGCTATGAACCGCCCGATTCGCATCCTCGGCATCGATCCCGGGCTCCGCCGCACCGGCTGGGGCATGGTCGCGATTGCCGGCAACGCCTTGAGCTTCCTCGCCTGCGGCTCGGTGACCACCAACGACCGCGACGCGCTCGCCACGCGGCTTCTTGCCATTCATGACGGCTTGATGCGCATTCTCGACGAATTCCAGCCCGATGAGGCTGCGGTCGAGCAGACCTTCGTGAACAAGAGCGGCAGCGCGACGCTAAAGCTCGGGCAGGCGCGCGGCATCGCCATGGTGGTGCCGGCGCGCGCCGGCGTGCCGGTCGCCGAATATGCGCCGAACCTGGTCAAGAAGAGCATCGTCGGGGCCGGCCACGGCGACAAGGCACAGCTGCGGATGATGATCGGCGTGCTGCTGCCCAAGGCCGACCCGTCGACGGACGATGCCGCCGACGCGCTCGCCATCGCCGTGACGCATGCGCATCACCGGCAGAGTGTCATTCTTCATGCGGCGCTGAAGGCGGCGGCGCCAAAGGTTGCGGCGCGATGATCGGCAAGCTCAAGGGCATCATCGATTCCTACGGCGAGGACGCCGTGATCCTCGACGTCGGCGGCGTCGGTTATCTGGTGCACTGCTCGGCGCGCACCTTGCAGGAATTGCCGCGGGCGGGTGAGGCGGCGACGCTGTCGATCGAAACCTATGTGCGCGAGGATCAGATCAAACTGTTCGGCTTTCTCACCGATATCGAGCGCGAATGGTTTCGGTTGCTGCAGACCGTGCAGGGCGTCGGCGCCAAAGTGGCGCTCTCCGTGCTCGGCACGCTTAAGCCCGCCGATCTCGCAACCGCGATTGCGATGCGCGACAAGGCCATGGTGGCGCGCACGCCGGGCGTCGGCCCGAAAGTCGCCGAGCGCATCGTCACCGAGCTGAAAGACAAGGCGCCGGCGTATACCGATGTCGATCCGGCGCTGGTTCGGCTCTCCGGCGCGCTCGACGAGAAACGCGCGCCGCGGCCGGTCGCCGACGCGGTCTCGGCGCTGGTCAATCTCGGCTACGCACAAATGCAGGCCGCGGCCGCCATCGCCGCCGCGGCGCGATCCGCCGGCGAGGACGCCGAGGCGACGACGCTGATCCGGCTCGGTCTAAGGGAACTGGCGAAGTGAAGAAGCCGGCGAAACTCGGCAAAGCGGAGAAGGACTTGATCGCGGCGGCGCAGGCGGCGATCCGGGAGCGCTATCGCGACGACTGGCAAGAGGTCGGCGCCGCGTTGCGCACCCGATCGGGAAAGATTTTTACCGGCGTCAATCTCGACGCCTATCTCGGCCGCATGGCGGTGTGCGCGGAAGCCGTCGCGCTCGGCCGCGCCGTGGTCGACGTCGGCGACGACGGCATTGAGATGATCGTCGCGGTGCGCCATCCGCCGCCGGCCGACAAGGATCAGACCATCGCGGTGGTGTCGCCCTGCGGCGCCTGCCGCGAATTGATTTTCGATTATGATCGCAAGGCGTGGGTGATCGTACCGGACGGCAAATCGGCGGCGGTGGTGCCGATCGCCGATCTGTTGCCGAACAAATACACGCGGGGGCCGGAACGGTGACGAGCACGCCGCGCAAACTGGTCACGCCTGAGCGCCGCGATGAAGACGCCGCGGAAGCAACCTTGCGTCCGCAGCGGCTATCGGAATTCATCGGCCAGGAGCAGGCGCGAAAAAATCTCGCCGTGTTCATCGCGGCGGCCAAGGCGCGGCGCGAGCCGCTCGATCACGTGCTGTTCGTCGGCCCGCCCGGGCTCGGCAAGACCACGCTGGCGCAGATCGTGGCGCGCGAGCTTGGCGTGAATTTCCGCGCCACCTCCGGGCCGGTGATCGCCAAGGCCGGCGATCTGGCGGCGCTCCTCACCAATCTCGAAGAGCGCGATGTTCTCTTCATCGATGAGATCCATCGCCTCAATCCCGCGGTCGAGGAGATCCTCTATCCGGCGATGGAGGATTTTCAGCTCGATCTGATCATCGGCGAAGGCCCGGCGGCGCGCTCGGTGAAGATCGATCTCGCCAAGTTCACGCTGGTCGGCGCCACGACGCGCGCGGGGCTTCTCACCAATCCGCTGCGCGACCGCTTTGGCATTCCGGTGCGGCTTAATTTCTACAGCGAGGCGGAGCTGGAGCTGATCGTCAATCGCGGCGCGCGCGTCCTCGGCATCGCGATTACCGCCGACGGCGCCAACGAGATCGCGCGCCGCGCCCGCGGCACCCCGCGCATCGCCGGCCGGCTGTTGCGCCGGGTGCGCGATTTCGCCTCCGTCGACGGCGCCGCAGCGATCGATCGCGCGGTCGCCGACAAGGCGCTCGCCGCGCTGGAAGTGGATGGTGTGGGTCTCGACGCCATGGACCGGCGCTATCTGAAAACCATCGCCGAGAATTACGGCGGCGGCCCCGTTGGCGTCGAGACGCTGGCCGCGGCACTGTCGGAACCGCGTGACGCCATCGAAGACATCATCGAGCCGTATCTGATCCAATGCGGGCTGTTGCAGCGCACGCCGCGCGGGCGGCTGATCACCGGCCACGCCTTCCGCCATCTCGGATTGCCGGAGCCGGCGTGCGACCCGGCGCAGTTCGGGCTGTTCGGCGCGGATGACAATGACTGACGCGACGCGAACCTACGAAGGCGGCTGCCATTGCGGCCGGGTGCGCTTTCGCGTCACCGCGGACCCGTCGCGCGTGACCGAATGCAATTGCTCGATCTGCACTAAAAAGGGCTTTCTGCATCTCATCGTGGAGCCGAAAGATTTCGAGCTTTTAAGCGGCAAGGATGCGCTGACCACCTATCGCTTCAATACCGGCACCGCGCAGCACGCGTTCTGCGCCACTTGCGGCATCCATCCGTTCTACGTGCCGCGCTCCGACCCCGATAAGATCGACGTTAATGTGCGCTGCCTCGACAGCGTTGATGTCGCCGCGATAAAACCCCACGTGTTCGACGGCAGGAACTGGGAACACGCGATAACGGATCGCGTGCCGTGGCGCTAGAAAATCGGCGATCGTAAGATGACCAGCGTTTCTCTCGACGGCGAAATCCGCGACGGCCGCCATGTGCTCACCGTGCGCGTCTATTACGAGGACACCGATTTCACCGGCATCGTCTATCACGCCAATTATCTGCGCTATATGGAGCGCGGGCGTACCAATCACCTGCGGCTGCTCGGCGCCGATCACCGCGCCCTGTTCGAAGAAACGGAGAAGGAAACGCCGGGCTTTGCCTTCGTCGCGCGCTCGATGACCATCGACTTTCTCAAGCCGGCGCGCATGGACGACGTGCTCGACATCGTCACCGAGCCGGAAGAGGTGAAAGGCGCCTCGATCACGCTTCGCCAGCGCGTCATGCGCGGCGATGAGCTCATCGTCGAGGCGCATGTGCGCGTCGCTTTTGTCAGCGGCGGCCGGGCGAGGCCGATTCCAAAGCCGCTGCGCATCGCCATGAAGGCGGATCAGGACGAAATCAACGGGCAACTCTAGGCCGCCCCTATTCGTGAAGGAGCGTGTGCCAGTTTGCAGGCACCGCTCCGTCCGGTCCGGGCGCCGGTTGATCCAGCGGATGCGACTGAGGAGCGTGAAGCTTCGGGCCGGCGAAGAATTCTTCGGTACGATAGTCGTAAAACCACCGCTCGCCCGGCTCGAAGCTCGTCATGATCGGATGACCCGTGGCGGCGCTATGTTTCCATGCATGCTGGCTTGGTGAACTATCGCAGCAGCCGATGTGACCGCATTCGGCGCATCGGCGAAGATGAAACCACCATCCGCCCGCAGCCGAGCATTCGACGCAACCCGTCCCGCTTGGCTTGGCCGCCGGGTTGATACCATCCCTCTCGGACTTCATGGGCTCCTCGCTGACTTCCTTTGCTTCAGTTGCTGCGCATCGACGCGGTATTCGGTAGCAAACTCACCTGCCGATACCGGGGAGCGGCGCAGGTCGTGGCGCGGCTCACCTTAGGCGAGCCGCCGCGCCGCCGGCACGGCGGCTTCGTTTTCGTTTCGTAGCAGAAGCCAAAACATGAGTCCGTGCGTGATCAGAAAGAGCGGCACGATAAACGTTGGGAGAAAGTAGGCAGCGCCCAATTGACCGGCCGGGACGCCTAAGTGAATGCCTTCGTAATTGGCATGGAGGATATCGGCGCTGCCCCAAAGATTGAATATCCAGGCCGCGGCGATGCCGAGCCTGCCGGGTAGTAAGGTCAGCGTTAACAAAGCAAGCGCCGCGGCGACGATATCGCCATAGGCAGCGCCTTCGGCGAAAGCCGCCGGCAAATCGGGGGACACGACGCCAGGGACCAGGAACGCCAGGCCGACGAAGCGGAAAGAGTGAAACATGAGCAGCGGTCGCAAGGCTTCGTTGCGGCCTCGGCGGCGCAGTTCCGGCAAGATCAGGCTACCGGTGACTGCACCCCAAGCGACGAAACTGAAGACGATGCTGACAAAAAAGCAGATTTGCGCCCGCATGACCGATCCTCCGGATGCTTTCACGTGTCCTTCCGTTCAGCCGTAAGTGACGTCCGGGTTGCTTTGCCCAACTTCTATTATGTAGCCATCGGGATCGCGGATGTAGCAGCGCGTCTCGCCGTATTTGGGCTTTGGCTCGGTGATGAACTCGGCTCCTCGGCTTTTCCATAGTTCGTAGCAGGCATGAATGTCCGCAACGCGGATATTCATGAAGCTGCTGACTAAATCAGGGTTGGCGGGAACGCTGAGCGTTGTCGACGGCTTGTCGGGTGTCGGACCGCCCCCGACATTGACGATGAGCCACATGTTCGCGAGCTGGAGGTAGCCCGGCGCGCCCTTGCTGTCGCCTCTGCTCAGAATGCGGCTACCGAACACCGTTTCGTAAAATCGAAGCGATCGCTCGATGTCGGCGACGACCATAAAATGCGCGATGGTAATCCCATCCTGCGGCGGCATCTGGTAGGTTTTCTGCCCGACTTGTACTTCGCTCATGGACGACTCCTGATTGGACTTCGGGGATATAAAGCTGAGAGGTGCGTGAAATAATCTGCTGATCGGTCAAACGGACTGTTTGGCCAAGAACGCAAGAATAAGGCTCGCGATCTCGTCGTTCTTTTCGTCCAAGGCGAAATGGCCGGCGTCGAGCAGGTGGATTTCGGCGTCCGGCAGGTCGCGCTTGAACGCCTCCCCACCGGGAGCGATGAACGAGGGATCGTTCCGCCCCCAGACCACCAGAGTCGGCGGCTTGTGCGCGCGCAGCCACGCTTGCCATGCCGGATAGGACGCGACATTCGTCCGGTAGTCATACAGCAGATCCGCCTGGATCTCGGGTTGGCCGGGTTTCGACAGGTGGGCGTACTCGTCGGTCCAGGTGTCCGGGTTATAACGTTCGGGATGTGAGGTGCCCAGCGTGTGACGCTGTTCGGTCGCTACGAACGACACGAACGCGTCGAACACGTCAGGATGCGCTTTCGGATCGGCCCAATATTGCGCAATCCCGGCCCACTTGGCGCCGAGGCCTTCCTTATAGACGTTGGCATTCTGGATGATAAGCGCCTGCAGCCGCTCCGGATGCGCCGACAAGATGCGAAAGCCGACCGGGCCGCCATAGTCATGAAGGAAGAAGGTGTATGTGTTGATCTTGAGTTGCTCGAGAAGTCCATTGGTCGTCTTGGCCAAATTGTCAAAGGTGTACACGTACGACGATGGTGGCTTGGCGTCGCTCTGACCGAATCCGGGAAAATCCGGTGCTATCAGATGATAGCGTGTGGCGAGCAAGGGGATGAGCGTATCGAATTCGCGCGAAGAAGAGGGGAAACCGTGCAGCAGCACGATCGTTGGCGCGTCCTTCGGACCCGCTTCGCGATAGAAAATTCCGACACCATCAACCGTCATGCGGCGATAGGTCGTTGTCGCCGATGTCGACTCCAGCGAAGCAGCCTGCGTAGGATGACGACCGGCGATCGACGGCGGCGCCGATGCCAGAGAAATTGCTGCCATCATAATTTCCCTCCGTCTCCGCCGGGCGCTCGCTGGCGTCGGCGCGGGGGCCGAAGCGCACCGATGGAGACATCAATCGTAGAATGCGGGGATCAGCTTTAAAGCGTCAGATTCCGCCTTGTCGTGATTGATAAACAGCTTCGCCTTGTATGTTGCGATCATGCGCTTGACCCTCTCCATGGAGGCGATCGACGCGGTCTTATCCGTGTTCAAGGACGGCACCATGTCTTTCTCAAAATTCTCTTCCAGATGCACCACGTCGCCGGACAGAATGATGAATCCTGAATTCTTCAGGTGCACCAACAACGATTCACTGCCGGGAGTATGTCCTGGCGTGGAAACCAGGGTGACACTCCCATCGCCAAATACGTCGGTATCGCCGTCGAGCAGCTTAAGATGCTTTGGGGTGCCCAAAAGCTTACGTGCGAGAGCCTTTAATTGATTTACATTGTCGTTAGGGCCATCGGGGGTACTGATCCACTCGTACTCGGCCCGTTGCATCAGAACCGTTGAATTCGGGAACAAGCGAACATTGCCGATGTGGTCGCCGTGAGTATGCGATAGCGCGACATAAGTGACGTCGTTCGGCTTAAGTCCAATCGTGGCAAGTTGCTCAGTGAGCGTTTTATCCAAATGGTAGACGATCAATTTGGGCAGCGTTGACCAGCCTTTGGGGTCGTTGAGCGCGGATTCAGGAACACCCGTATCCCAGAGTAACCATTGGTTTCCCCGCTGTATCAGCCAGCAAGTCGACGAGAATTCGATGCTACGTCCGACATTTTCGCCGGGGGTCCAGACCGACTCGTCATTTGCGAGGGAGTGACCGCCATCCAGCCGAAAAAGCTTATCGGCGAAGCCGGCCGCGGCCGAGTCGGGCAGCCGCGAGTGAGTGGTTGCAGTCAGCGTGCTGTCTAGCGACATATCCGAGCCTCCGACCAGAAATCCAAATACTTGTTGGGGCTTCGTCTGCGGATCGCTTCAAATGCTGAGACCGCGCAGGATTTCGGAAAGTTATGCTTCGTTGTGATGGCTGTCGATGAGATCGTGATCACATGTCTGATACCGCACAGGCACATGTCCGGCATCGGACATACGCGACATGAGGCTGCATCGTTGACCCAATAGCTATGGCAACGCGATGCCTAACAATGCATCAATCGAATATTTTCCTGCACCGGTAATGGACAACAGCAAGAACCCTCCCATGATGCTAAGGTCTTTGTAAAAGCCATCCAGGCTGTCGACGTAATCCGCACCTTTCACCGTCCAATAGCGATGCCCAATCAGCGCCGTTCCGAGCGAGTATAAAGCCATCAGCAGGGCCGCAGGACGCGTGAACGCGCCAACGGCGACCGCAAACGCAACCGGAAGCTCCATGACGATCGCTATGACGGTGGCCAGCATCGGCGTCGGGACGCCAAGCTGCACCATTTGACTGACCGTGCCCGAATAGTCTCTCAGCTTTCTCCAGCCGAAAATCAGAAATAGCGTCGCGAGAAGAAGCCGGGCCGCAAGAATGAGCTCATCGTTGATGCCGCTTATCATAGCGCTGCCCTCGCTCCCGTCATGAAACTCGCATTATGAGAAATCTCGAGGAATAGAGCGGTCCCAGTCGCGACGACACACTTCGTTCGCGCCCTCGAAGGCGCGCAAACTTCCCTGCAGCAGGAAGGTATCGCCCGTAGCTGACAGCCGCATCTGCGTCTCGACCCGGATCTGCCATGCGTCTCGCGACACAGTCTGGATATTGTGCAGTTCGGCAACGGCGCTGAGCGGATCGTTCTCCTCGACGTGATACTGCGTTTTCCATTGTGTGCCCAATTCCAGACCGATGCGTTCGATGCGTTCGATCCGCACACCATCGCGATGAAGGATAGTTGGCGTCTCGGGCGACGCGGTCTCCGGTTCAGGAAATGGCGAGAGCCCGGCGTCGGCGACGTTGGGCGCGCGTTGCGGCAGGTCGAGCGTGCCGGCAAAAATCTGCAGCGTCGCTCTCTCCGGACTGGGCCAGATCATCGGCCAGTAAGCCGTGGATATCGCAAGCCTTACTTTGTGGCCGGCGGGGAATACCGAACCTGCATCGTTGAGCTTAATGCGCACGCGGTAGCGCTCACCTTGCACCAGCAAAGCGGGCCGTTCGTGGCCCTCGCGGTGCGTGAGGTTGAGCCCGCCATAGCTGACACGCAGCGATTCACCGGTCGGGTGCACATCGCATAACCGAACCACCAGATTCGCGATCGGCCGGTCGGACGCGACATCGAGCGTTACGATCGGAGCGCCAAGGATCTCGATCGGCGCATCGAGCGGCGTCGTCTCGAAAACCAGGGAACGCGCGTCGTCGTCTTGCTGGTCGCCGGCCTGATCGCGTCCACGACCGAATGGAACCCATTCGCCCGAATGCTGACCGACCGTCTGCGGCGAGTACACGGCGCGCGCCGCCAAGGGCGCCGCCGCTTCACGCAGTCCCTCGTCGGTCAAGAACAAACGCCGGGGCTTTATTCCCGGCGCTGGCCACGACGGTTCGGCAATCCACCGGCCCGGCAACGTGTCATGGTGGGTCGCCGGTTTCACGCTTTCCGTCATCCACGCCCGCAGCATCGGCTCATCCATCACGCCGGTATCGATGCCCTTGAGCCAATGATCCCACCATCGCAGGATTTCCTGGAGGAATCCGATCTGGGGTCCGGGAAATGCAAAGTGCGGATAGGCGTGCGCCCACGGACCGATGAGGCCCTTGCGAGGGACCTTTAGTCCCTCGAGAAGACGCGGGATTGCATTCTTATAACCATCGGTCCAACCACCGACGGCATAGACCGGGCATTGGATTGCTGCGTAGTCCTCGCATACCGATCCGTGCTTCCAATACGCATCGCGTCGCTGATGCTGAAACCAGTTTTCCTGGAACAGCGGTATGTTCACCAAGCGCTCCAGCCACATCGCCCGCCAGCTATCGCCGACCAGCGCCGGATCGGGCGGAAGGCACATCAAGCTGAAAAAGAAAAAGGCCCATTCAAGTCCTGCTTTGGTCAGAAACGTGCCGCCCGTGTAATGCGCGTCGTCGGTGTACCGATCGTCGGTCGAACAAATGGTGACGATTGCTTTGAGTGCCGGCGGACGGCGCGCCGCAATCTGAAGTCCGTTGAACCCACCCCAGGAAATTCCCATCATTCCAACGGCGCCATTGCACCAAGGCTGCGCCGCCAGCCAAGCGATGACCTCCACGCCATCGTCTTGTTCCTGCTTGGCGTACTCGTCGAACAGCAAGCCCGTCGACTCGCCGCTGCCGCGAAGGTCGACGCGGACGCCGGCGTAGCCGTGACCTGCGAGATAGGGATGCGTCAGCGCGTCCCGCTCATACGTGCCGTCGCGCTTGCGATAGGGGAGATACTCCAGGATCGCAGGAACCGGGTTCTGTTCGGCATCCTCCGGCAACCAGATGCGAGCCGCCAGCATCGTGCCGTCTTTCAATGGTATCAATGTGTGCTCGATTACGCGCACAGCCTTTGGGAAAGTCGTGACTATCACGGCGGACCACTCATGATGGCGGCGGTTTGCCGGCGTGCTGCGGCATGGGAAAAAAACCGTTGAGGACGCGGTATCACGCCACGTGTTTATTCATCAGGCCCAGGATCAGCGCATCGAGGCTGTAAGGGCCGGCGCCGGCGGAGACGATTACGATCAACATAAAGGCATAAAGCGTCTCCGGTAAATACAGCCAATCGTCGATGCGATCTCCCCTATCGATCGGCTTGTAAAGTTTGATCCGCTGCCGCCCCGAAGTGGCCATAGCGACGAGAATGATGACAAGCAGGCCAAGCGCGGCGAGCGGGGCCAAGAGCCCGATAAGGACGGCGACGCCCGCGGAAAACTCGACCGACGGCACCCACCATTGATTGAAGCCCAGCGCAGGAACGCCGAGCGACTTTAGTTCATCGACGAATGTACGGTGGCGCTCTGTGTTGAACAGCTTGTGATATCCCGAGTGCATAAAAAATGCCCCAACCGCGATCCGGTTCAGGGTGAGGGCGATGTCGGTCCATCCGACACCATTGAACAGGAGATCCATCATTGCTGCTGTTCTTTCCCGCGCTGCTCAGACGAAGTCACGACACCTCGCAACTATACCTGGGCCCAAAGCAACTCATGGACAGGTTATGGCTGGTGAACATTTCAGCGCATCCGCTCGACCCATTGAGCGCGCGAGGCCCCCGGCTCGAAGGGATCGCCGAAGTACTGGGTCTCACGGGCAACCTTCTCGTCTCTGAACTCCATGATACTCACCGTGTAAGTCGGCGCGCCGTCGTATGTGAGGACGAGTTCGGTGACCCAAAGGTCGGCGGCACCGAGTATGCGCTGGCGGATTGAAGCCGACACGGTCGGTGGTCGCCCACAGATCGGCGGTGCCCCACACCTGCGCGAAAGCCTTGTGGATGCGTGGCGCGCGGCGAATGGCCGTAAAGGCCGGGTGCTGGAAATATTGCACCATGATGCCGTGGTCGTTGCGGCGATACCAGCTCTCCGGATCGTCCGGACTGGCGCCGATGTGTTGCCACAGCGCCTGCGCCGCCGCCTCGCGCACAGCGGGCGGAACGGCGTCGTGCAGCACGACGTAGCCATGCTTGTCCCAGAACGCGAGATCGGCAGCGGTCAGCACGGGGTCGCTCGCCTCGATGGCCGCGAGCGCGCCGCGGCTCTCTGGCGGCGTGTCGGCACCGATGACCGCGGCATTGATGCGCGCCAAGCGTTCGGGGTCGATGCCGCCGGTGGTCGCGACGATCCAGCACTCGAACGCCTCAAAAGTCGGCGCGGCTTGGCCGAGATAGGCGGCGGTCTGCTCCAAACCCAGGCCGATGGCGTGCACGACCAGATTGTCGAGGTGGCGATCGTGCATGGTGGTTGGCGGAAAACGACCTTGCCGCGCCGCCATCGTCCGCGACCACAGGCGCTTGAGCTGATAGACGCCGAGCACCCGGTTTCGGTCGCCGGCGCTAAGAGCGAGGCAAGGGCGGGGGAGGGAAGCGTATCGGCGAGGGACCCGACCAGCCTCTATCTGCGCGTGCAGGACAGTGAAGAAGACAAAATGAGTTTGGATGCGTCAATGGGGTGAAGCCAGGCGCGCTATTGGCCGTGCCATGCGGCGCGGCAATCCGATGAGACGGCCCAGGTTGCGGTCGACGAGCCGGGCCGGCGCATGTAAAAGGCATTTACATGATCTGGTCGAAGGACGACAGAGACGGTCCACGCGGCTAC
>Ga0182024_10020062_pt1 | contig 12246 bp, 10 predicted proteins | sample P32metaG_FD_120480 | JGI IMG/M metagenome (GOLD analysis project Ga0182024, IMG submission 120480) | Permafrost microbial communities from Stordalen Mire, Sweden - P3-2 metaG (Illumina Assembly) | ecosystem: Environmental > Terrestrial > Soil > Wetlands > Permafrost | place: Sweden: Stordalen...
ATCCGTGGTCCAAAGGCCAGGCGCCTGCCTTCGTGAAGTGAAAGAGATAAACTGAAAAAAGTGACGTGAGTGGGATTTCGCTCGGCGCGCTCCGCCGCATGCTCAACACATCCTGAATAACCATGACGCACATCGAGACGCAAACCGAAATCCGTGTTCCGCCGCGCCACCTTTTCGCCTTTTTTGTTCCGCAACGAATGGGTTATTGGTACGGACCGGAAGCGCAAACACAGTTTGAGGTTTCCGACGGCTCCGCGGAATTCGGCGTCGCGCAAAAGGTGCGCGTCTCAGGCCGCATCGCCAGCCGCGAGGTCGCGCATACCGTGGTGGTCACCGAGTGCCGGTGGGCGGACGTGCTCGAATGGCGCTTCGAAGATCGCACCGGCCTGCGCGGCATCGAGCGTTGGGATTTCCAGGCGACCGAAATCGACGGCGCGCCCGGAACGCTCCTGCGTATGCGCAGCGATTACAAAGTTACGGGAATTGTGGCTCGCGCGGCAAATTGGATGATCACGCGGCACGCCGTCGCGCGGAGAAATCGGGAGTATCTCGCGCGACTCAAGCGCCTCGCCGCGCACGGTTCCCGGGAAAGCTAGCCCGCTTCTTTTCCATCCCATTGCACGCTGTGGTCGGAAGTCACCGCCAACATTTCCGGCGGCGAATCGATCTTAAAATACGACCACGGTCCGGGAATCCACGGATAACGTTCGATCACGCTTTCGTCGATCTCGATTCCCAATCCTGGCGCGCGCGGCACAACTAAATCGCCGCCTATAATCTCAAGCGGCTGCTTCAGAATTTCTTCTGCCAGCGGAAATGGATACATGCCGGCGCGAGTCTCGCTCGAATAGCACGGGTACTCCAGCCACTCCACTACATTTTCCGGCCAGCAAATTCCCAACTGAGCTGCGGCCAGAACTTCGAGCGCGGTGCCCCAGCTATGAAACGCAAACTTCAGCCCTTCCGCCGCGATGGCCGCGAAGATACGCCGCGCCATCGCGAATCCGCCCTGGCAGCAAACATCCATCTGTACGTAATCCACGCATCGCGTGCGAATTAAATCGAGAAAGCGCTCTTCGCTCGGCTCGTGTTCGCCGCTCGCGAGCGGCAAGATTCCGGCTTGCCGGAGCTTAAGGTACGCCGCGTGATCGTCGGGCGGCAGCGGTTCTTCAAGCCAGGCGGCCTTCTCGGTTGAAATTTCCCGAGCCAACCGCTCGATCGTCGCGTAGTCGTAGCTCAGGTCGCCCATGCGCCACCAAGCATGCGCATCCACCATCAGCGCAAAATCCGGGCCCACCGCGCGGCGCATGAGTTGCACGGTTTCCAAATCCTTCTCCGGCCCCAGCGCCGGCCTCATTTTGTATCCCCGAAATCCCATGGCTTGCACGGCCGCGGCTTCCTCGGCGTATTTTTCCGGTGGCATATACATCCCGGCGCTTCCATACAAGCGAATGCGATCGCGCACGCGTCCGCCGATCAATTCCGAAAGCGGCGCGCCCTGCGCGCGGGACAACAAATCGTAAAGCGCGACCTCCACAGCGAAGAATACTTTGGCCAATTCGAGATTGCTGCCAGGTCCGGCCAGAAATTCCGCGCGCAGAGCGTCGAGATCGGAAATTTCCCGCCCTTCCAGAAACGGTGCGATCGTGGATTGAATCGCGCGATGCGCTTTCTCGCTGGCGGGTCCCGGCGCGTAGCCCACCACGCCGCGCCCCGCGTCCACGCGGATCAACATCGCATCGCGCTTGAGAATGGTCCGTTCGCCGCCGTAAAACGGGAGCCGCACCGGCTGCGGCATGCGATACGAAAGCAGGAAAGAACGAACGCTCGATAATTTCATGCGATCCCAATCTTCGGGGCGCGCGCGCCGTCCCCGATGGGCCTGATTATATCCGGCAGATCGCACAGCGCCACAGCGCGCGATACGCGCGCGGCGCTCCTGCACGTCGCGATCCGCTTTTTCTTTGCATTTCGTTGCCAAGCGCCGACAATGAACAACGCACGGAGCCGAATGGATACTGAAAAGACGTCTCGACCGATCGCCAGAGCAATGAATGTTCACTGAGCCCGCGCAGCCCCCACTCCCGCCGACTGGCTGGACCAGCATCTTTCTGCGCGCCGACGGTTTGCGCGCCGGCTGGCGTTTAGCAATTTTTGTGGTGACCTCCGTTTCGCTTATCCTACTGACGCTTACCTTTTTGTCGCGGCTGGGTGTCCCGCTGCCGACATCTTCCTCATTGACGCCCACAAGTGCGCTTACCGAAGAGCTCACGAAGATTCTGGTCACGTTCGCGGTCGTCATGTTGATGTCGCAGATCGAGCAGCGCCCGTTTTCCTCCTACGGTCTGCCACTCCGTTCGGCATATGGCGCACAATTCTGGCGCGGAACTCTTTGGGGATTGGTGATGATCGCAGGAGTCCTCCTGGCCATCGCGGCGGCGGGCGGAGTTTCTTTCGGCGGAATCCAACTCCGCGGATGGAGAATCCTCTCGCAGACTTTGCTTTGGGCTCTGGCCTTTGGTTCAGTCGGCGTGTTCGAGGAATTTTTCTTTCGCGGCTACGCGCTGGCCACGCTCGCCGACGGCATCGGCTTTTGGCCCGCCGCTTCGGTGATCTCCGCGCTGTTCGGAGCGCTGCACCTTAACACTCGCGGAGAAGGGTGGGTGGGAGTGCCGCAACTTTTTCTGGTCTCCATGTTTTTCTGCGTGACGCTGCGCCGCACCGGAAACTTGTGGTTCGCGGTCGGCATGCACGCTGCGTGGGATTTCGGCGAGACGTTTCTGTTCTCCGCGCCCGACAGCGGAATAGTTGCGCCGGGGACCTTGCTTCGCTCCACGTTCCACGGCCCGGCCTGGCTCACCGGCGGAACCGTTGGTCCCGAGGCCAGCGTGATGGGCGCCCTCGCCGTGGTGCTGGCGATGCTGCTGTTCGCGCGACTCTATCCCGCGCGTTCCGACGACGCCGATTCGTAAATCGCTTTTCGTCCCCGCGCTATTCGACGACCACACGCAGAAATTTCTTTTTCCCGGCGCGCAGCAAAAAACCGCCCGGCTGCGATACTTCCATTTCTTTCTTGATGTCGCTCACGCGCACGCCGTCCACTTCCACGCCGCCTTGCTTGATCAGCCGTTCAGCTTCGCTGCGCGATGTCGCAAGCTCCAGTTGCACCAGCAGCGCTGACAAGCGTAGCGGTGGGCCAGTCGGAATCTTGCGCACCGGCGCCTCGCCCGGAGCCTGGCGATCGCGAAACACGCGCTGAAATTCCTCCGCGGCGTGCTTCGCGGCTTCGGCGCCGTGGAAATCCGCGACGATCTGCTGCGCGAGGCCCATCTTCGCGTCCATCGGGTGCAGCGCGCCCGATTCCACACCTGCGCGCAAGCCGGCGAGTTCCGCGGCGGGCCGCTCGCTCAGCAATTCAAAGTAGGACCACATCAGCACGTCCGATATCGACATCAGCTTTCCAAACATCGTGCCTGGGGCTTCCGTGATGCCCACGTAGTTCCCCAGGCTCTTCGACATTTTTCGCTGGCCATCGAGCCCCACCAAAATCGGCATGGTCATCACGACCTGCGAAGGCTGCCCGTACTCGCGCTGAATTTCCCGATGCACCAGCAAATTGAATTTTTGCTCCGTCGCGCCCAGCTCCACGTCCGATTTCAGCGCCACCGAATCGTACGCCGTCAGCAGCGGATAAAGCAGTTCGTGCACCGAAATCGGCAGATTGGTTGTGAGCCGATTATGAAAATCCTCGCGCTCAAGCATCCGCGCCAAGCGATAGTGCGCGCACAGTCGAATCAAACCTTCCCCACTCATTTTCCCGAGCCATTCGCTGTTGTAGCGGACTTCGGTTTTCTCCGGATCGAGAATCTTGGCCACTTGCGCGAGATATGTTTTCGCGTTGGCATCCACCTGCTCGCGCGTCAGCGGCGGCCGAGTCTCGGATTGTCCGGTTGGATCGCCGATCATGGCGCTGAAATCGCCGATCAGAAAAATTGCGGTGTGCCCGAGTTCCTGAAAATGCCGCAGCTTGCGCAGCACCACGGTGTGGCCTAGATGCAAATCCGGCGCCGTGGGATCGACGCCCAGCTTTACGCGCAACGGCGTGCCAGTTTGCGCCGATTGCGCCAGCTTCGCTTGCAGCTCTTCGTCGCGGATAATTTCCGCGGCGCCGCGGCGCAAACGCGGGAGCTGCTCTTCAACGGAAAGAAATTTCTGCGCGGCCGTCATCGTTTCGCCTGCGGCGCGTCCACCGCATCGAGCGCAATCACCCGCCGCGCCGCCACGCGATAGCGCCCGGAAAGCACCAGTCGCACGGCTTCGGTGTAGATGCGGTGCTCTTCGGCCAGAATGCGCGCTGCCAACGCGTCAGGAGTGTCGTCGTCGCGCACCGGCACGATGGCTTGCGCGACAATCGGACCCGCATCTAAGTTTTCGTCCACGAAATGAACCGTGCAGCCCGAAAATTTCACGCCGTACTCAAGCGCCTGGCGCTGCGCCTCAAGTCCCGGAAAAGCCGGCAATAATGATGGGTGAATATTTAGAATGCGATTGGAAAACGCGGCCACAAAGTACGGCGAAAGCAGCCGCATGAATCCCGCCAGGCAAACTAGGTTCACGCGTCCATCGTCGAGCGCGGCCACCACCATGCGATCGTAAGCCTCGCGCTCCAGCCCCTTCGACGGAATCACACGCACGGGAATTCCGCGCGCCTGCGCCCGCGCCACTCCTTCGGCGCCCTCGCGATTGCTGATGACGATGGAAATTTCGGCGTCGGGAATGCGCCCCGCAGCAACGCTGTCAGCCAGCGCTTCAAAATTCGAGCCGCGCCCAGACAACAACACTCCAATGCGCTTGGTCATGGCCGGATAAAGTTAGCACAAGGCACGCGCAACCCTACGGCGCATTTAAACGGCGCGCGGCGGATCAAACTTGTAACTGCCCCGTGAACACCACTTGCGGTTTGCGCGTATCGCCGCTGCGCACCACGCCAATCCGATGAAACGCCTCGCGGCGGCGCTTCAATTCCGCTTCAACGTTTCGCAGGCGCTTCTCCGGCACGATCAAAATCATGCCCACGCCAAGATTGAACGTCTGCAGAAGCTCTTCGCGATTCAAGCTGCCGAGTCCCGCCAAATATTTAAAGATCGGCGGCACTGGCCAGGAACCCAGCTCGACAACCGCCTGCACACCGCGCGGCAACGCTCGCGGCAGATTGCCCGGAATCCCGCCGCCGGTAATGTGCGCCATTCCGGAAAGCCAGTCTTGCGCGACGATTCGCTTCATCATCGGCCAGTAACATCGGTGCGGAATCAGAAGTTCCGCGCCGATCTTGTTGCCGACTTCAGCCACGTAGGCATCCGGCGTGAGTCCGGCTACATCAAAAATAAGTTTCCGCGCGAGAGAGTATCCGTTGGTGTGCAAACCGCTCGACGGCAAGCCCAGCAAAATATCGCCCGCTTTGGGAAGTTGCGTGCGGCGCAAACGGCTGCGCTCGACCACGCCAACAATAAAACCCGCCAAATCGTATTCGCCTGGCGCGTACATTCCCGGCATCTCCGCCGTCTCTCCGCCGACCAGCGAGCAACCCGTCTTGTGGCACGCGCGGCTAATTCCTTCGAGCACCTGTTCGACAACATCCGGGTCCATGCGCCCGAGCGCCAGATAGTCCAGAAAAAAAAGCGGCTGCGCGCCCTGCGTCAAAATGTCGTTCACGCAGTGGTAGACCAGATCGGCGCCCACGGTCTGATGAACGCCCATGGCGCAGGCGATCTTCAGTTTCGTTCCAACTCCATCCGCGCTTGAAACCAGCACCGGCTCGCGCCACTTCTTGGTGTCCAGCGCAAACAGCGCGCCGAACGCGCCTACGCCGCCCAGCACGCCGCGCCGCGAAGTGCGCGACGCGAGGCGCCGGATGCGCCGCTTGGCTTCATCCGCGGCCGATATACTGACGCCTGCATCGGCGTAGCGCATGCTGATGGTCCTTGTGGTCCGAAGGGGCTTGATCGCGATCTAACAAATTCTAAAACGTGTGGAACAAACGCTTCCAGCGAATCTCGCTCGGATGAAGCGCCGCGCTCAGATACGTCTCAAAGCGCTCACTCAAATGGCCGGGATCCCAGTCTTCTTCCGGCGCGTCGATGGACATGTATATAAAAACCGGAGTTCCGATCATATTCGCACGCGGCACAAAACCCCAGTAGCGGCTGTCGTAAGAATTTTCCCGGTTATCGCCGAGCATAAAATAATTTCCGGCGGGCACGCTATACGGTCCGCTGTTTTCCATCGGATTCGGCGGATCGGGACGATAGGGCTCAGCCAACGCTTGCCCATTCACGAAAACCACGCCTTGCTTGATTTCGATTGTGTCGCCGGGCAATCCAATGGTGCGCTTAATCAAATCGGGATATCCGCCGTCTTCCATAAATGGAGAGCGGAAGGCCATGATTTGCTGGCGCTTCGGTTCGCGCCACAGCGGCACTTGCCAGCTTGTGAATGGAATACCCGCGTCGTAGCCGATGCGGCTTAAGATCAGATGGTCGCCGATCAAAACCGTGTTCTCCATCGAGCCGCTGGGAATCACGCGCGCCTGCACCAACGCGCCCTCGACGAGTAGAAAAACCAGAATCACCCAAAACCAGGAAACGACTTCGCGCCAAACTTTGCTGTTCAACATTTTGCCGCTGTTTTTTTTGCCGCCAGCGTGGCCGCGCTTGTTTTCCTGCGCCGTGGTCCCTGAAGCTCCGCTGTTCTCAACCGTCACGATGCGCCGCCGTTTCTAGTTGCACCAATTCCGTCGGATAATTGCCTGTGTAGCACGAGGTGCAGAATTTTTCGTCTCGATCTCCCACGGCCACGCGCAGCGATTCAAGCGAAAGATAACCCACCGAATCGGCGCCAAGAAATCGGCGGATCTCTTCGATCGCGCGCTGTTCCGACGACATCGAGCGCGGCATGCTGGCCACTTCCGATTCGGTCATCAGCGGCCGAATGCGCGAAGGCCCCGCGGCGATCAGCTCCTCGCGCGTCGGTGTGTCGATTCCGTAGTAGCACGGCGAAATGATCGGCGGACAACTGATGCGTACGTGCACTTCCGTGGCTCCGGCTTCGCGCACCATGCGCACGATCTTGCGGCTGGTCGTGCCGCGCACCAGCGAATCGTCCACCAGCACCACGCGTTTGCCCTTCAGCAATTCGCGCACCGGATTCAATTTCAGCTTCACGCCGAAATCGCGAATTTCCTGAATCGGCTCGATGAACGTGCGGCCGATGTAATGATTGCGAATCAGACCCATGCCGTACGGCACGCCGGATTCAAGCGCGTAACCGATCGCCGCCGGCGTGCCCGAATCCGGCACGGGCACCACGATATCGGCGTCGGCGGGATGTTCGCGTGCCAGCAAACGGCCCAGATTTTCACGGCTCTGATAAACGGGTCGGCCGAAAACCACGCTATCGGGCCGCGAAAAATAAACGTGCTCGAAGATGCAATATTGATGCGGCTTTTCCGGCGCGAAGGAAACCGATTCAAGCCCCGCCCGCGAAATGCGCACCATCTCGCCCGGCTCAACGTCGCGCAAATACGTTCCGCCCACCAGATCGAACGCCGCCGTCTCCGAAGCCACAAGCCAGGCGTCGCCCAGCCGCCCCAGGGCGAGCGGCCGAAAGCCGCGCGGATCGCGAATGGCCCAAAGCTCATCGCGCGTCAGAAGTACCAGCGAGAACGCGCCTTCCACCTGTAGCAGCGCGTCCGTCAGCGCGCCCGATAAATTTCGCGCCGCGCTCCGCGCCACCATGTGCACGATTACTTCGGTGTCGCTGGTAGTCTGAAAGATCGAGCCGCGATGCTCGAGGCGCCGGCGGCATTCCAGCGCATTGGTCAAGTTGCCGTTGTGCCCCACGGCCAGCGGACCTTTATTGCAATCGATCACGATCGGCTGCGCATTCGCGAGCGAGGTGTCGCCAGCGGTCGAATAGCGCGTGTGTCCGATCGCCAGCGATCCTTTAAGCCCCGCCAGCACGTCCGGCTGGAAAACGTCTTGCACCAAACCCATCTCGCGGTGCGCGTGCAGGCGCTGACCATCGCTTGAAACAATTCCCGCCGATTCCTGCCCGCGATGTTGCAGCGCGTAAAGCGAAAGGTAGGCGAGCTTCGCCGCCTCGGGATGTCCATACACGCCGCATACGGCGCAATGATCGTGGAAATGATCGTCGTCGATGTGAAAAGACATGTCGGGATTGTTTTCCGTCGCTCGCACGCTCTAAACCCCGCTCGTTTCAGATTCCATCAGCTTCTTTAACGCGCCGCCCCAGGACTCGCGCACTCTTTCAATCGGCGCCTCCATCACGATTGCTTCGCCGCAGGCCACGCGAAATGCGCCGCGCCCCACGCGCCCAATTTCTTCCGCCCGCACTCCGTATTGTGCGGCAAGCGCGCGCAAGCGAGCAACTCGCCCCGGATTGCACGAAACCACGGCGCGCGCGCCGCGCTCGCCAAAGCAAACGTGCTCGGCTGGCTCTCCCGCGTCGATGCGCGCTTGCACGGACAAATCTGCGCTCGCCGTGCAGCATTCCGCCAGCGCGATCGCCAATCCGCCGTCGCTCACGTCATGCGCCGAAGCAATCGCCTGTTCCCGCGCCGCGGCTTCAAGCAATCGGATCAGCCGCTTCTCCGCCGCCAAATCCACCGCCGGCGGCAAGCCGCCAACAATGCCGTGGATCGTCTTGGAATATTCCGAGGACGCGAAGCAAGCCGCGTCACCAGCCGATGTCGCGGTCGCGGCATTTTCTCCTAGCCCGTCGAGCAAAACCACGATGTCTCCCTCAGTCCGGAACGCCATGCCCAGCGCATCCGCCGCGTCTTCGAGCACTCCCAGCACGCCGAGCACCGGCGTGGGATCAATCGATCTTCCAAGCGTGTCATTATAAAAGCTGACGTTGCCGCCAGTGATCGGAATTTCCAGCGCCACGCACGCTTCCGCGATTCCGTCGATGGCTTCGCTGAATTGCCACATCACTTCGGGCTTTTCCGGATTGCCGAAATTCAAACAGTTCGTCGCAGCCCACGGCCGCGCGCCCGAGCAAGCCACGTTGCGCGCCGCTTCCGCCACCGCCGCTTTCGCTCCCATGCGCGGATCGAGCCGCGCCCATCGCCCATTTCCATCCACGGCCAACGCCAGCGCGCGCCGCGTAGGTTTCACTCGCAACACCGCCGCGTCTCCCGCGCCGGGACCTTCAAATGTGTTCGTGCGCACCATGTAATCGTATTGCTCGAAAATCCAGCGCTTCGACGCGACGCTCGGCGACGCAAGCACGCGAAAGAAATTCGGCGTCAGATCGGCGCCTGCCGGAGCGAGCGGCACGTCGACCCGCACCTTGTCCCGCGACGCCGGAGCCGCGATGGGCCGGTCGTAAACCGGCGCTTCATCGGCCAGCGCCTGCGCAGGAATCTCCGCCGCCATGTGCCCGCGATGCCGCACACGCAACAATCCATCGCCGGTGACGCTACCGATTTCAACCGCATCCAATCCCCACTTCGCGAAAACCGCCAGCACTTGGTCTTCGCGCCCGCGCTCCGCAACCAGAAGCATGCGCTCCTGCGATTCGCTCAGCAGCATGTCGTAGGCGCTCATGCCGGTTTCGCGCTGCGGAACAAGATCCAGATTCATCTCGATGCCCACGCCGCCGCGCGAAGCCATCTCACACGAAGAACTCGTCAGTCCCGCCGCGCCCATATCTTGAATCGCCACGATCGCCCCGGTTTGCATGGCTTCGAGGCACGCTTCCAGCAGCAATTTTTCAAGGAACGGATCCCCGACCTGCACGTTCGGCCGCTTTTCTTCGCTGGCCTCGTTAAATTCCGCCGAAGCCAGTAGCGAAGCCCCGTGAATTCCATCGCGCCCGGTTTTTGCGCCCACGTAGAGCACCGGATTTCCTTCGCCGCTCGCGCGCGCAAAAAACAAATCCTCTTTTTTCGCGATGCCCAGCGCCAGCACGTTTACCAGCGGATTTCCCGAGTAGCCCGCCTCGAATCCAACTTCGCCGCCAACCGTCGGCACGCCGAAGCAATTGCCGTAGAACGCGATGCCGCGCACTACGCCGTCGAGTAGCCGGCGATTGCGCGCAGCCGTGGCTGCATCCGTGCCGGCCTCAGGCGCGATCGGTCCGAATCGCAACGAATCGAGTACCGCAATCGGCCGCGCACCCATCGTAAAAATATCGCGCAATATTCCGCCCACGCCCGTCGCCGCGCCCTGAAATGGTTCGACGTAACTCGGATGATTGTGCGATTCCAATTTGAACGTGGCCACCAGGCCCTCACCGATGTCGACCACGCCCGCGTTTTCGCCCGGCCCTTGCACCACCTGCGGCCCGCGCGTCGGCAAGCGCCGCAAATGTGCGCGGCTCGATTTATACGAGCAGTGCTCGCTCCACATCACGCTAAAGACGCCAAGCTCTGTGAGATTTGGTTCGCGCCCCAGAATTTTCAGCACGCGCGCGTATTCGTCGGCGGTCAAGCCGTGCTCAGCCGCCAGTTCGATCGTGACCCTGACTTCGGTTTCGAGCATCCCTGTCTTTCAACGAACCTGTGCTACGAAGTTTCTGCGCTGCGATTTGGATCGAGAGCCCTGCGCGCCTACGCTGAAACTGCTCCCGCGCGCGCCAACGACGCGATCATCGAGCGCAACACCACGCCGCCATCGGCCGAGCCCAAAATTTCCTCCGCAGCGCGCTCCGGATGCGGCATCAATCCCAAAACATTGCGCCCGCGACTGCAAATTCCGGCGATATTTGAGAGCGAACCGTTCGGATTGGCCTCCGCCGTAATGCGCCCCTCGGGGGTAGCATAGCGAAAAACAATTTGCGCATTGCGCTCGAGTTCCGCGAGCGTATCCGCATCGCAAAAATAATTTCCCTCGGCGTGCGCGATGGGCATGCGCAGCACTTGCCCCACCTCAGCCGCGACCGTGAACGGCGTCTCCACGCTTTCTACCCGCACATGAACCTGCCGGCAGATAAACCGCAAGCCCACATTGCGCACGAGCGCTCCCGGCAGCAGTCCCGCCTCGCACAAAATCTGAAAGCCGTTGCAAATCCCCAGCACCAGCCCGCCACGCCGCGCAAACCGCTCGATCGCGCCCATCACCGGCGAAAAGCGCGCGATGGCGCCGGTGCGCAAATAATCGCCGTAAGAAAATCCGCCGGGGAGAATCACGGCGTCGCATCCTTCAAGGTCTTCGGATTGGTGCCACAGGAGTCGAACGTTCTGGCCGAGGACGGTGCCGAGCGCGTACCAAGCGTCGTGATCGCAGTTTGATCCAGGAAACACTACGACGCCGAATTGCATTTCGCTTGCGCCCTCCGGATAAATGCATTGTAACACAGCCACACCGGCCGGGAATTTTGCTTTGTCTGTTGTCAGCGGCGCGATGACTTGCGCGGAGATTTCCGGGAAGATGTTCGGGGAGATTTTCTTGAGGTAGATTTCCGGCGCTTCGAGCGCTTGCTTCGCGACGCGCTCTTTCTCTTAGGTCGCTTCGCGCCTACGGCCGCTTCCGCGGCCTGCTCGCGCCGCCGCGTTGTAGCCCAACCAAGCTTAGTCACCTGCCGCCCTCGCGCAATCCCCAGCGCGTTCGGCGGCACGTTCTCCGTGATGATGGAGCCGGCGGCGACGTATGCGCCATCTCCAATGCGCACCGGCGCCACTCGAGCCGAATCGCTTCCGATGAACGCGCGCCGCCCAATGATCGTGGCGTTCTTGCGCACGCCGTCGTAATTGCAAGTGATCGTGCCGGCTCCGATGTTGGTTTCGCGCCCGATGCGCGCGTCGCCCAAATAAGACAAGTGCATGGCCTTCGCGCCCGGTTCGAGCGTGCTCTTTTTCACTTCCACGTAGTTGCCCACGTGCGCGTTTTCTTCAAGACGCGCGCCGTCGCGCAAGTGAGCGAATGGCCCAACGCTCGATCCACGTCCCAGATGGCTTGTGCGAATCACGGAATGCGGCTTCACGATCACGCGATCTTCAAGCACCGCGTCGATCAGCACGCTCCCCGCGCCGATCGTGCATCCCGATCCGATCCGCGTTCGCCCCAGCAGTTGCACGCCGGGATCGATCACCGTGTCCGCTCCCACCGTGACCTCCGGATCTATCAGCACCGTCTCCGGCAACCGGATCGTCACGCCGCCATCCATCACATCCTCGCGCTTGCGCCCGCGCAGAATCCCATCCGCCGCGGCCAAATCCGCGCG
>Ga0182024_10020063_pt1 | contig 12246 bp, 10 predicted proteins | sample P32metaG_FD_120480 | JGI IMG/M metagenome (GOLD analysis project Ga0182024, IMG submission 120480) | Permafrost microbial communities from Stordalen Mire, Sweden - P3-2 metaG (Illumina Assembly) | ecosystem: Environmental > Terrestrial > Soil > Wetlands > Permafrost | place: Sweden: Stordalen...
ACAATCCCCGGGAGATCGTCCAGCCCGGCGATCCCGTGCGGGTCAAGATTCTCGAGATCGACTCCGAGCGGCGGCGGCTGTCGCTGTCGATCAAGCGCGTCATCGACCAGATCCTGCCGCGTCGCGACCCCGGCGAACTCGAGGCGGGTGCGCTCGACGACGTGCCCGAGCTGGGGCTCTCCGAGGAGGTGTTCGCCGGCGAGCCTGAGGCAGCTGCGGAGCCTGAGGCGGCTGCGCAGTCTGAGGCGGCCGTGGAGCCCGAGGCGGCCGTGGAGCCCGAGGCGGCCGTGGAGCCCGAGGCGGCTGCGGAGCCCGAGGCGGCCGCGGAGCCCGAGGCGGCTGCGGAGCCCGAGGCGGCTGCCGAGCCCGAGGCGGCTGCGGAGCCCGAGGCGCCGGAGCCTGAGCCCGCGCCGGCCGCCGACGCCTGACCGCCGCGCTCGGGTCACCGAGTTCTGCATTGGTAGGTCTATATGCGACCAACGCAGACCTCGACGGCGAGCTGCCCTTCGTCGGCCTGACCGGCGGAATTGGCGCCGGCAAGTCGACGGCGCTCGCAGCGCTCGAGCGTCTCGGCGCCGCTGTGCTTTCGACCGATGCCGTTGTGCACGAGCTGTACGACTCGCCGCAGCTCCGCGAGCTGCTGGTGTCCCGCTGGGGAAGAAAGGTCGCTCCCGACGGCGTGGTCGACCGTGCGGCCGTCGCGCGCAGCGCGTTCGCCGACGACGGCGAGCGGCGCTGGCTGGAGAGCGTGATCTGGCCTCGGGTCGGAGAGCGGATGATGGAGTGGCGCGCCGAGCAGCAGGCGCGCACGCCGCGTCCCGCGGCAGCGGTGGTGGAGGTCCCGCTGCTGTTCGAGGCCTCCATGGACGGCGTCTTCGACGCGACGATCGCGATCGTCGCCGACGAGCAGCTGCGGGAGCGCCGCGCCGCCGGACGCGGCCACGCCGCTGTCGCCGAGCGCACCGCGGCACAGCTCCCGCAGGACGAGAAGGCGCGTCGCGCGACGTACGTCGTGCGCAACGACGGGGACGAGGCGGAGCTCCAGTCCGCGCTCGCCGGCGTCCTGGCCGCGATCGGCAGCGAGGCTTGAGCGTTCGGCGTTGCGGTCGAGGCCTTCTTTCTTCCTACCACGGCGCGACCCTCGAACGCGTTGCCATCGTCGCCACCTGCCAAGCTCGTAGGATGACGAGCCGCTCCTACGCCGCCGGTGCGGGCCGCGCGCGCGGACGCTCGCGGCGGCGCACGATCGCGCTGCGACGCGGCGTCGGCGTGGTCGCCGCGATGACGCTCGTGGGCATCGCCGTCGTCTCCTGGCCGATGGTCCACCACGACATCCAGCGGCTGGTGCTGCCGCTGACGCACGCCGACATCATCCGTCAGCAGGCCCAGCAGAAGCACCTCGACCCGGCGCTGATCGCGGCAGTGATCGAGACCGAGTCGAAGTTCACCGACCAGGACACCTCGTCCGCCGGAGCGCTCGGGCTGATGCAGCTCGAGCCATCGACGGCCGAGTTCATCGCCACCGCCACGGGCGCTACCAACTTCCACATCTCCGACCTCTCGACGCCGCAGGTCAACATCGAGTACGGCGCCTGGTACCTGCGCTACCTGCTCGACCGTTACGGTGGCAACGAGGCGCTTGCACTGGCGGCCTACAACGGCGGCGAGGCAAACGTCGATCGCTGGCTGGTCGACGCAAGCGAGAGCGGTCGCGACTTCCAGGTGAGCCAGATCCCGTTCCCGGAGACCCGCGCCTACGTCGAGCGGGCGCTATCGCTGCGTGACCAATACCGCGCCACTTACGCCAGCGAGCTGGGCTGACCGACGATGCCGCCGCTGAAGCTCGACTCTGCGTACACGCCGACCGCCGATCAGCCACAGGCGATCGACCAGCTCGCGGAGGGCATCGCAGCCGGCGAGCGCTTCCAGACGCTGCTCGGCGCGACGGGCACGGGCAAGACGATGACGATGGCGGCGACGATCGCACGCTCGCAACGCCCGGCGCTGATCATCGCCCACAACAAGACGCTGGCGGCGCAGTTGTGCAACGAGTTCCGCACGTACCTGCCGACCAACGCGGTCGAGTACTTCGTCTCCTACTACGACTACTACCAGCCGGAGGCCTACGTCCCCAGCAAGGACCTCTACATCGAGAAGGACTCGGCGATCAACCAGGAGATCGATCGCCTGCGCCACGCCGCCACGGCTGCGCTGTTCGCGCGCCGAGACGTGGTGATCGTCGCGAGCGTCTCGTGCATCTTCGGGCTGGGCTCGCCGGAGACATACAACAGCAACGTCCAGATCCTCAAGCCGGGCGAGGAGATCGACCGCGACGAGCTGCTGCGCAAGCTCGTCCACCTCCAGTACACGCGCAACGACACCGCGCTCGGCCGCGGCACGTTCCGCGTGCGCGGCGAGACGCTCGAGGTCTTCCCGGCCTACGCCGAGACGGCGTTTCGGGCTGTGCTGTTCGGCGACGAGGTCGAGCGCCTTCAGCACTTCGACCCGCTCACCGGGGAGCTGATCGCCGATCAGCTCGAGCACGTCGCGATCTGGCCGGCGACGCACTACAACGTTCGCGAGGGCCAGCTCGAGGCCGCCGTCGCCGAGATCGGGCGTGAGCTCAACGAGCGCTGCGCGGTGCTCGAGGCCGAGGGCAAGCTGCTGGAGGCACACCGCCTGCGCCAGCGCACGCAGTACGACATGGAGATGCTGCGGGAGGTCGGCTTCTGCTCGGGGATCGAGAACTACTCGCGGATCCTCGACGGGCGCGCGCCCGGTGAGCGCCCCTACTGCCTGATCGACTACTTCCCCGACGACTTCGTCTGCTTCGTCGACGAGTCCCACCAGACGGTGCCGCAGATCGGCGGCATGTTCGAGGGCGACCGCTCGCGCAAGCAGACGCTCGTCGACTACGGCTTTCGGCTGCCGAGCGCGCTCGACAACCGGCCGCAGATGTTCGAGGAGTTCCTCTCGATCACGCCCCAGCTCGTGCTCGTCTCGGCCACCCCGGGCCAGTTCGAGCGCACCCGCTCGACGCGGATCGTCGAGCAGATCGTGCGCCCAACAGGGATCGTCGACCCGGCAGTGGACGTGCGCGAGACGCGCAACCAGGTCGATGACCTGATGAAGGAGATCCGCGTTCGCACCGAGCGCGAGGAGCGCGTGCTGGTGACGACGCTGACGAAGAAGATGTCCGAGGACCTCACCGACTACTTGCTGGAGATGGGCTTCCGCGTGCGCTACCTGCACTCCGAGATCGACACGCTCGAGCGCATTCAGATCATCCGCGAGCTGCGTCTCGGGGAGTACGACGTGCTCGTCGGGGTCAACCTCCTGCGCGAGGGGCTTGACCTGCCCGAGGTCTCGCTCGTCGCGATCCTCGACGCCGACAAGGAGGGCTTCCTGCGCGGGGAGACGTCGCTGATCCAAACGATCGGCCGCGCCGCGCGCAACGTCGACGGCACGGTGCTGATGTATGCCGACCGCCAGACCGGCGCGATGCGAGCAGCGATCGAGGAGACCGATCGCCGCAGGGAGATCCAGGTCGCGTACAACGAGCGCCACGGGATCACCCCCGAGACGATCGTCAAGGGCATCTCCGACATGTCGGACTTCCTCGCCCAGGAGTCGAAGGTGCCGCGCTCAGGCCGCCGGGCGCGCCAGCGTCAGCGCGAGTCGATGGAGCCGGCGGAGATCGAGCGCACGATTGTCGAGCTCGAGGAAGAGATGGTCGCGGCGGCGGATGAGCTGCGCTTTGAATATGCGGCAAAGTTGCGCGACGAGATCAAGGCGCTGAGGCGCGAGCTCGAGGACGCACGGGCAGTCTAGGCCGGCGGCGCGAAGCGCCGAGCTGGCCCAGCTGATGCTCTAGGGTGCAGCCGAGTCCCGTTCCGCAACCCGTTGGAGGCTCGCTCCGTGCCCCTGGATCGTCAGTCCATCGAAAAGCGAGACTTTCCCGTCGGCCGGCGCGGCTACGACCCCGAGGCGGTGGACGCGCACCTCGCCGTCGTGGCCGAGGAGGTCGAGACTCTGCGCCGCTCGTCGCGGCGTCGCAGCGAGTCGCTGGCGTCGTCGGCGTCGGACCAGGTCCGCTCGATCGTCGAGGCCGCAGAGAGCAGCGCCGGCGAGATCCAGCGTGCGGCGGAGGCCGAGGCGCGCGAGATCCGCGACGAGGCGAGCCGGGATGCCGAGCGGACACGGTCGCTCGCCGCGTCGGAGGCGCGCGAGCACGTCGAGCAGGTCTCGGGCGCCACCGACACGATGCTCCAGCGCCTCGAGGCGATGGACGCCGAGCTGGGCTCGCTCGTGGAGAGCCTGCGGACGGGCTCCAACCGTCTCGTCGCAGACCTCTCGCTGCTACAGGGCAACATGGAGGAGTTGCGCTCCGCGGCGGTTGGCGGTGGGAGGGCGTTCGACGGCGCCGCCTTCGACGCCGGGGACGGCGAGCTCGACGACGATGTGGAGGCGTCCGCGCGATCCGCCGACGCCGAGGGCGACGAGTCCAGCGCCCAAGCGCGCGATGGCGGCTCGGGTGACGCAGCGGCCGGGGGCGACGATGGGAGCGAGGGAGCGCGGCTCGTCGCGCTCAACATGGCTCTCAACGGGACCTCGCGCGAGGAAACCGACGGCTACCTCGCCGACAACTTCGACATCGCCGACCGCGCAGCGCTGCTAAACGAGGTCTACGCGCGGGTCCAGTAGCGGCCTCCCCCGCCGGCGGCTGCGCGCCCGTCGGCGTCCCTAGAATCGAGGGGTGCCAGGTTCCAATCAGCTGATCGTCTCGGGTGCGCGCGAGCACAACCTCAAGGACGTCTCGCTGGCGATTCCGCGGGATGCCCTGGTCGTGATCACCGGGTTGTCGGGCTCCGGCAAGAGCTCGCTCGCGTTCGACACGATCTACGCCGAGGGCCAGCGGCGCTATGTGGAGTCGCTGAGCGCGTACGCGCGCCAATTCCTCGGGCAGATGGACAAGCCGGACGTCGACTCGATCGAGGGGCTCTCGCCGGCTATCTCGATCGACCAGAAGACGACGTCGCGAAATCCTCGCTCGACAGTCGGCACGGTCACGGAGATCTACGACTACCTGCGGCTGCTGTGGGCGCGGATCGGACAGCCGCATTGCCCGCAGTGCGGGCGTGAGATCGCCGGTCAGAGTGCCGAGCAGATCATCGACCAGGTGATGGCGCTCGAGGAGGGCACTCGCTTCATCGTGCTCGCGCCGGTCGTGCGGGGGCGCAAGGGGGAGTACGGCAAGCTGCTGGAGGAGCTCCGCGCGGATGGCTTCACGCGGGCGCAGATCGATGGAGCGATGCACATGCTCGAGGATCCGATCGACCTCGACAAGCGCTACAAGCACGACATCGCGGTCGTCGTCGACCGCCTGCGCATGCGGCCCGACTTGCGCAAGCGGCTCGCCGACTCGATCGAGACCGCGGTCGCGCTGGCCGACGGAATGGTCGAGATCGAGCTGGTCGGCGACGACGGCGAGGCGGGCGAGCGGCGCGTGTACTCGGAGCGCTTCGCGTGCCTGAAGTGCGGGATCTCGCTGCCGGAGCTGGAGCCGCGGATCTTCTCGTTCAACTCGCCGCACGGGGCGTGCCCGCGCTGCACCGGGCTCGGCTCGCAGATGGAGATCGACCCCGAGCTGGTCGTGCCAGATCCCGCGCTGTCGATCGGCGAGGGAGCGATCCTGCCGTGGTCGTCGAGCGCATCGAGCTACTACGAAGAGATCACCCAGGCGATCGCCGAGCGCTACGAGATCGACCTCTCGACCCCTTGGGAGAAGCTCCCCGCGAAGCAGCGTGAGCTGTTCCTCTCCGGGACCAACGGCGAGCGCATCTACATCTCCTACCGCAACCGCTATGGCCGCCGGCGCTCGTACATGACGAGCTTCGAGGGGATCGTGCCCAACCTCGACCGCCGCTACCGCGAGACGGACTCCGAGTACGTGCGAGAGAAGATCGAGGAGTACATGTCGGTGCGGCCGTGCCCGGAGTGCGGCGGCGCGCGGCTGCGCCCGGAGTCGCGCGCCGTGACGATCGCCGGGTTGGCGATCCACGAGCTGTGCGCGATGTCGGCACGCCGCGCCTCGGAGTGGCTCGCTGCGCTCGAGCTGTCGGACACCGAGCGTCGCATCGCGCGCCTCGTGCTGCGCGAGATCGAGGAGCGCCTGCAGTTCCTCGACAATGTCGGCGTCGGCTACCTGTCGATGGATCGCGCAGCCTCGACGCTGTCGGGCGGCGAGGCGCAGCGGATCCGGCTCGCGACGCAGATCGGGTCTTCGCTCGTCGGGGTCCTCTACATCCTCGACGAGCCTTCGATCGGCTTGCACCAGCGTGACAACGCACGCTTGATCGCGACGCTGCGGCGCCTGCGCGACCTCGGCAACACCGTCCTCGTCGTTGAGCACGACGAGGGCACGATGCGCGCCGCCGACCATCTCGTCGACCTCGGCCCCGGTGCGGGCGAGCACGGCGGTCACATCGTCGCGCAGGGGACACCCGAAGAGGTAGAGGCCGTCGCGGAGTCGCTGACCGGCCAGTTTCTCGCGGGGACGCGGTCGATCGAGGTACCGCGCAAGCGCCGTAAGCCGAGCGGGGTGCTGCGCGTCCAGGGAGCCACCGAGCACAACCTGAGCAATATCGACGTCGACATTCCGCTCGGCGTCTTCACCTGCGTGACCGGCGTGTCCGGGTCCGGCAAGTCGACGCTCGTCAACGACGTCGTCCGCAAGGCCGTCGCCAACCGCCTGCACCGAGCCAAGCAGCGCCCGGGGGCGCACCGGCGCATCGAGGGGCTCGAGCAGCTCGACAAGATCATCGCGGTCGACCAGAGTCCGATCGGACGCACGCCGCGGTCCAACCCGGCGACGTACATCGGGCTGTTCGATCAGATCCGCGAGCTGTTCGCGCGTACCCAGGAGGCGCGCGCACGCGGCTACAAGCCCGGGCGCTTCTCCTTCAACGTCAAGGGCGGGCGCTGCGAGGTCTGCCGCGGCGACGGCCAGATCAAGATCGAGATGCACTTCCTGCCCGACGTCTATGTGCCGTGCGATCAGTGCCAGGGCAAGCGCTACAACCGCGAGACGCTCGACATCCGCTTCAAGGGGCGCTCGATCGCCGATGTGCTGGAGATGCCGATCGAGGAGGCGCTCGGGTTCTTCGCCCACATCCCAAAGATCCGTCGGCGCCTGCAGGCGCTGCACGACGTGGGGCTCGACTACATGCGCCTCGGGCAGCCGGCGACGACGCTGTCCGGCGGCGAGGCCCAGCGCGTCAAGCTCGCGGCCGAGCTGTGCAAGATCGCCACGGGCCGGACGCTCTACATCCTCGACGAGCCGACGACGGGCTTGCACTTCGCCGACATCCAACGGCTGCTCGAGGTGCTGCAGAGGCTCGTGGAAGCCGGCAACAGCGTTGTCGTGATCGAGCACAACCTCGACGTGATCAAGACCGCGGATCGCGTGATCGATCTTGGCCCGGAGGGCGGCGAGGAGGGTGGCTACGTCGTCGCCGTCGGGACCCCGGAGCAGCTCGCCGCGCAGGGCGACGCGCCCGGGCGCGGCGGTTGGCGCTCGCACACGGGCCACTTCCTCAGCGGCGTGCTGCCGGCGCCGCGTCCGCGCCGGCGCCGTCGCGTTGCGGCGGTGGCTTGAGCGAGCGGCGGCCTGGCGGCGAGTCGCGCGAGCGCGCTCCGATGAAGCCGGAGATCGTCCGCCAGACAAGGCTGTGGGGCCAGAAATGGCGCTGGTATGAGCGCAACTCGCTGCCCTGGAATCGCGCGCGGATCCACTGGGAGCTGCTGCGCCGTGAGGCGTTCGCGCGCTGGCCGCTGCACGGCGACGTGCTCGAGGCGTTGCGCGACGGCCGGCTCGTTGTCGGGCGTCAGGTGCTGCTCGAGCCGGGCGTCTGGCTGACCGCGCCGCGCCCGGGTCGGATCGTGATCGGTGAGGGCAGCTTCCTCAACCTCGGTGTGATGATCGCCGCGATCGATCTGGTCGAGATCGGCGCGCACTGCATGCTCGCGAACGGTTGCTTCGTGACTGACGCCAACCACCGCTTCGACGACCCGGCGCTGCCGGTGCCGTGGCAGGGTTTCACGACGAAGGGGCCGACGCGCCTGGGCGACAACGTCTGGTGCGGCGCGAACGTCGTGATCACGAGCGGTGTGACGATCGGTGAGCGCTGCGTGATCGGCGCCAACAGCGTCGTCGTGGAGTCGCTGCCGGCGCACTCGATCGCGGCGGGCGCTCCGGCGCGCGTGCTCAAGCAGGTCGAGTATCGATGAGTGTCCTTGGCGCGATGCGTCTCGCGGGGTCGATCCCACTCGCGGATCCGGCGGTCGATCGCGATCAGCGGCTCAGCCGGCGCGCGCTGATTGCCCTGGGGCTCGGCGCGGGCGCCGCGCTCGCGGGCTGCGGGGCGTCGACGGTGCAGCTCACCCGCCCGCCGCGGGCCTTGCCGGGGCTGAAGATCGGCCTCAGCCTGCCCGACCGCGGCGCCGTCAGCCTGTGTACGGCGAGCGGCGTCGCGCGCGCGCTTGCGGGCACGGGGGCCGTCCTGGTCGCCCGCGACGCCGGTGGCTCGGCGCTGCGCGAGGTCACCAATATCGAGAGCCTCGCGGCCGACGAGCGGGTCGCCGGGCTCGTCGCCGTCCCGCTGTCGTTCACCGCGACGCGCAAGGCCTCGCGCGTCGTGCACCACGACGGCGTCGAGGTTGCATCGACGTTCATGCCCGATCCGGGCACGGCTGTGCGGGTCTTCGCCGGCTGGGGCGACGCGCGCGACACGCAGGGCGGCATGCTGATCGGCGCCTGGCTCGCGCGCACGCTGCCCGGCGGCGGCGAGGTGGCGGTCGTGCAGGGGCCTACCGATCAGGGGCCCACGCAGCGCCTGGACAGCGGTCTCGACGTTGCCCTCGCGGCCGCGCCGCGGCTGACGCTCGTCGCCCGCGGCGCCGGCGACGGCGACCCGCTGCAGGCGGTCCAGCTGGTCGAGACGATGCTCGCCGAGCATCCGCGCACGCGCGCGATCGTCTCCTACGATCCGGCGATGGGCGCGGCGATCGCCGGGAGGCTGCGGGCGTTGCGCCGCAGCGACATCGTTCACGTCTCCAGCGGCGCCGATCTTGATACCGCGCGCTGGCTGCGCACGCCGTATCTGCGCGCTGTGCGCTGGTTCTCGCCGGCGGAGCTGGGCTTCCAGGCGGGCATCGTCGTGCGCGAGTCGATCACACAGGGCAAGCGCCTGCTCGTCCCGCCAGGAAGGCCCGTCGCTCAGGAGATGCGGACGGCTGGCGAGCTCGCCGGTGCGCCGATCCCGTGCTTCACCGAGCAGCTGGGGGCCGTGCGGGCGGCTTTGGCCGCGGCGTAGATCGCGCGGCGGGGACCGGTCGCGTGCGCTGGACGTGAATTATTCATGCGCAGCGCACACGACAACGCGCTCTGCGCCGCGTCGAGCCTACGACGGAGTGGTTAGACGCCGGCCAGCCGCGCGCGGAACTCGGCCAGCTCACCCGGGTCGATCGAGTACGTGTGCTCGGGCGCGGGGAAGGCGTGGCCGCGGACCTCCGCGACGTACTCGCTGACGGCGCCGACCATCTCGCCCTTGAGCTCGGCGTAGCGCTTGGCGAAGCGCGGGCTGAGCCCGTCGTAGATCCCGAGCAGGTCATGGAAGACCAGCACCTGGCCGTCGGTCGCGGGACCGGCGCCGATGCCAATGACCGGGATCTCCATGTGCTCCATCAGCGTCTCGCAGACCGCGGCCGGAACCGCCTCGAAGACGATCGCGAAGCAGCCGGCTCCCTGGAGCTCGATCGCGTCACGGGCGACGGCGAGGGCGCGGGTGGCGGTGCGGCCCTGGGCCTTGTAGCCGCCCAGCGCGGTTGCGGTCTGAGGGGTCAGGCCGACGTGGCCCATGACGGGGATGCCGGCGGCGACGATCGCCCGTGCTCGCGCAACCATCGCGCCGCCTCCCTCGAGCTTGACCGCGTCGGCACCCGCCTGCTTGACGAAGCGCTGGGCGGTCGCGACGGCGAGCTCGTCCGAGGCCTCGTAGGACCCGAACGGGAGGTCGGCGACGATGAACGGCGTGCTACACCCACGCCGCACGGCGGCGGCCAGCACGAGCATCTCCTCGACCGAGACGGGGACCGTCGTCGAATAGCCGAGCACGGTCATCGCGCCGGAGTCCCCGACCAGCACGATGTCGACTCCGGCCGCCTCGGCGACCTGTGCGCTGGGGTAGTCGTAGGCGGTGACCATCGCGATCGGCTCCCCAAGCCGCTTGTACTCGGCGATCTGGGGGAGGGTGACCGGCAGTCGCCCCGGCGACGAATCGGACGCGCTCGGGGCTGCGGGCGTCGCCGGGCCGGCGGGCGTGGGCGGGCCGGCGGGAGCGACGGTCAGGTGGGGGACGGCGGACATGGCGCTTCCTTTCTCGGTTGGCGCCCTCACGTGAGGAGGGTCGCCACCTCGCTGTCGATGGTGATCACGCGATTGGAGCGGTCGACGTGGACGACGCGGGGCTCGTAGCCGTCGAGCTCCGCCTCGTCGTACGCCGCGTAGGAGATGACGATGATCGTGTCGCCGGTGTGCACGAGACGGGCGGCGGCGCCGTTGATGCAGATCTCAGCGTGCCCGGCGGCGCCGGCGATCGTGTACGTCTCGAAGCGCGCGCCGTTGTCGACGTCGACGACGCAGACCTGCTCGTGCTCGCGAATGTCCGCTGCGGCGAGCAGCTCCGAATCGATCGTGATCGACCCGACGTAGTGCAGGTCTGAGCCCGTCACCGTGGCCCGGTGGATCTTCGATTTGAGCATCGTGCGCTGCATGGCGTTCTCCGTGGTCGGTGTCGGGGTCAGTGTTCGTCGGCGGCGTCCGTCGGAGCGGTGCGCAGAAGCGTGTTGTCGATCAGCCGCGCGCGACCGACGGTCGCTGCGACCGCGAGCAGCGTCAGGCCGTTGAGCGTTGCGACCGGCGCCAGCGTGGCGGGGTCCACGAGCTCGACGTACTCGGGCTCGACGGTGCGCTCGCGCATCGCGGCGCGCGCCACCTCGGCGATCCGCGGCGCATCGCGCTCGCCGCCGGCGACGCTTCGCTCGGCGGCGCGTAGAGCGTCGTTGAGGGCGACGGCCCGGGCGCGGTCGGTGGGCGCCAGATAGGCGTTGCGGCTCGACAGCGCGAGGCCGTCGGGCTCGCGCACCGTGGGGCAGATCTCGATCCGCGCCGGGACGTCGAGATCGCTCACCATGCGCGCGATCACGGCCGCCTGTTGGGCATCCTTCTGCCCGAACAGCGCTACGTCGGGACCGACCATGTTCAGCAGCTTGAGCACCACAGTGGTCACGCCGGCGAAGTGCGCGGGGCCGCGCGCGGCCCCCTCGAGGTGGTCCGTGAGCCCGCCCGCGACCGCCACCTTGGTGGCAAAGCCGGCGGGGTAGACCTCATCCGCGGCGGGGGCGAAGAGCAGGTCGGCACCGGACTCCCGCGCGCTCTCGGCATCGCGCGCCTCGTCTCGCGGGTAGGCGTCGAGGTCCTCGCCCGGGGCGAACTGCGTCGGGTTGACGAACAGCGACACCACGACGACGTCGCAGAGCGCAGCCGCGCGGCGGATCAGCGCGCGATGGCCGTCGTGCAGAGCGCCCATCGTCGGCACCAGCGCGATCGAGCGCTCAGCGCGGCGAGGCTCGCGGAGCGCTGCGCGCAGCTCGGCGACGCAGTGCACAGTCCTCATGCGGCGGCCGCCTCCGGGGCGGTGGGCTCGTCCGCCGTGGTGGCGGCGAGCGCGCTGGTGCGCTCGCACAGCGCGTCGAACAGGGCGAGCAACTCGGGTGCGCGATCCTCCACGGCCGCACGCTGGCGAGCGACGGTCACGCCGTCACCACGCGCAACAGGCCCGGTCAGGGCGTGCGGTGCGCCCTGCCGGGCCCAGTTCTCGACCGTCTGCCTGACCAGCGCGACCAGCGACTCGCGGCGCAGCCCGGTCCCGGCGCCAACCTGCTCCGCGGCCGCCTCAAGCGTGACGAGGAAGTTCGACGCGATCGATGCCGCCGCGTGGTAGGCGGCGCGATCCTCGGCGCGCAGCTCGAACGGCTGCATGCCGAGACGCGTGGCGAGTACGCGGGCCGCTGCGAGCGCTCGCGGCGTCGTGCCGGCGATCGCGGCGCCTGCGCCGGCGAAGGGCTTGTGCGCGGCGGCGGGGGTCGCGCCGAACGGGGTCGCGCCGAACGGGGTCGCGCCGAACG
>Ga0182024_10020064_pt1 | contig 12245 bp, 12 predicted proteins | sample P32metaG_FD_120480 | JGI IMG/M metagenome (GOLD analysis project Ga0182024, IMG submission 120480) | Permafrost microbial communities from Stordalen Mire, Sweden - P3-2 metaG (Illumina Assembly) | ecosystem: Environmental > Terrestrial > Soil > Wetlands > Permafrost | place: Sweden: Stordalen...
AAAGAAAAAATTCGAACCACTGAAACATACAATCGACTATGGCCGGTTAAAGATGGAAGCCGCACACCGGCAGGTCGACGCCGCGGAGGCGCGAATGGCGATCTCGGAAGCGGGGAAGCCGGGGGGTCCGCCGCAAACGGAAGCGCCCGGCTCGATCGACGAACATGCGGATTCACGCGCCTCCGTTGTCAGTAATTTTCTCGAAGGCGTCAGGCGCCGACTGCGGGAAATGCGAGCGGACGGTGACGACACAGAAGAGCGCATGCAGCTGGTGGCCGACGAAGCCGCACTAGAGCGCATGCTGGCGCAATTGCTGAGCGCGAACGAATAGACCCCCACAGAATGCTCGCGCATGTCTGACGCTTTGCAACGAGCGAAAGAGCTGCTGGTCGCCGCGCGGCGCGAACGGGAAGCCCGTTATGCGCCATTGCGGTGGCGAGCTGCGTCACCGGCATCGGCACCCCCGGCAATACCACGACCGTCGGTGCCGGCGATCACTGTGAGGCGCGGCAAGAGCATCGTGCTCGGCCGGGACGGAAACGGCATCGCCTTCACACTCGATGAAACCAGCCGGCGTGAGCACATGGTTTGCTCCGGCACGACGGGCGGCGGAAAATCGACGCTGTTCACCAACATGGCCCGCCAGGACATTGAGAACGGCTACGGCGTGCTGTTTGTCGACCCGCACGGCAACCATCAGGATTCGGGCTACCGGCGGCTGTTGACCTGGCTGGGAGAGAGCGGCATTGCCAAGGTCCGTCCGGTTCACCTGATCGACCCCAATGCGGCCACGCATTGCACCGGCTTCAATCCATTGGCGTTGCCGGAAGGGCATCACCCAACGGTGATTGCGGAGGCGGCGCTTGAGGCATTCGAGCGCCTATGGGGCGACGAGAATCCGGACGCCAAGCCAACCATCCAGCGGCTATTGCCGGCGGTCTTTGGTGCACTGGCTGAGCGCGGACTCACCCTGGCCGAGGCCATGGCGGTACTCGATCCCGACGACGGAGATGGCTTGCGCGAGCTTTTGGCCGATGAGGTGCAGGACGAATACGCGCAAGGGGAGTTGCAATGGCTGGAAGGCTTGGGCGCCGAAAGGGGCGGTAGACAGGACTTGCGCATTGAGGTGACCGGTCCCCGCAATCGGATCGCGAAGCTTATCCGTGCGCCGTCGATACGGACCATGGTGGGGCAGACCGAACGCGTCATCGATCTGCGGCAGGCCATGGACGACGGCCACATCATCCTCGCCAATCTTTCCGGCGGTAAACTCGTCTATGAAAAAGGTGCCGATCTGCTCGGTCGGCTCTTAGTGCGCTTCCTGCTATTTCACGCCAAGCGGCGGCAGCGGCCAGAGCGCCTCTTCCCGGTGTATTTGGACGAATGTCAGCGGTACCTCAGCGGCGACGTGCCGGTCGCACTCGCGGAATTGCGTAAGCAGGGATGCGCCATGGTGCTTGGGCATCAATGGCAGTCGCAGTTGGAGCGCGTTGATGAGGAAATTCTCTCGGCCGTGCGCAACGCTACCAATATCAAAGTGTCGTTCCGCGTGAAGGATCATAAGGAAGCGACCGATCTTGCCGAGATGCTGATTCCGCTCGATTTGGAAAAGCCGATCGCGGCGTTGACCAAGGAAACCGTTATCGGCCATGAACGCGGCATACTGCGCAACGGCGGCGCCACGACCAGCACCGGAACCAATCTCTCGACCGCGCACAGCATCACCGACAATGTGGCTGAGACCCGCAGCGAGGGAATTGCGCGTGGCATCACGAACTCGGTCACCGACAGCGTCGGCAAGAGCCGCTCCACAACGGTCGGCGAGAGCGAAAGCGTGACCGAAACGGAAGGCTGGTCGCAAACCGACAGTACGTCCGAAACTCAATCGGAAAGCGACTCCGGCAGCGAGGGACATCAGTACGGCTATGATTCTGGCGTCAGGATCGGCCTCCCGGACAGCTACAGCTACAGCACGGGCAGCGGACACGGATCGGGAAGCGCTACGACCACCGGCTCGTCGACAACTGCAAGCGGCAGCACGTCAACGTCTCGTGGCCGGTTTACTGCGGAGACAGTCGGCGAAACCGAAACCCATAGCGTCGGGCGTAGCGAGAGCGTCGTCAAAAGCGAGGGTGTTGCACAGTCGAAGGGGCGCGCGGTCGGCGAAACGACAACGTCCGGGACGAGCTCGGGACTGGCACGTTCGCAAGGCTACAGTGAAGCGCTGATTCCGATCGTGGCGCTGCGGCCCGGCGGCGTGCACTCAAAGGAAAACATGCTCTATCAGGCGGCGCAAATGTTGCGCTCGCTTCCGACCGGCCAATGCGTGATCAGTTACGTCGGCCCGAGCGGCCTGGAAACCGCGATGCTCAAAATTCCGTACCGGCTGGCCGTCCCGCTCTCCGACGAGGCGTTTGCAATGCTTCGCACTGCTGTGTTTGAGGCAAGCCCGTCGGCGTTACCGATCGAGGAAGCCGAAAATCACCTCAAGGAGCGTCGCCGCCGTCTTCTCTCCGCGACGGCAACGATCGATGCGGAACCGGAGACCTTTCGTGTAGCGGTAACACGCCAGAAGGAATAGCAGCCCGTAATCGTGAGGTAGAATGTAGCTATGGACGCGGCAGCGCCAATAAAATCACGGGCGAAGCTGTTCCGGCGTACTGAAGACCCGCGAAGCATGGAGCTGACCGAGCGGGATCTGGCGCTGCTGGCGCATGTTTCCCGACATCGCTTCTTAAGTTCAACCCAGCTCGCGCTCCTCGATGGGGGAAGCGCCCAGGGCGTCCTGCGCTGCCTGCGCTCGCTCTACGACCACGGCTATCTCGATCGCCCGAAATCCCAGCTCGCGACGATGCACGATCAGGGACCGCAACCGTTTGTCTACGGCCTCGGGCAGAAGGGCGCCCGCGCACTGCGGGAGTACGGCAATCGCATCGACAGCCGCGTGGACTGGTCGGAGAAGAATAAGCGGGCGGGCGCCATCTTCCTCGCCCACACCCTTGAGATTGCGGATTTTATGGTGAGCTTAGAGCTCTCGTGTCGCGCTAATGGGAAGATCACACTCATTCGCGAAGAAGAGATCATTGCAACGGCTCCCGATGAGACCCGGTCGGCACGGGAGCCGCTGCGCTGGGAAGCTGTGAGTGTCGAACACGGAAAGCGAGAGCGGTGGACAGTGGTGCCCGATGGATTGTTCGGGCTGACATTTGCGGATGAGACTGCCGCCTATTTCCTGCTTGAGCTCGACCGCGGCACGATTCCGATTTCCCGGAGCGGGGAGGACCATCGAAGCATTCGGCGGAAATTGCGCACCTATTACGACGGATGGCGGGCGGAGCGGCACCTGGAGCAATTCGGCGTCAAGCAAATGCGGGTCCTGACCGTGACTAGCTCGCAGGAGCGAATGCACAACATGGTCGGCGCCGTGCGCAACATTACAGAGGGCAGAGGATCGAATTTCTTTTTGTTTGTTGATCGGGAGACGCTTGCGGGGGGCGATCCCTTGCATGTCGAATGGATGACGGGAAAAGGCGAGAGCGTGAGCTTGGTTGACTAGACAGGATCCAGTGATGAGCATGGTGGCGGCGAGGGTTTCGCCGCCACCATTAGTTTCGCTCAAGTCGCGCGAGTTACGCTGCTGCCTTTTTCAAGATCTTCAAGCCGATCCAGGCTCGCCCGGACGACTGGGTCACGAGGACGGCGAACGAATTCTTCACCGAGCGTGCGGCATGCGTTGCCTTTTCCCGCACTTGCTCGATGGCCTCCGTGCCATTGTAATCATACTCGGCCGGCGGGAGTTCATAGATTGTCCCGTCGTCGCCTGTGATCGTCTGTCGGAATCCGCGCTTTTTCATTTCGGCGTGGAGCTTCGTGTAGTCATCCCAAGTGGCATCATGCAGCTCCACCCGGGTCGTATACTGAGTCATTTCGCCATTCTCCTCTGGTTTGTGCTGACCCCATCTGGTGGACATATAATCTCGGGAGCGAAAGTGGAGGCCGCTAAGCCGGATTTCCGGCACTTTCAGCTGTAAATTGTTGGAAAAGAATTGAACCCACTGGAATTTCTTGGAAAAAATCGGAATAGTGGTATGTGCAGTTTTCCGAATTTCCAAAAATCAGTTTTAAAATAATGGTCTTAGGCAAGCCCAAAAAACTCCAGCGAAGTAAACTGACTCGGCGTGTCGAGTCGGAGCGAGATAGGCTCGGCTACTCTCTCGAGCAAATGGCGAAACGTGCCGGTTACAATGAGCGAACCATTCGAAATTTCCTGAACGGAAAATCGACGCGTCGCCGAACAAAAATCGACATCTGCACTGCAGTTGGTATCGATATTCAACAAGAGCAAACGTCGAAGCGCGCAAAGCAAGTACAAGCTGCTGACGACGAGCATGGGGCTTACAACCGCGACCAGTTTCGCGAGTATGTGGGTTGTTTCTTTGCCTACCGACGTAGCTTTGAAACTGACGGAAATATCATTCGGTCGCTTTATGAATTCTTTTGGAGCGATAAGGACGGCTGTTTACGTTTTAAAGAGACACTTCAATACCACTCGCTTCGACTTAACAGGATAGTCAAGTACGATCAGGAAGGGGATGTCTTCGTTAGCAATTCAATTGGATTGGTGCACTTGCTTACAAAAGTTGGGGGAGCCTTGCGTCTGGTGACGCTAACCAAATTACATCATGATGAAATGACTATGTCTGGAATCATCCTAACACAAGCGGAGCGGCCCAATCATTTTGAGCCAGCTGCTTCGGCTATTTATTTGCGGAAGGAAAAGGGTGGAATGCCTGATGATTTGGCAAAGCAGGTAGGGCCTATAGAGTGCAGTGATGCTGTTTTTCAAACCGCAAATTCGATTCTCGACCAAGTTGAAAAGACGATCGCCTGCTTTGCATTAGATTCTCGCCCCTGAGCAAAGAAAGGGAAGGGGAGAGGGTGAAGCTGACCGACAAGCTGACACCCCCACAGCTACCCTCTACACGGCGGTCCGGAATTGCTGTAACTATCCTCCAATTCTGAGCGAGGGAACGATGAGTTCGTCATTTGAGCTCTGGCAGAGATTGCCGATCCGCTTTTTGAAGAAGGAATACCGCGGCTGGAGCCAGTTGGACCATGCCGTCCAGCTGCTAACCGTTGAGCTGGCTGAAAAACAGAAATTCAAATGTGCTTTGTGCAACCGGACTCAGAGACTAGAAATCGAACACGACCATGATCCCTACCACGGTGAGGGAATTCAGCTTACCGTCTACAACATCAGAGGCTTAGTATGCCGGGGATGTAACTGGCAACTTATGATGTACGAGAAGGAGCAAAGAAGAGAATACACAGGTTGGGATAATTTCAATTCCAGCATCAGCGATTATCAGTACGAAGACTACATTTATGCATATGAGTGTCGAGTGAATTGTTTACTCGAAGCCTCACTTGAAGAGAGTTTAGGCAGCTATAACTATTGGTGTAAAAGGAGAAATCTCCTAGATAAATTGGATGAGTGGAAAGATGGATCGACAAAATTTCCGTGGCAATGGGGCTTCGAAGAAATCAAGGAAAAGAGGCACGGGAGAATTAGAACTCCCACACAATTTATCAATACGCTCCACGCTTGTTTGAAATTCCTCGCGGAGCAATACGATAAAGATCCAAATTTTCGGCCGTCAGACGAAGCATTGAAATTCTTGGTGCGAGTTAGAACCTTCTTGGATCGGATTCGACCTGTCGTCGAAACCCGGCTGACTGAGATGGGTTACGCAGTTACTGAAACGGGCCTGGTCAAGACTGGTGCGTGATGCATCGGCCTCCCTCCACCTGAGGCCAAGAAGCAAAGAGAGCAATCCATGCGAAAGGGCGCGGGAGAAAAGAAGAAGCCGTGTAAAAATTGCGAAGGAAAGGGCACTCTCAAGAAAGGAGATAAAGTTGTGAGATGCCAGAGATGCGGTGGGACCGGAATTAAACCGTCATAATTCGTCCAAGTTATCCGGCACCTCGCCGAACGATTTCAAAATTGTGGCATCGGCGAAGCTTCCGATATTTGGATCACCGCTGCGCTTGAACGCCAGCGCGCCGGCATTGGCGGGACTCCGAGACATCGATTCGGCTCGCCGTATCGCAGCTCCTTCATTCGGCATCTCTTGTGCTTCTCCAGGCGCCGCACCGTCTTCCGTTCTCACAAACGGAAGCGCTACGTAATAGGTGACGGACATTGCTGCCTCCCTTCGGTCCTTTCTATCCACCGTTGTTCGGCGGATGCTCGCGGAGCACCATTGCGCCCTTGCGCAGGGTCAGACGCTGGCCCGGGTACTCGGCGATTGCGGTATCAAGGGCGGCATGGGCGACCGTTACCGACGCGCTCGCCGCGATGACCCAGCGGACGTGCTGTGCGTGCCTATCCCACAGCTCAATTTTGAACGCGTTCACCGCGAAATCTCGTGCAGGTTCGGATTGGCAAGCTCGCGCAGTAGTTCGTCGATGCGGAAATACAGCTCCGATGACGTTCCCCACATGCGCTTGCACTCGGAGCGCAGTTCCTCGATCAGGCCAAGCGTATGGAGCTGGCCGTCCTCTTCGAAGGGTGGGGAAGCCATGGGAACAAAATGAGAACATTCGACCGAGGAGTCAAGACCGGGGCACATTGAGTTTTACAGGCGGTTGGTGAGGATAGGGAAATGGCAAGCGGATACGAAAAATCGCCTGACTACGGTGGCCCCGAGCCCAGGTGGTCAAGAATATTTTGGGCCTTCATCGGTCTGGTGGTTCTGAGCGCTGTAGTGGCGTTTCTGCGCGGTCATTTCGGGTAAGAGAAACCCCGCATCGGCGCTATCAGTGCAGTTCCTCTACAGGCGGCCAGCCGCTGAATTGTTTGCTACGCGCCTCGTCCAGCGCACGTTCAATCAAATAGGCTGTAGCGCCGTCCTTAATGCGCTCGGCGAATTCTAACGCACCCTCAAGATACGCGATCATGGCCCCGCGGGTTTGGGTCGCATCCATTCACTTTCTCCGGGACCTAGAACGCTAATTTGTTGTGCTGGTTGCTAAGGAGGATTCTGCTTCGATAATAACGGTACGAGTGGAGGTAAGCGGTATCGGAACCCCAAGAACATAGACTCATCTTGCCTAGGGAGTATGCTTGTTCTGATGAACAAAAAAGCTCCGACACAGCTGGGAAAACAAAAGGGTGGACGCCTCAAGAGTTGGTTAGAGGCCAAGCCATACTGGGAGCAATATTTGTGGCAGCTCCATCTCCGAAAAAGCGTCTTGGAGGAGGCCGATCTCTCCAAGTGCTATCAATATTTGCTTGAAGATTCTGAGGTCGTCGAAGCAAAAGCGGACAGGACGCCGATAGAGTTTCCTAACCTTGATCTCGACGCCACAGATGCACCGAGCGCCAAATGTACGCTCGATAAACTGGAGAATCTCACAGACGTAAACGCTATTGATGATACCTGCATTATCGAGTTCGGCAAAAATCTCACGATTATCTACGGAGACAATGGTGCCGGAAAATCCGGTATCGGCCGCTTATTGAGCAACGCCTGTCTATCGAGGATGCCGAGAAAACTTCTCTCAAACGCTCGCAAGGTAAAGTATTCGGCTCCAGCTCCGCGTCCGGGCGCAGATTTCCACATCAGTGACACAGGCGGCCCGCACGTCATCAAATACAAGCTCGGCGAAACGCATCAAGAACTCAGAGCTTTCACCGTCTTCGATCGCGAATGCGCTCTGATCCATCTCAACAGCGAGAACACTGTAGAGTTCGTGCCTTCGAAAATAAGGGTGTTCGATGAGGTGTTCAAAAGCATCTCGCTTATCGAGGAGCATCTGCAGGAACAGACAGGCGCGCGAGAATGTGAGAATCCAACTGAAGACGTATTCACCGGAACGTCGCCGATCACGGAATTCTTGGACTCTCTTTCTCACGAGACCACGGCGAAAGAGATCGAGGACGCACTCAGGTTTACCGCCGCTGATAAGGGAACACTTGCGGTTAAGAAAAGGGAGGTCGCGAAGAGGCTCAAGCAAGATGTCGCGGCGCAAAAGAAATTGCTACTGGAGGAGGCGCGTTATCTGGAAGCATTGAAAAGCAGTCTCGCGACCAAAAGCGGGGTTCTCTCGACGGCGAAGGCTTCGCAGATCAACGCAATATTGAGGGAGATTAGGGAGAAAAGGGAGATTGTAGAGAGACTGAGCGCAAAGAGCTTTGAGTTTGCGGCATTCAAGAATGTGGGTAGCCCTGAATGGAAAGCCCTGATTGCGGCCGCACATAAATTGCACGAGAAGGAGACTAGTTCGGCCGGCGGGGCCGAGCCGGAATATTGTTTGCTCTGCAGACGGCGCCTTACCGGTAAGGAAAGAACGCTGTTCAGCGACTATTGGAAGTTCCTTAAGAGTACAGCGGAGACCGAATTGGCGGCCGCGCGTCGGACGCTCGCAACGCATCTGGGCGGCCTGAGAAGCGCAGACGCCAGCTGGCCGACATTCTCGGAGACCGAGATAGGCATCAAAATTCTCCAAAAGGGCTCACCGAGCGACTTAAAAGCAATCATAGCTGGCTTTGACGCGCTGAATGACCAACGCCAGGACTGGATCGACAAGATCCAAAAGGAGCGGGATGTCCGCTACACCGATCCTAAAATCAACTTGATCCCGATTACCACACTAGCTGCCGAGAAAAGGAAGGTCGAAAGCAAGCTCGTCGATCCCCAACCTATTATCAATAAGTTCAATGCAGAGATCGGTTACCTGGAGCACAAGCAGCAGGCATCTCGTCTTGTCGGCAAACTCAAGAAGTATGTCGCCTGGCTGGAGTGGAAGAATGCAGTCAGGACAATCAATCTTCCTGCAGTGCGAGGTGCCACGACGCGCAAGAAGACTGATGTGATGGGTGAGATCGTTATCTCGCAGTACATCGACATTTTCAACAAAGAGACGGAGCGGCTCGATTGCAATTTTGGTCTCAAAGTTGAATCGCACGGACGCGACGCCAACACTATCAAAGAGCTGAAGCTCGAATTTGCGCGGGGATATAACCCGAGCGATATACTAAGCGACGGAGAGCAAACCGTCAGCGCGTTGGCCGACTTCCTCACGGAGGCACAACTTAACAAAAACAACTGGGGTATTATCTTCGACGATCCGGTGACCTCGCTCGATCACGAGCGCCGTAGCACGATCGCCGAGCGATTAGTCGAGGAAGCGAAAGACCGCCAAGTAGTGGTGCTCACCCATGACATTGTGTTCCTGCTGGACCTGCAGCACTACGCCGAAAGTCAATCGGTTGACTGCATCTCTGTCTGCATGAGGAAGAGTGGCAACAGCGTGGGGCTAATAAAGCCAGAGCTTCCATGGATTGCCATGGATGTGAAGAGGAAGACTGGTTATTTGCGGAACGAAATTCCTGCACTGAAAAAAGCCGAGATGGGCGATCCGGACAAATACCGCGAACAGGTGAAACTCTGGTACATGCTGCTCCGTGAATCTTGGGAACGAGCGGTCGAGGAACGGCTCTTTAAGGGCGTCGTTCAACGCTTCAATAAGAGCGTACAGACTCAGCGGCTTCAGCGGGTTGAGGTTACGTCTGCCTTATTGAAGGATATCACTCAGGGCATGACCGAGTCCTCAAAATGGCTGCACGACATGGCGGCCGGCGTAAACCCGGCGGTCCCAAAGAATGCCAAGCTTGAGTCCGAGCTCGACAAACTATCCGATTTCATCACGAAATGTTAGGCTGGCTGATCATGGCCGTCGAATTGCTTCATCGTACCGCAAAGAAAAAAGCCGCCTTGGTGTAGGTCCTCGACTAGTTCAGCTCAACGCAACAATCAGATTCTCTACGGCGGCCGCAGCCTCCCGACAAAAGACAAGTTGCAAATCACGATCTTCGCCACTATGCATTAATTTGTTGCGCACCCTAAACAGGATTTTCACTTGGGCGAACCAAGGAAAGCGCGACGTTGCAGGAAATCCAAACCGGGTCCAGTTGGCGAAAATGTTCGATATCGTATTTTTGCGTGCGCCTCTTGATGCGCCAGGGAATTGACGAATCTTAGATTCGGCCGCGATTGCCAAGTCGATCGTGGCGGCCCGCAAATCATTCATGTCCAGACGTCTTTCGGCGCTCATCAAGAACTCATTCCAAATGGGAGGGTGAAGTCCAGCCGAGAGTGCGACCACGATATCGTTCCATTTCTTCATCGTGAGTCGGTGACGTCGTGGCACAACGATTGTGCGACCAGCTGCCGGCGAGTAAAAACTCCCACCGTGAGACAAATTAAATAATCTGCCGCCGGAGGCGGAGGCGCGGTCTTCACGCGCGTCCAAGGCTATCAGCCCCAGCCCGGTTTTCCACCTAACAACCCTCAAGAAATAATCAACCGCGCGTCGTCCAAGGAAATAGAGGTGGTTTGATTTTTCATCAAGGTTGCGGGTCTCTTCTGTGGTGTAAAGTGAAGCGTTGATATGCGGGTGCTTTGCTGCGACGACTGGAAGCCTGAACTGAAGAGCTAGAACAGAGACGGACAGAACGTATATGTGGATGTTTGATATCTGGCCGTGCTTATCCCAAACGTCCGCCTCAGCCTCCGCGTATGGATCGCCCGGTTTTGCCTGATTTGATGACGAGAATTTTGGGAGTGTAATTTCGATGAGATGCGCTTCGAACTCAAATTGCACTTTGGCGCCTTCTAGGGAAGGCTCCATCGATAGATGTTTGATACGCATGCGTTCTTCGTATTTGGCATTTATGAGAACGCCAGCGCCATCCATGGCAGCCCTCCAGGAGCTTAATAGGACAAAATTTTAGGACGCTGATTTCTATAGCACCGGCTGCGGTTGAAATGCGGTTGACTTGGTACCAGTGATTGCTGAACATGCCCTAGGGGTTGTGGGGGACTTGGGGGCATGTTTGCCGGCGTGTGCCGCATTGCTGCGGCACTGGCGATAGCGGCTATTCCATTCGTTGCAGTCGCACAGGTCATTCCGCCGAGCGAACAGCCCGGACGGGCGCGACAGCAATTTATCGAACCGGAAGCGCCGCAGGCGCGACCAGCGGGTCCAGCGATTTCTTTGCCGAGCACCGTCGCGCCTAAAGGCGCCGAGAAGACATTTATTCGCGTGCTCGGCGTGCAGGTTGTCGGCTCAACCGTATATGGTGCCGAAGATTTTGCGTCGCTGTATGCAGAGCTGATGGGCAAAACCGTTTCGCTGGCGGCAATCTACGATCTCGCGCAGCGCATCACGGCCAAGTACGGCAACGATGGGTACGTCCTGTCGCGGGCGATCGTGCCGCCGCAGGAGCTTAGCCCGAAAGGCGCGGTGATCCGGATACAGGTCGTCGAAGGCTATGTCAGCCGCGTCGAATGGCCCCACCGGCTTTCCCGCTATCGCGATTTCTTTTCTGACTATGCGGCGAGGATCACCAACGAACGCCCGGCGAATATCCGCACCTTGGAGCGGTATCTGCTGCTCGCGGGCGACCTCCCCGGCTTGAAATTCTCGACTAGCCTCAAGCCGGACCCAAAGAACACCGGCGCTTCCATTCTGGTCGTGGACGGGACGGAAAAACCGATTGGTGCAGGGGTCCAGTTTGACAATCGCGGCACTGCTGCGCGCGGGCCGTTGGAATTTCAGGGCTCAGCCACACTAAACAATCTGGCCGGCGAGCATGAAGCCCTGACGATGACGTGGGCCGGCTCAATTCCGCTCAACGAACTGGAATACGTCGCCGCGAATTACCGGCAAGTGCTGACCAGCGAAGGGCTCACCTTCTTTGCTGATGGAAGCTACACGTGGGGTACGCCCGGAACGGCGCAGCTCGAAATCCTGCAATATCGAACGCTGGGACCATATGGCGACGCCGGCTTCTCATATCCCGTAATTCGCTCGCGCGAGAAAAATCTCACGCTCTCCGGTCTGTTCTTCGCCAGCGACAATGAGAGCGACGTGCTGAGTGCGCCATTCAACGATGATCGTTTGCGCGGTTTTCGCGCCAAGGCCGACGCCGATTTTGCCGACCGCTGGCTGGGTATCAATCAACTCAATCTCACCATCAGTCAGGGCATTGAGGGTCTCGGCAGCACGCAAAACGGCAATCCGCTGGCCTCGCGTGCGGCCGGAACCGTCGATTTCACCAAGATCGAGGCGACGGTCAGCCGCACGCAGCCGCTGCTCGATCGCTTTTCACTCTATGTCTCAGGCTATGGCCAATATGCCTTTGAGCCGCTGCTTTCGCCCGAGCAGTGCGGCTATGG
>Ga0182024_10020065_pt1 | contig 12245 bp, 10 predicted proteins | sample P32metaG_FD_120480 | JGI IMG/M metagenome (GOLD analysis project Ga0182024, IMG submission 120480) | Permafrost microbial communities from Stordalen Mire, Sweden - P3-2 metaG (Illumina Assembly) | ecosystem: Environmental > Terrestrial > Soil > Wetlands > Permafrost | place: Sweden: Stordalen...
ACGCCGCGCGAACGCTAAGCCGCCAGCGGCGGGGTTACTTGAAAATCTCCACCTTGGTGGCGTGCGTCAAATCCACCGCGTTGCCTTCATCCGTGTCCAGATGCGCCTCCAGCTTGCTCGCGGGAGCGAAGCGCACCAGCAGATCTTCGAGCACCGCCGAACAGGTGCCCTTGATGCGCAGATGCAGGCGGTCGCCGTCCTTGACGCCGTAGTACTCCAGATCGGCGGGGCCCATGTGCACGTGTCGTTCGTGCCGGATCACGCCCTTCTTGAGCTGAATCATGCCCGCGGGACCCATCAGGTAGCAGCCGGGCGAGTCGCGATGGTCGCCGCTCTTGCGCACCGGGCAATCCAGGCCCAGCGAGATCGCGTCGGTGAAGGCCAGCTCCACCTGGCTGTGATCGCGGCACGGACCCAGGATGCGGAGGTTCGGGATCACGCGCTGGCGAGGGCCGATGATCGTCACCGCTTCCTCGGCGGCGAAGAAACCGTCCTGATAGAGCCATTTGTGCGGCGTGAGCTGATGGCCTTTGCCGAACAGTTTTTCCAGGTCCTCCTGGGTGACGTGGCAATGGCGGGCGGAGATATTCACCACCACGCGAGGGGGCTTGACCCCCAGGGCTCGGAGTACCTCGCCCTGGGGCTTGGGTTCGCCCTGGGGCTTGAGTTTGCTTGTTAGCGCTTGGCGGACCAGGCGTTCGATCGTGGGGCGTTCCGCAGTGATCATGATTGAAATTCCTCGGCCGACCCCGTTTCGCCCGCCACGATAAGCCGAACATCGGCCTGCGTGATCAAGTTTCGCTGCTGCGGCGACAATCCTTTGTCAACGATCAGCGTGTCCACCGCCGTGAGCTCGCACAGGAAGGCCAACGCTTGCCGGCCGATCTTGCTATGGTCCGCGACGACGACCACCTCGTCGGCACAGCGGAGCATCTGTCGCTCCGTCTCGGTCAGGAGCATGTTGCTGTTGAACAATCCCTTGCCCGTCACACCACCCACGCTCAGAATCGTTTGATGCACGTGGATGTCTTCCATCATCTTCACGGTCAAGGGCCCGAGGGCGACGCCTGTCCGCGGGAAAATGTAACCACCGAGCATCACCAGGTCCGTCTCGCGATGACTGGCGAAGAGGTTGGCGATGGGCAGGCTGTTCGTCACGATCTGCAGCGGTCTGCCGACCAGCAGCCTGGCCACCTCCAGCGTGGTGGTGCCGCCATCCAGGAGCACCGCATCGCCGTCGCGGATCCGGGCCGCGGCGGCCTGGGCGATCGCACGCTTTTCCTCCATCTGCTTGGAAGACCGCTCCTCCAGAGCGGGCAGATTGAACGTTTCCGCCAAAAACACCGCGCCTCCGTGCGTCCTTTTGACAACTCCCTGCTGATCCCAGTATTCCAGATCCCGGCGGATCGTGGACTCCGAGGCCTCCAGGGTTACCGCCAGATCGGCCAGGGCGATGAAGCCTTTCTCGCTGACAAGATCCAGAATCTTTTGACGGCGTTCTTCCACTAGCACGGTAGATCCTTCCTGATTCCAGTGCGAATCTTTCACGTTATCTGGAATATGTTGACTATTTTGTGCAGTTGATCTATCTTTGTCAAGCAGAAAATGTGGAATATTTTGACCAAATATCCCAGATGTCCCGTTTAGCCGCGACGCGACGTACTCGGAGCGGAGCGCGGGGCGACCCCGCGCTCCGCTCCGAGTACGTCGCGTCGCGGCTAAACGAGGACGGGCGCTTGCGCAGCAGATTCGTTCAAGTCCGGCCGCGCCGACGCCGACGATAACTTGGATGCAACGATTCTGCCTTTTTTGCGGGCGATATCGGCCATGATGGCTGTCCCGAACATTCCTGGCTATCAACTCCTCACCTGCCTCGGCGGCGGCATGCTGACTTCGGTTTACTCGGCTCGGACCGTCGATGACGACCTCACCTGTGCCGTCAAACTGCTGCGGCCCGACTGGCAGGATCAGCCGATCGCCATCAAACTCCTCCAGCGCGAGGCCCGCGCCTGCCTGGCCGTGCGGCATCCGCACCTGGTCGAGTTGCAGGAAGCCCATGTCACCAGCCCGCCCTATTTTCTCGTGATGAAAATGCTGCCCGGCGAATCACTGCGGCGGCGGCTGAGACGAGATTATCGCCTGGACTCAGCCACCGCCATCTGGATTGTGCGCCAGGTCGCCGAGGCATTGGCGGCGCTGCATCGCAAGGGGTTCATTCACGGCGACGTCAAGCCCGACAACATTCGGCTTGTGACCGCGGGACAGGCGATGCTGCTCGATTTGGGTTTCGCCCATCGGCCCGGTGAAAACGCGTCGCTGCTCGAGGCGGGCTATGTGCTCGGCACCGTCAATTACCTGGCCCCCGAGCTTTGCGGCCGGGAACCGAAGGACGATCAACGGGCCGATATCTACAGTCTCGGCGTCACGCTGTTTGAGATGCTTACGGGACAGATGCCCTATCCCAGCGGCGATCTGGAGGAAACGCTCAAGCACCATCAAGCCGATGATGCGACGGATATTCGCTCGTTGAATGTTGATCTGCCGGCGGGTCTGGCGGAGATTGCGCAGCGCATGCTGGACCGCGATGTATCACGGCGGCCGCGTGCGGGGGCGCTGGTGGGGGAGTTGATCAACCTGGAGATTGCGACGATGGGGCGGCGTAAGAGCGCGTAATCATACTGCGGCGTAGCGCGAGCGCTACGCCGCAAGCGGAAAATTACGCCACTTCCGGGAGCGCGTCGATGCCGCCATCGACCAGATACTGTGGCCGACCATTCGGATCGAAGATGCGCGTCTCGTTCGGATTGAGACCGATGTTCTTGTACAGCGTGGCGAACACTTCCTGGAACTTGACTGGCCGAGTCGCTGGGAAGCCGCCCTGGCGATCGGTGGAGCCAATGACCTGGCCCGTCTTCATGCCGCCGCACGCCAGCACGCACGCCGACGCCTGCGGCCAGTGATCGCGGCCGGCGGTGTTGTTGATGCGCGGCGTCCGGCCGAACTCGCCCCAGACCACGACCGACACGTCCTGATCCATGCCGCGAGCCACCAGGTCGCCGACCAGAGCGGCCAAGCCCTGATCGAGCATGGGCATGTTGCGCCGGCTCTCTTCGAAGTTCTTGCCATCGGGGCCGTGCCAGTCCCAACGGCTGAAGTTCAACGTCACCACCCTGGCCCCGGCTTCGACCAGCCGGCGGGCGATGCAGAAGTTGCGAATCATGCGCGGAGCGCCATCGCGTTCGAAGCGCGGATCGTTGACGCCGTAGTTTTCGACGACGCGTTCATCTTCCTTGGAAAGATCCAGGGCGTCCGCGAGCCGGGAGGAAGTGAGGATGCCGAGGGCCTGCTGCGTGAAAGCGTCCATGCCGTCCATGACGCCGCGTTGATCCAGCTGCCGGTTGGCGCCGTCGAAGGCCCGCATCAGATCGGTGCGGTTTTGCAGCCTGTCGAGCGTGACGCCCTGCAGCGTCATGCCGGTGGCTTGCATCTGACCGGCCCGACCGACCATGTTGAACGGGTTATGGCCCATGCCGAGGAACCCGCCGCCGTAAGGATCGCCCCAGCGCGATTCGCCGGTCGCGTACATGAGCGAGACGTTCGGCGGAATGGCCTGGCTGGCGGGGCCCTGGAAACGCGATACCCACGAGCCCATCATCGGCCAAAAAGCGGCGGTCTGGGCGTTCTTCTTTCGGCCCGTCATGCACTGATAACCGTCGTGGCCGCCGTCGGAATCGGCAATGGAGCGAACGAAGACGAACTTGTCGGCCATGCGAGCGACACGCGGAAAGAGTTCGCAAATTTCGATGCCGGGCACGTTGGTGCGAATCGGGTTGAACTCGCCGCGAATCTCTTGCGGGGCGTTTGGCTTGAGGTCCCACATGTCGATGTGGGGCGGACCGCCGGGCAGATAGATATTGATGATGGCTTTGTGACCGACGCTGCGGGAACTGCGGCCTTGCTGGGCCTCCGCACGCAGCAGCTGCGGGAGGGTCAAGCCGCCGAGGACCGAGCCGCCGATGGTCAGGAAATCACGCCGCGACACACCATCGCAGAAGCCGCCGTTCCGGTTCGGTTTGCCGAAAATCGTCAACATGATCGGTACCTTTCCTGGTGGGACACTTGAAGAAGCTTCCCCGTTCACGGGGAAACTCGGCTTGGGAGGGTATAATCTTCATGTAATCTATCAAATTGCTGCTCTTTTGCAACGAGAATTTTGGCGCCATCGGCAAATTCCAAATTCCGGTCACGGCTCGTTTGGCTTGAAATAGCACGCCGGGCAAGATCATCGATAGGATAGGACTCATGCCCAGAAACTCGCGTCTCCTGATCGGCTTGGCCTGGCTCAACGTTGTGCTGCACGTCATCGCCCTGGTGCTGGCGGACAAATGCATGCGTCCAGGCAGCCCCCTGGTGTCTCTGCGTGACCGGCTTTCTTTCCTGGTGCACGACACAAGCGCATGGGTTCTCGCCTGGGCCTCATGGATGCTCTGTGCGGCGGCCTTGATTGCCTATCTGGCGATCCTGGCCCAGCAATTGCACAGCCCGCTGGCGCAGTTCGCGCTCACCGTTGCCGTCGTCGGAGCGGCGTTCGACGTCTTTTGCGATGCGATTTACATGGTCGTTCTGCCGCAGCTGGCGTCGCACCTTCCGGTTCCGCTTCTTGGGCAGCCTCCCGACGAGCCGTGGCATTATGAGGTGTTCCTGACGGTCGAGCGCATCGCGGGGATCGGCAGCATGACGATCGCTAACGGCGCCTATTCGCTGGCCATTCTGCTGTTGAATGTGGACTTGCATCGTCGCCGGGCACGACGATTCACGTTCGGGCTCGGCTATGTCGTCGCCGGGTTCGGCTTTCTGCTGGCCCTCGCGGACTTCACAGGGGTTGCCAGGCACGCGGAGTGGGCGACGCCGCCGACCATCGTCTTGTTCTGCGTCTGGGCGGTGCACGTCGCCAACACAGATTTTGGCGAGCGGGGGGCGTCAGCCCCCTGAAATGCCGTGCAAGGATCTCGTCGCCGATGGTTCGACCAGGGGGCTTACGCCCCCCGCTCGCCAATTCGTTGAGAAACCAATGGCCCCATGAGACGCGTCATCATCTTCGGAGGTTACGGAGTTTTTGGCTCCCACATCGCTCGCGCCCTCACGGCCTGGGGAATACCGATCACCATCGCGGGCCGAAACTTGCGCGAGGCCGAAAAACTGGCTCACCATCTTGGCGGCGATTGCCGGGCCCTGATGTGCGACCTGGCCCGCCCCGTCGCCTGCCGTGCCGCGCTCGCCGGCCATGGCGTCGCGGTCAACGCGGCTGGGCCATTCCAGGGTCTCGACACGACCTTGCTCGAATCGTGCCTGGAAGCAGGCTGTGACTACGCGGACATCGCCGACGATCGCGGCTACGTCGCCCGCGTTCGCTCCTTGCACGATGCCTTCGCGGCCCGGAAGCTGGCGGCGGTGGTTGGTTGTTCGAGCTTGCCGGGGATTTCCGGCGCCCTGGCGTCGCTGCTGCGTGAAACAGTCACGGCGCCGGTGGCCAGGGCGCGCGTGACGATGTTCATCGGCAGCAAGAATGCCAAGGGGCGAGCGGCGCTGCGATCCTTCCTGTCGGGCCTGGGCAAAAAGATCGCCGCGCCGCAGGGGACGCTGCTGGGTTTTCGCGATCGCGAGGTGGTGCCGCTGCCGCCGCCGTTCGGTTCGCGCGGCGTCTTCAACTTCGATGCTCCGGATTACGATCTGCTGCCATGCTTGCTCAACACTCCAAGCGTGTCGGTGAAGGTCGGCTTCGAATCGCGGCTGGCGACCGGGACCTTCGCCTTGATCGCCAGGCTGGGATTGGGCAGGTTCATGGAACCCCTGCCCCACGAATTGCCGGGACGCATGCTGAGCTGGTTTGGCTGTCGCGGCGGGGCGGTGATGGTGGAGCTTTTTCTCGGCGACGGCTCGGTGCGGCGGGCGGCGCTGGTCAGCTCCACGGCCGGACAGCGCATGGCGGCGTTGCCGTGTGCCATCGTCGCCCGGACCCTGGCGCAGGATGGGGGCCAGCGGGTCGGCGTTGCGACGGCGTATGAGTTCCTTGGGGCTCGGGAGCTTTTGGAGCAATTGGCCGAGGAGGGATTCGCCTGGCGCGAGGAGGGACGGTAATCCGCCTGGAGGAGCTTTTTGGACTGTCAGTACGTGCCAGTTGCATTCGGAAATGGGCGGGACACGCGCTCACGGGGCGTCGCGCACGAGGGGGGTATCATATGCGTCGGCGTGCGCGACGGTGCCACGCGATGCCGCAAGCACAGTCATGGTAATGAGTTAATGTCGCCGGACCGTCGCGCACGCTGTTCCTGTTTTTGTGCGCGACGGTCCCGAGTTGCAGCAGAAAATAGCGCACCGCTGATGCGTGACTTGGGCTACGGTTTTTTGAGGGTTGCGCCCTTCCTCACGCGGAGCGTGAGGACTACACTAAGCGCATGACCACGAAAATGACCTACGTGCCTCTCGGCAAAACCGGCGTCCAAGTCTCGCGCCTCTGTCTCGGCGTGATGTCCTACGGCGACCCGAAGTGGCGTGACTGGGTGCTGGACGAAAAAGCGTCGCGGCCCTTCTACGAAAAGGCGCTCGCAGCCGGCATCAACTTCTTCGACACCGCCGACGTCTATTCCAACGGCGTCAGCGAGGAGATTCTGGGCCGGGCGATCAAGGATCTCGTTCCCGATCGCGAGGACGTGGTCATCGCCAGCAAGTGCTACAACGGCACCTTGGACCACAAGCTCAACCGCTGGGGTCTGTCGCGCAAGCATATCATGGACGCTTGCGATCGGTCGCTCAAGCGGCTAGGCATGGACTACATCGATCTCTACCAGATCCATCGCCACGATCCCGCCACGCCGATGGAGGAATGCCTCTCGGCCCTGCACGATCTCGTCAAGGCCGGCAAGGTGCGCTACCTCGGAGCGTCTTCGATGTATGCCTGGCAATTCGCCCGTTATCTGTACCTCGCGGACCTGCACGGCTGGACGCGCTTCATCACCATGCAGAACCACTACAACCTCATCTATCGGGAAGAGGAACGCGAGATGATGCCGCTCTGCCAGGCGGAAGGCATCGGCTCCATTCCGTGGAGCCCGCTGGCCCGCGGCTTCCTGGCCGGCAATCGCAGCCGGGAAGGCGGCGGCGACACCACACGCTCCAAGTCCGACAAATACGCAGCCCATCTCTACTATCGCGAGAACGATTTCCTCGTCGCCGAACGCAATATCCAGGTCGCCAAGAAGCTCGGTGTCAAACCCATTCAGTTGGCGCTCGCCTGGGTGCTCGCCAATCCCGTGATCACGGCGCCCATCATCGGAGCCACCAAGCTTTCGCATCTCGACGACGCCCTGGAAGGCATGGACATCAAGCTGCCGCCGGAGGACAAAGCGGCGCTTGAGGAGCCGTACGTGCCGCATCCCGTGCTGGGGGTGGGTTGAGGTCGTACCCTTGCAACTCAACAGCGCTTTAAGGATAATGCAGCAGTGAGGTAAGACAAGTTCATTTGCGAGAGAGCACATGGCCCGAGCGAAGAACAACGGCAACGGACGGCTCGATGACGCATTGGCAAACTTGGTCCAGACTCAAGCTATTCTTAACCAGAGTGTGGCAGTTCTTAATCAGAGCAACGCTGCCTTCCAGGCCCGCGTCAGTGAGATCGACACGCGGGTGGCCGAGATGGATCGCGTCAATTCCGAGCGATTCGCTCGCATCGAGGCCCTCCTCTTGGAACACAATCGTATTTTGGAAAAGCTTCCAGAAGCGATTCGGGAGAACTCATCGACAAGAATCGGCTCAACAGTTCGTTTGCCCGGTTTCTGCACAAGTCATTGCGTCCGACCTACCGTGAACTCGTGCGTGCTTCGCGCGGCAAGCCGTAAGAGTCACTAGGTTGCCGCAAACGAAGTGCCGGTCAAGCTGCCGTAGCGGGAGCAACCAGGCTGGGTAGCATTCGTTGACTGACGACGGCGAGCCGGGAGCGCAAGCGACCGGAGAAGACAACCGCCGCCAGGAGCCCGATCAACGCAAACGTCGAAATGTGGTAGCTTTCCATCAGCAGCGACAGATCCTTGCCGATGAACGCTCGATTCGTCAGGAAGATCGGCGCCAGGACACACGCGAGCCAGGTGATGGTTTGTCGCTTCTCGAACACTTCGGACCCGATGCCGCGAATGAGGAAGTACAAGCCCGGCAACACGGCCACGCAATGCTGTCCCCAGGTGATTGGTGAATAGAGCAGCATGGCCACGCTGACGATGGCGCACTCACGCACCAACGTCAGCCGGTCGTCCACGTAGGTCAGGCTTTCCAGCCTGACGTTTGCGTCAGGCTGGAAAGCCTGACCTACGCTAGCTATTGGCTTGCGCAGAAGCCAGCCCATACCGAGCAACCCAGCCAGCAAGATACCCTTGATGATCAGGCCGGCCTGTCTGGGTGAAAGCTGCAAAAAGTCAAAGTACCAGCGATGCGGATGCCGGCCCAGATGGCCATCGGGCAAGTGCATCAGGTAGCGAGCCAGGCTGGGCCGCAGCGATTTGTTGGCGATCGGCTCATCGCCGAGCACGCCGCGCGACGGGTCGGGTTCGCTCATGCCCTGGATCAGGTTTTTCGTCCATACCGTCACATGTTCGGTCATTTCACCCGGCGTAAGCCAGGGTAGCGGCGTGACGAGAAAGAACAGTGCGGTCCACATGATCGCGCTCGCCGCCATGGCCCATTGTCGTTTCAGCAAGAAATAGAGCACGAAAATCGCCGCCGTGCATTTCAGCGCGATGGCCAGGCCCAGGCTAGCGCCGCCGCTCCAGGGACGGCCCTTCACGAAAAGCCAGACGCCGAGCCAGGCGAGCGTGAACAGAAAGAGGTTTTGCCCGCCGTCATCGAGATCTCGCGTGATGAAGCGGCTGCCGGCGAGCAAGGTCGCGGCCACGACCCAGAAGTGTCTGCCCTTGGCCAGCGGCATCGCCATTTTCATCAGGTCGTTCAGGATCCACATCAAGCCGACGAGGGCTCCGACTCCGATCACGAAGAACGCGGCCTTGGCTGGGCCCAGCGGCAACAGCGACAGCGGCGCGTGCACCGCCGCCCACGCCGGCGGATAGGGAATATGCCGGCCCGGCTTGAAATAGCCCATGCGCATGCGCAGACCGTCGTCCCAGTGAAGCATGAAATCGCCGTGCGGCGTGATGAGGCACGACAGCCATTCGAACAGCACGATGGCGACGGCAGCGACGATCAAGCCGTGTTTCAACCAGGGAGTACTCATGTTTCACCTCGTCAGGCCGCTGAGCGCGCAGCGTCAACCAGGGGATGGGCCAGGTCCTTGGCGCTCGCCCGGGGCTCAACCAGCAGCGCATGGCAGCAGCCGGCAAACAGCAGCAAACAAGACCAAAACACACTGCCGTACCAGATCACAAAGTCATAGACACGCTCGCCAACGAGGTCCTTGTTGGACACGAGCCCCGCCATGATGGCCGCTCCGAGCAAGAGTCCAATCACACGATCGCGCCGTTCGATGGCCAACCTCGCCAGACAGAAGCCCGGCAGAAACAGCGTGCAGAAGTGCGGCTTGCTCGACATGGGCGACAGAAAAAGCATCAGCATGAAAACGAGCGAGAATTCCAGCGAGCCGGGGGCGTAAGCCCCCAGAGTCGTGATGACTGCTATCTCAGGGGGCTTACGCCCCCCGCTCGCCAATTTCCGTCGAGATCGCCAGCTCGCCAGCAGAACGAGCGCGACCAGGGCCAAACCAAAGCCATAAACGAGGCCCTTGAGCGCGAGCGGCCCCGGACGGCTTTCTCGGGGAGCAATGTGCATATCCGCGCCGTCCCAGCTGGGATGGAACAGCACCAGGCGATGGGCCACGCCGGCGATCGAATGATTGAAGTTCATCGCGCTATAGAAAACGCCGGCGTCGCTGGTTGCCAGCCCAGTCAGGCACTGCGTCGCCCAATCCAGAAGTCGAGGCCTGTGTTGCGGCGGCGGCACGATGACATCCGGCACCAGGTTGAATCCAATGGCGCCCGCGACGACCAGGAACGAAGCAAGCCATTGACGCCGCCAGAGGAGATAGCCCGACCACAAGAGCGGCGTACATTTCAGCGCCGCCGCCAGTCCGAACAGCAGCGCCGCCGACAGGGCCCGGCCACGCTGCAACAGCTGGCAGCCGCCGACGACCAGGGCCGCGAGAATCAAGTCGATTTGCTGGTTCGTCAACGCGTCAAAGGCAAAGAAGATGCCGCATGTCAGGCCCAGGATGGCGATCGCATGGGTGTTCGGCACGCTCTGGGACGCCGGCTCCGCCCGGCCAGCCGCGGCCAGGCTCCAGGCGCCGCGCAGCACGATGGCAAACGCGAGCACATTGATGCCATACCAGACCAGTCGATTGATCAGGTCAGGCATCACCAGAAAGATGCTCGCGAAAAAGGCCGAAAGTGGCGGATAGACGTAGCTGTTAGAATAGAGCGGTTCTCCCGACCATAACCTGCTCGCCGCCGGCACGAATACCTCGAACCAGTCGCGTGGCGAACGCAAGCACATGGGAACAGCCAGGATGACGGCGACGACGACGAAGATGCTGGAATATGGATAATCCAGGCAACCATGCCACCATGCACGGATTCGACTCGAGAATGCTCGTTCCATGATCTTTCTCGAAAAACGCCAGCTTCCGATGACGACCAGCCAGAGACTGCTATGTGGCACCTATCGCAATTCGTGTCAATGTCGATTGATGTTCGCTCGTGACTTGGCAACGCCAAAGACAATCCGTAACATCAAGGTGATCTTCGCAATTTCTCGCGCCGGAGTGGCGGAATTGGCAGACGCGCCAGCTTGAGGGGCTGGTTAGGGCAACCTAGTGCAGGTTCAAGTCCTGTCTCCGGCAATATTGCAAAAGAAACGGGCCAAGGGACATCGCACGCCGCGCCGCGTCCCCCTCTCCCCAATCCTTATGCAAGTCCTTCGTGATTGGCTTGACCACCACCCCGGCGGCCAGAGTGTTTTCTGTCATCCGCTGCAAGTGGTTCGCAGCCGCACCCTGGCCAGCAATGCAACGAATCCGCACACGGCCGCTTCAGGTGTTTTATCGCCGAATTTGCGGAGAGAACGGAGAGACCCTTTTTTTCGCAATTCTTGCCGGTCGCGGTCGCGAAAGTCGATATTTCCGTTCTATATAGCATGACCCCCGCGCGCCGCACACCACCCGAAGCGAATGCAAGGCATTCGGCAGAATTCCTCGCTTGCGCTTCGGGTTGGTGTCGATTCAATCCTTGGGCCATTTCTAAGCCCCCCGCTCGCCATGGCGCGGATTTCGCTGCCCGAGAAAAAGACGCGATCATGAAGCAGTTCTGGAAACGTTTGCTGTCGTGGGGGAAATCGACTGCTCCCAGCCCCGCACCACTGGCCCTTATGCCATTCGTGACGGTCCGGTCATCATCGTGCATCTTTGATGGCGCAGCTCACTCCGTGGCTGCGACGGCGGTGGGCGCGGACGGAATGACTCCCGTGGGCGGCATATTCAGAATCCTTTACAACGGTTCGACCGAGCCGCCTTCGGCTGTGGGTTCCTATGTCGTGATCGCCTGTTTCACCAGCAAGGACCCCGATTATGTCAATACCGTGGCCTACGGAGTGCTCCACATTGTGAAAGCCAGGCCGATCAGGTCAGGCTCTCCAGCCTCACCTGTGGTCAGCGCGAAACAATTGTGAAACTTCCACCGCCGCCGTGAAGTAGCTCTTTACAACGACCCCCACCCATTACATCCGCCCATGAACGGAGGCGTCCCATGGCCCTGTCGCGGTGCGTCCACGCCTTGTGTTTCGCAAGTCTTGGCCTGGCGATGGCTGCCGGCCCCGTGGCAGCCGACCCGCCCAAGGTGCTCGACCTGCGCGTCCAGACGGTCGCCGGCACGACCTATTTCCATGCCCGCCTGGAAATCCCCACGGATCTCCGGTTGCCGGACAAGGCCTATGTGAAAGCTCCCGATCTGCCGTTCACACAGCCCGTTCGCATCACCGTCCTGCTGCCCCGCGCCGACGCCCGGCTCTGGTTCGACGATCAGTTCAACGACAGCACGGGCACCAGAAGAGTCTACACGACGGTGCCCCTGGTGCTGGGCTTTACCTATCGCTATGTGCTGACAGCGGCCTGGATCGAGGCGGGGCAGGAGAAAGTCGTCGAACGCGAAGTCCTGCTCACGCCGGGAGTGCCGATCAAGGTTGACTTCAGCAAG
>Ga0182024_10020066_pt1 | contig 12245 bp, 10 predicted proteins | sample P32metaG_FD_120480 | JGI IMG/M metagenome (GOLD analysis project Ga0182024, IMG submission 120480) | Permafrost microbial communities from Stordalen Mire, Sweden - P3-2 metaG (Illumina Assembly) | ecosystem: Environmental > Terrestrial > Soil > Wetlands > Permafrost | place: Sweden: Stordalen...
ACCGAAGGCATGCCGGCTGGCAAGGCCCTCGATTTGATGCAGGCCTCGCCGATCATGGGCTTTGATTCCCGGCTGGTGGGCACCACTGACTACGCCGACACCAAGGATAGCGACATCGTCGTGATTACCGCGGGGATCGCCCGCAAGCCGGGTATGAGCCGCGACGATCTTTTGTCGACGAATGCCAAGATCGTCGGCGCTGTGGCGGCCGAGATCAAAAGCAGCAGCCCGAATGCGGTGCTGATCGTGGTCAGCAATCCACTCGACGCGATGGTGCAACGGGCATTCCAAGTGACCGGGTTTCCGCCGCAGCGTGTGCTTGGGCAGGCCGGCGCGCTGGATACGGCCCGCTACCGTGTATTTCTTGCGATGGAGCTCGGCGTGAGCGTCGAAGACATTTCGGCGTTGCTGATGGGCGGCCACGGCGACACGATGGTTCCACTGGCCAGTTGCACGTCCGTCGGCGGCATTCCGGTGGCCCAACTTCTGGATCGCCGTCGGCTCGATGAAATCATCATGCGCACCCGAAACGGCGGAGCCGAAATCGTCAGCCTGCTGAAGACCAGCAGCGCCTACTATGCTCCCGCCGCCGCCACGGCTCAAATGGTCGAAGCGATCGTGCGCGACAAGAAGCGATTGATTCCCTGCGCGGCGTATTGCGACAAGGAATACGGCGTCGGCGGATACTTCGTCGGCGTGCCGGTGATCTTGGGTTCCGGCGGCGTCGAGCGGGTCGTGCAGCTCGAACTGACCGTGGAGGAAAAGGCCGCGTTTCAGAAGAGCGTCGACGCGGTGAAAGAGTTGGTCAAGGTGATGGCGGGTTTGACGGGGTGAGACGACGAATCGCGAAACCGCAAGCGAGCTTCTTTATCAAAATGCATTCGGAAGCTTGCTTGCGGGGAGCGCGAGTTCTAATCATTGCTAGCATCCAGCCCGACGTTGACACGGTCCGACCGGCCGGGTTAAAGTCCATCGTCGTTTAGTTCGTTTTCGATTCGCACCGGAGCAGGCGTTCATGAATCGCATTCGACCGGAACCGTCGCTGATCGATCCGCTGTTGAGCGTCGCGGGAGTCGGAGTCGTGGAGTCGATCGAAGCTCCGCGGAGCACTGGCCGCGGTCCCTACTCGCTCTTCGCTCCGTTGCACTACGAACCAAACTACGCCTATCCGCTGCTGGTTTGGTTGCACGGACCGGGCGAAGACGAGCATCAATTGCGGCGGATCATGCCGTCAATCAGCCTGCGGAACTATGTTGCCGTGGCCCCTCGTGGCACGGTGGTGGCCTCCGCCGCGGTAGCGACCCCGGCTAGTGTCGCCTCGGGCGCGTCAGTGTCGACTTTGGCAGTGTCGTCTTCAGCAGCGTCGTCTTTTGCAGAGGTGCGTCCGACAGGCCACGGCTGGCGCCAAACCGACGGCCACATTCAGGCTGCGGAGTTGCGAGTGATGGAGTGCCTCGACGCGGCCGCGGAGAAATTCCACATAGCGCCGGAGCGCTGCTTTCTTGCCGGATACGGATGTGGTGGAACGATGGCCTTCCGGATCGCATTGCGCAACCCGCAATGTTTTGCGGGCGTGCTATCACTTTCTGGGCCATTTCCCAGCGGCCGGGCTCCTTTGGCCCAATTGCATGACGTTCGGCGGCTGGAAGTATTTGTTGCCTGTGCCCGTGCCGGCAGCATGTATCCGACGGAGACGGTCTGCCACGACTTACGCTTGCTCCACACGGCCGGCATGTCGGTCATCTTGCGTGAATATCCGGGCGACGATGCATTAACGCCCCAGATGTTAGCCGACATGGATCGCTGGATTATGGAGCAAGTAGCGGGAAGGGGCCAGGGGTCAGGGGTCAGGGGCCAGGGTTGATATTGTCTCTCGCTGGCGGTTTCGCGCCTTCCTTCTCCTCTGACGCGGGCCGCCGTTTCTCAGCTATCAGCTCCGTTGGCTCAACGAGCATTGACATTTAGGCGGCGATTCGTGTACAAACCCCGCCCGATTTGTCTCGTCTTGTTTTGTGCCGCGTTCGTGGCGCCGTCGTTCGACCAAATTGGACGTTTGCCCCCATGCGCCGCCGACTTTGCGCGGTTGGTGTGTTTGCTACTTCGGTCGATCGAATGACTTCGCTGGCTGCCGCGCTGCTTGGTCAAACTTGCAAAGATTGCCGGATCGCATGAAGCACCGGCTTGGAGAGGCTCGGTTAGCCTATAGGCGATGGAACGCAAACAGCCGAAAAACGAAGCGCCCGCAAGCGCCCGCAAGTCCACCGGCGGAATGCCGGCACGGCTATTGGCCGGCGCTGGCGCGCGGCTCGCAAAAGTATCGCGCCGCACGCGGCTCGCGGTACTGTTCGGCGGAGTGACCGTCGCCGCCAATCTGCTGCTGGTGGTGACGTGGATGCATTTCAGGTCTGCGAACCCGTCGGATGAGCTAGTCGCCAAAGAAGATTTCATGCCCAAAGCGTGGGCGGCCCTGGATCGCGGCGCCTATCCCGAGGCAAAGCGGCAAGCCCAATTGGCCCGCGACCAGAGCGCCGCCGATCAAGACGCGAGCGGACCAGCTTTTGTGCTCGGCGCCGTTGCGGCGATGCAAGCCGACACCTTGTGGGAGGAAGACCAGCGGCATTACTACGTTCTAGCCGCCCGATACCTCGAAGAATCTCGCCATTTGGGCTTTCCGCAGGACCGCGAGGGACAGGGTTTGTTTTTGCTGGGCAAAAGTCTCTGCCTGAGCCGTCAATACAACGCCAGCCGCGAGATTCTCGAACAAGCGCTGGCCGACGATCCGGACGAAGCTCGCGAGATCCACTGGCTTGCCGCTGCCGCCTATCAGAATGGTTCGCCGCCTGATTTGAAGAAGGCGATGGCGCAAATCGATCAATATCTGGCCGACAAGGAATTGTCGCCCGCCGAACGATATCAGGGTCTCCTGGTGAAGGGACAGATTCTCTTCAAGGGGGGCCGCAGGGAAGAATGCCTGGCGCTGTTGGCGAAGATTCCGCCCGAAGCCCCGTCGTTCACCGATGCAATCGTGTTGCGTGGTCAACTACTGATGCAGGCGGCGCAAAAGGCGAAGACCGATTTGCCGGCAGGCGCGGGCGCGGAGGCGCGCCACGCGGTCGAGAAACAATTCCGCGACGCGATCACGACGCTCCGTCAGGCACAGAATCGCGGCAGTTCGGCCGAACGGGTCGTGCCGCAATCGATGTATCTCATCGGCGAATGCTTTCTATCGATGAACGATACCCATGCCGCGCTCGACCAGTTTCTCCGCATTCGGAAGGGGTATCCCGATAGCATCGAAGGAGTCGCCTCGGCGTTTCAAGAGGCCGACTTGTTGCGGCGATTCGACCAAGATACCGACGCAACCGCCGCGTATCATCGGGCCGTCGAAGCCGTCGGCGATCCCGCCGAGTATCGAAATTCGTTGCTCTCGCTGGACGACATTCGAAGCCGGCTGGCGGAAGCGTATCAGGCGTATTTGAAGGCAGGTCACTACCAGCAGGCGATCGACCTCGCGGTTGCGACGTTTCCGCTGTTTCCGCGAGAGCGCCAAGTGGAATTGGTGGCTCAGGCGCACCAGGCCTGGGCCGCCATGCTGGCCGGCGAAGCCGAACATGCCGCCGGCGCCGATGGCCGTGTGTCGGCCAGTCAATCGCGAGCCGAATTGCGGCAGGCTGGCGCCGCGTACGCGCAACTCGCGGAACTTCAATTGGCGACCCGAGCTTACACCGAGGATGTGTGGAACAGCGCCGAATGCTTGCTTGCCGGCCATGATTTCCGCGGCGCCGTGCGAATGCTCGACGAGTATTTGCGCTACGAGTTGCGTCATCGCCGCCCGCGGGCCTTGCTCGATCTCGGAGAGGCGGAGCTTTCGCTGAGGCACTTCGATCGAGCGCTCGATGCTCTGGGCGAGTGCATCGCGGTCTACTCGGCCGATGCGGCCGCTTATCGCGCGCGGCTGCTGGCATCGAAGGCCCAAATCGACAAGGGGGACATGAAAGAAGCCGAACGGCTGCTGCGCGAGAACCTTGAGGACGGCTACCTGACGCCCAAGAGTTTCGAGTGGCGCGATTCGTTGTTTGCGTTTGGCAGTCTGCTGCAAGCCGAAGGGCGCGATGCCGAGGCGATTCCGAAATTGGAGGAATTCGTCGAACGGTATCCCGAATCCCCCAATCAGATCGAGGCCCGTTACCTTGCGGCCGAGGCTTATCGCCGCAGTGCCAAGATTCCGCGCGAGAAACTTGAAACCGATGCGATCGAGACGTCGCGCATCGATCACGCCAAGGAAATGCAGCAACTCCTTTCCGCGTCGCTCGAGCAATACGAAAAGGTCCAAGAGATCCTCAATCGCCATCAGGAGCAGCGCCAGCTCGATCCGTTGGAGCAGTCGATCCTGCGGAACTGCTATTTTGCCCGCGGCTCGACTTTGTTTGAGATGGGCCGTTACGAAGACGCCATCCATGCCTATTCGGCCGCCACGAATCATTATCAGCGTCAACCGGTCGTGCTCGAGGCCTTGATGCAAATCGCCGCCTGTTATCGTCAGTTGGGCAAACCCGATGAAGCCCGCAACACGCTGGCCCAAGCCAAGGTGATGCTCGAACGAATCAGTCCCGACGCGAAATTCGCTGAAACGACGCTCTACGACCGTGAAGAATGGACTCGCGTGCTGAATTGGTACGCCAGCTTGTAGTGCCGAACCCTGTCCCCTGTCCCCTGACCGCTGTCCCCTGATGACGCCTCTGGATACCGACATTCTGGCCGATCTGATCCACCGAAAGCATGGACTGTTGCTCCAAATGCGCGACCTCGGTCGACGGCAGTTGGAGTTGATCGAAACCAATGACCTGACACAGTTGCTCAAGCTCTTGGCGAGCAAGCAGAAGCTATTGACGGCACTGCAGGACCTCGAACGACACTTGGACCCGTTTCGTTCACAAGACCCCGAGACCCGTGTTTGGCGAACCGCCGACGATCGCGACCGTTGCGCTCAGGCGGCATCGCAGTGCGAACTCGTGCGGGCCGAGATCGTGCAGGGCGAACGGATGAGCGAAACGCGGCTGACGTTTCGCCGCGACGAAGCGGCTTCGCGGCTTCAAGGCGTTCATCAGGCGTCGCAAATCCGCCATGCCTACACCGAGCGCGGTGAACACGAACGGCGTCAACTCGATCTTTCTTCGGAAGGCTGAACCGTATGACGCAAACCTTGTCGATCTTCGATCCACTGCCGCTCGACGGCAGTGCCGATTTGCAGACCGTGCTGGAGGCGTGGCACGGCGCGACGGTGCGCCTCGAGCAAACCCATGAAGCATTGCGATCCGAAGTCCAACGGCTCACTCACGAATTGGAAGTCAAGAACCGCGAGTTGGCTCGCAAGAACCGATTGGCCGACTTGGGCCAGATGGCATCGCACATCGCGCATGAGGTTCGCAATAGCCTGGTGCCGGTGACGCTCTATTTGAGCCTGTTGCGCCGCGGCGTGGCTGCCGATGAAGGGAGCCGTGAATTGGTCGACAAGATCGCCGGGGGCTTCACCGCTTTGGATGCCACCGTGAACGACCTGCTGAACTTCACCGCCGATCGCGATCCGCAGCGGCAATCGTTCGCGCTGCGCGGATTGCTGGAAGACCTGTTCGGCTCGCTCGCGCCGCAGTTTGCAGCTCAGGGGATCCGAACGTATCTCGACGTCCCGGCCGAGCAAATCGTCACTGCCGATCGCGACATGCTTCGCCGCGCGATTCTGAACCTGTTGCTAAACGCGCTGGATGTCATGCCCGATGGAGGGGAGTTGGTTGTCGCCGCGCACGCGGTTCCCACGGGCATTTCGATCGAAGTGGCCGACAGCGGCCCAGGCCTGTCGCCGGAGGCTCGCCAGCGGGCGTTCGAGCCGTTCTTCACCACGAAGAGCAATGGCACCGGCTTGGGGCTCGCCATCGTCGAGCGAATTGCGGCGGTCCACGGTGGCGACATTGTCGCGGCCAACGGCCCTCTCGGAGGCGCTGCCTTCACGATCCGGATTCCAGCCCGTCGCCAGGAGGCAGCGTAAATGACCACGAAGCAATGTGTCATGCCGTCGATTGCGACTTCCGCCGTTGTGACTTCGGCTTCCGCCCGTGTGTTGGTGATCGACGATTACCGTCAGGCCCGCGAATCGATGGCCGACGTGCTCCGCCGCGCCGGCCACCAGGTCGAGACATTGGCCAGCGCCATCGAGGCATTGAAGGTTCTCCAGCGCGAGAGCTTCGATGTAATCGTCACCGATCTGCAAATGCCCGGCATGACCGGCTTGGAATTCATCCACCATTTGCACCAGCGGCCGCATGGCGCGCAGGTGCTGATGGTGACCGCTCATGCGTCGGTCGCCTCGGCGGTCGATGCGATGCGCCATGGCGCCTTCGACTACATCGAAAAGCCGTTCAATGTCGACCAGCTCGAGCAGTTGGTCGAACGAGCCATCCATCATGGCCGCTTGCTGGACCGTAAGGGAAACCTTGAGCCGGCCGCAAGCTCTGGGCCGCCCGTGATGATCGGCACAAGTTCGTCGATGCAAATCTTGCGCACTCGGATAGCACAAGTGGCCCGCACTTCGGAGACCGTGTTGATCACTGGCGAGAGCGGCACGGGCAAGGAACTGGTCGCTCGCGCGATCCATGCCGCCAGCAGTCGTGCAACGGCACCGTTGGTGAGCCTGAATTGCCCGGTTCTGTCGGCTCACCTGATGGAGAGCGAACTTTTTGGTCACGAGCGCGGAGCGTTCACCGGCGCCGAGAGTCCGCGTACCGGCCGCTTTGAATTGGCCGACGGTGGCACGATCCTGTTGGACGAAATCACCGAGATCGAGTTGCCGCTGCAAGCGAAGCTGTTGCGGGTGTTGCAGGAGCGATCGTTCGAGCGCGTCGGCTCGAGCACGACCCAAAACGTGGATGTGCGAGTGTTGGCCACAACCAACCGCCGCCTTCGCGACGAAGTGGCCGCCGGGAGGTTTCGCGAAGATTTGTACTACCGACTGGCGGTGCTCCCGATCACCATCCCGCCGCTTCGCGAGCGCTGCGAAGACGTGCCGCAATTGGTCGACTACTTTCTTCGCCGGGCCGCGCAACGATTGCAGCGCCCGCCGTGCGAATTGGAACCGGCCGCGATGCAGTTGCTTGTGGAATACCACTGGCCGGGCAATGTCCGCGAATTGGAAAACATCGTGACCCGAGCGAGCGTACTCAATCTGGGCCTTCCGATTTCCGCCGACCAACTGCGCGATTGGTTGATGGATGCCCCGCGGCATGGTTCGATCGCCGGGCAAACCGTCGCGGCAACCATCGGCATGCCGCAGGCAATCGAACCGAGCCTGAATCTCGACGAGATGGAACGCAAACTGATCGAGGCCACGTTGGATCGCTTCGATGGCCACCGGGCAAAAACGGCCCAAGCACTTGGCATCGGCATCCGCACGCTGTCGGGCAAGCTCAAAGCGTATGGCTACGCTCCGCGAGCGAAGAACAAAGGCTAGAAGTGCGGGGCTGAAAGCAGGAATAAAAACAGCAAGCAATCGAACGCCAATTCGGCAAATTCCGCCGGTCTTACGGCGCAGAATTCGCCGCTAGCACCCTACGGATTTATACCCAGCGACACGACACCACATTTGCCACCAAATTCGTGTCAACAATCCAACTGTGGAAAGGCAATACCTTTGCGAACGACAAAATGGCTGGTCCGCGATCGAAATCGCTTGACCGATGTGAATCGGCACGCCGCTTGCCTGCTGGCTTTGCTGGCGGCGGCTGCTGTTGTGCCCGTTTGACTTAATCAGGATAGTCCCCGGTTGCCACTGCGATGTCCCTTACGATTTTCGATTCCCCGGTTTTGGAGCAGGTCGTCAACTTCACCGCGGCCCGGCACAACGTCTTGGCGGGCAACATCGCCAACCTCGACACACCCGGCTACCGCGCCGCCGATTTGTCGCCTGAAATGTTTCAATCGCAATTGAAAGAAGCCGTCGAGGCCAGCCATGCGGAGCAGACCGGTCCGTCGGACGCCTCCGGAGACGAAAGCGATGCGTACAAAGCGGTCGCCGCCACGGCTCATACGCTGGTCTACCACGATGGAACGAACTTGGATATCGAGCAGCAAGCGTCGGAACTGGCGAAGAACACCATGGAGTACAACCTCGCGTTGTCGTTGATGACAAGTCAATTCCACACCTTCGAAGCAGTGATCAGCGAACGTGCGTAGTGGCCCGTTGAAAAAGGGGACTGGCTCCGAATGACAGTCCGGTTGTGAATCATTATTTTGGTTGCCACGAGGTGCCTGTCCCCTTTTTCAACACACGCGGCAACATCATCGGCAACCGCCGGCCGCAAGCGATAGGAAAACTTTCCGCTAACTCGAACGACAAGGATGTCGCATGTTCTCCGCACTGAACATCAGCACTAGCGCGCTAGTCGCGCAGCGAATTCGGCTCGACGCCATTTCGAGCAACATCGCCAATCTCTCGACGACGCACAACGAAGAGGGACAAGCGATTCCCTATCAACCGCGGTTCGTCGTCTTCAAGCCCGACGCCGAAGTCCATTCGCCGGAGGGCGCGGTCGGCGTGAAGGTCGATTCGGTGGAAATCTCGCAGCAGGCGCCCCTTTGGCGTTATCAGCCGGGCAATCCCGATGCCCAAACCGACGGTCCGCACAAAGGGTATGTCGCGTATCCCGACGTCGATATGAACACCGAATTCGTCGATTCGCTGAACGCGACTCGTGCCTACGAAGCCAATGTCGGCGTCATGGAGGCGAGCAAGAGCATGTTTTCCCAGGCGCTGCGAATCATCGGCTAGCGGCAGGGGTCTGGCTCATTTTTCGGCCCTTGGCGGTAGGAAATGCAAATAACCATCACGCCGAAAAATGTGCCTGACCCCCTTGAGCGATTGCGCAACGCCGCCCATCGCGGCAAATAATTTATGAACTCCATCAACATCCCAAATAGTATTCCGTTGCCGCCGATTGTCGGTCAGGCAGCACCCGGCGGCACAGGAGCCGCGTCGTCGGCCGACGGCCCGTCGTTCAAGGACTTTCTGCTGAACTCGATTCAGCAAGTGAATTCGATGCAGCAGGAAGCAGACAAGGCTGTGGAAGACATGTTCACCGGCGGCGACACCGATCCGGCGACCGTCCTCACCGCCGTGCAGAAGGCCGACATGGCTTTCCGCATGATGATGCAGATCCGCAACAAACTATCGAGCGCCTACGACGAATTCAAAAACATCCGGATCTAAACCATGGATTTCCTGAACAAAGCCTACGCGCAACTTCTCGATCTGTTCCGCTCCATGACCATGGGGGCGAGGATTGTCTCGGGATTGCTGTTGATCGTGGTCGTGGTAAGCGTCGCCTATTTGTTCAATCATCAAGTTTCCGGACCGGATGAATTCTTGATGAACGGCGAGTCGTTTCCGGCCGCTCAGCTTCCGGCAATGCTGGCGGCATTCGGCAAGGCGAATCTGAGCAGCTTTCAGATGGAAGGAAACCGAATCCGCGTTCCTCATAGCCAGCAGTCGGCCTACATGGGCGCTCTAGCGGATGCCAACTCGCTGCCAAAAAACTTCGGCGACTATCTGCTGCCGGCCGTTGATGACCCAAATCCCTTCGAGCCATCGAGCCAAAAGAAGGAAAAGATGAAAATCGCGCTAGAACACGAACTGGCGCTTATCATCGGCTCGATGCGCGGCATCGAATCCGCCTCCGTGTTGTATGACCGACAGACGGACAATGGATTAAGTCAGAAAGAAGTTGTCACTGCCACGGTTAGCGTGACGCCGGCGGGGAACGAGGAACTCGATGAACAACGCGTGCAGACGATCCGGCAGGTCGTTGCGGGGGCCATTAGCGGTCTGTCGCCGAAAAATGTCGTAGTAGCCGACCTAACGTCCGGCGCCAGTTATCGCGGCAATAGCGACGGTGGACCCGGCATCGGATCCGACGACGCCTACGGGTTCACCAAGCGCATGTACGAAAAGGACTGGGAAGACAAAATTCACGGCGCATTGGCTTACATTTCGGGCGTTATCGTAAAGGTCAACGTCGAGCTTAACCCCGAGCTGAAGTTGAATCAGAGCCAAGTGAAGGTCGATCCCAAGCCGGTGCCGATCGATGTTCGGGAAAGCAGCAAGACTTCCAACACCACAGGCGCCGCGTCCGGCGGTCGCCCAGGGCTGGCCGCGCAAGGTGGCACCAACGTCGGGGCGTCAGTTGCCACGAGCGCATCGACCGGACCCAAGTCGGAGGACGAAACATCCACGACGAGTCAGAAGAATGCAGTGTCGAGCGAAAACATCGTGACGGAAAGAGCGCCTCTCACTCCGCGCCGAGTAACAGTGACGGTCGGCGTCCTCAGCAGCTACTACGAGAAAATCTGGGAAGAGCAGCATCCGGCCGCGCCCGGCACCGAAGCAAAGAAGCCCACGGCAAACGATTTGGCCACAATCGAAATCGATGAAAAGAAAAAAATCCAAGAGTTCGTCGCGCAATTGATACCTCTGCCACCTCGCACCGCTGCCGACGGCGCGCCCATCGAGGTGACGCCGATGGTAAGCGTGATGACATTCCAACACATCGCGTCGGCTCCGATTTTGCCCCCGTCGGTTGCCGAAAAGGGGTTGTCGTGGTTGGGCCAGTATTGGTCGACGCTGGGCACAATCGGCCTGGGAATGGTCAGCCTGATGATGCTGCGATCGATGGTTCGCGCCGTTCCGGCGACCGAATCGCCGCGATCAACTCCGGCCGTATCCGCCAGTTCCAATTCGCTCAGCCAGGCCTCCGAAAACGATGATTCGTCGCCGGTCGAAGTTCAGGAGGCGGCGGCCAAGCTGAAGCGCCGCGTCAAATCGGGTCCCTCGATGCGCGACGAACTCGTTGAAATAGTCCGCGACGACCCCGATGCTGCCGCCAACATCCTCCGAAGCTGGATCGGCAGCGCCACGTAAACAGAAAACTAATCAACCACCACCCAACTCAATCGCTCGCTTGCGGTTTCGCGCGTCCCAATTAGGCCGTTACTCGTATGAAATTCCGCCAACACTCCCTGCGAAAGGCCGCGATCCTGGTCGCGAGCCTCGACACTCCGACGGCCGACCTACTGCTCGCGCAGATGGGTTCGCTCCAGGCCGATCAGGTTCGCCGTGCGATCTTGCGCCTCAGCGACGTCGATCCGACGGAGCAAAACGAAATCATTGAAGAATTCTTTCGCATCGGCCCCTTGATTCCGCAGCAACACCCACCCGGCATCGAGTTGGACGACGAATTGGCCCGACGGACTGCATTGCCGAGTGTGAAGCCCGAAAGGCCGGTCGAACCCGAGCCTGAGCCGACCAACGGCGAGCCGCCGTTCCGATTTCTGCACGAAACCGAGTTTGAATCGCTGACGCCGTTTTTGAAGCGCGAGCATCCGCAAACGATCGCCGTCGTGCTGTCGCACCTGCCGCCCGATCGGGCCGGCGAGGTGCTGGCCCAATTGCCGGCAACGGTGCAAGTCGAGGTGATTCGCCGCCTTGTCGATTTGGACGAAGCCGATCCACGAGTGTTGCGCGAAGTCGAGCGCGGACTTGAATCGTGGTTGTCGGAGCAGGTTCGCGATCGTCGGCGGCGAGCGGCAGCCGAAAGCGCGGCAGGCGCTTTTGCAGCGTGGCGGTGTAGATCTCGAAGCGCTCCGCTTGCGTCGAGCGCGTCACGGTGACGGCGTAGTCCCAGGGCTGCAGGCCGTCGCGCGAGTAGTCCAGCGTCGGCGAACCTTGCAGCACCAGATCGATTTCGACCAGATTGGCGTTGGCGTTGCGGCTCTCGCGGCGTTTGTCGAGATAGGCGGCCCGGCCCTGCACCGTCGTCTTGTTGGTGGGGCTGACCACCTCCAGCAGCGTCACCAGCCGGCCGTCGCTGCGCTGGCGGATTTCGACGTAGTCCTCGTTGTGCTCTTCGCGGACCACGGACGTAAACAGGGCCTGTTCGGTGTGGTAGCGGCGCTGGGCGACGCGGGCGCGGTAACGATCCACCAGACCGGGCAGAAGAATCTGGTAGAGACACATTACGACCTGATGGTGGAACGAAGGCCAAAGGCCCTCGTCTTCGAGATACGGGTCCATTCCAGGAAAGGGACTTGGCATGGTGGGTCTACTCCCTGGGGCCACACGAAACGGGAGGCGGCCGGTCTGGAGAGGTCCAGGCGTCGCGGCGCACCGCGGCGTTCCGTCGCCGTCCCACCGTTCCACGATC
>Ga0182024_10020067_pt1 | contig 12245 bp, 9 predicted proteins | sample P32metaG_FD_120480 | JGI IMG/M metagenome (GOLD analysis project Ga0182024, IMG submission 120480) | Permafrost microbial communities from Stordalen Mire, Sweden - P3-2 metaG (Illumina Assembly) | ecosystem: Environmental > Terrestrial > Soil > Wetlands > Permafrost | place: Sweden: Stordalen...
GAGGACCAGATGCAGCCGGCCTGCTGATTAATCTTCACGGCTTGTCGGCGCAGCAGCGCCAGGCAATTATGGATCGCATTGGCGCCCAGACCGGCCCTCACGCTAGCGATCTAGCTCTGGCTCTGGCACGCAGCCACGACAGCCAGTCGGCCCAGGCCCTCTTCGAGTCGCTTGAGCAGTTGTCCGTCGCCAATCGCCGGGAGGTGCTGAGAGCCTTGTTGACGGCGCCACCGGATTTGGTGGCAGGGATCGGTCAGATCACCGACCCCACTGTGCGCGCCAAAATGTTGGAAACACTCCGCGTTTTAGCAGGACCGGAGGGTTTTTCAGCGCCGATTGGACAACTGCTTGGACGGTTGCCTCGCGCTCAGGTGGCTGCTTTCCTCGACGCCATCGGGCAATTGCCGGAGGGCAGCAATGTCGCTCAAGTTGGCCGGGCCATACTCTCGCATCCTCAGGCCGCTCGACTGATCGAAGCGATTTCGCTGATTCCCGAAGCGGGACGCCGATCGGCCGTGCTCGAGACGCTGGCAGGCATGCCTTTGGAGCGCTGCCAAAATCTTCTGCAAGCCCTGTCCGGTGGCGGCGATGCACACATGAGAGCCGAGCTATTGAGAGAACTCGGCGGGCTTGATGCACGGGTGCGCTTAGCTATGCTTGACACTATTGCTGGCATTGAAACCCCGGCCGCCCGGCAAACGGCAATGAACGATCTTATGAGTTTGAGCCCCGAACAAATGCGGCGGTTCTCTCAAATGATCAGCAACACCACAGATCCGGCTGCGGTGGCCATGCAAATGAGCTTCTTGAGGCAGATGTCTGAATTGCCTACTCCCCAGGCGAGGACGGCTGCCGTAGATGCACTTTTGACTCTGTCAACCAGGCTCGATAGCACTCAGCTCAAGACCCTGTTGGAGGCATTGAACGGCATTACCGACCGCGAGGCAAGAGCGGCTGCACTACGGGCGGTGGCGGCTGCCACTCCGGCAGAAGCTCAACGCCTGGTGACGGCAGTGACCCAGGCACCTGAGGCACAGCGAACCAGCCGCTTGCAAGAGGTACTGCCCACCTTGCAGACCGCCCCGCCTCCTGCTAGCCAACCAGTGCAAACCTGGAGCGAAGCCCAGCGCACGCAAGCTCGCCAGCGATTCGAGAACGCCCTGACTGGCGGCGGTATGGCTGCGGAATTGGTCCGCACAGCGGCCGAGCGCCTGGCCGCTGACGCAGAAAGGCTGGGAATACCCTACCGGCAGATCAACCAGATGAGCGCCGCTCAGTTGCAGCGACTTGTCAGTCTGATTGAAGCTCGCAACACTCTCAGCAACACTCTGCAGCAAGGGTCCACCAACGTACCCAACGGCAATCTGTCGCGCCAGCAATGGCAGCACGTGCTCGATACCATCGATCATTATCTGCAACACCAACCTACCGGCATCAATGCCGATGCCTTGCGTACTGCATTCAATCGCAATATCGAAAGTTCCTTGCAACTTTTGCAGACACTACACGCCGCCGATGTTCCAGCTGCGCGCGCTTCGGCTCTTGCCGATATCTTCATCGCCTCGCGCAACTTGCCTGCCGATCTGCAGATTCCGCTTAGTCGTTTCAACCGCCCTGAACTGAGTACAACGGCTTTGAGACGATACGCCGATATGCTCGAAGCGGTGGGCGGTATCACCGCTGGTACCACCAGCGGGCACCGCACCGAGTGGCAAGCCGTGCGCAACATTATGCGAGCATTGAACGACTTACCCGCCGGGCACCCTCTGGCTGACTGGACCTTTCTGCCGACTGCCAGCGGCTCGCAGGCCGACCAATGCGGCATAGACGGTTACTTTATGAACCTGCGCACCGGTGAGCTGAGACCGATCAATTTCAAGCAACAAGGGGAGAGCACAACCAATCCCTGGCAAATGGTTCTCCAGGGATCGCCGCTATTGCAAGGCAACAATCCAGCCGGACACCTGACCGCCATTCAAAACTACCTGACCCAATCGGCCGGCACCGGCATCGATCAAGCTACCGCCCTGGCGCTAGGACTGCCCAGCAGCAGACCGGAAGCGGTGACCATGGAGGCCCTGGCCGCGCGCCTGCCTGAGATGCGCACTCGAAGAGATGCATTGACCGCACACATCCACAGTCTGGAGCAGGCTGGCCAAACAGTTCCTCCTGGGCTGCGGCACCTCCTCAGGGGAATGGATGTGGCGATCCGCGGCACGGAAAGAGCCCAGGTGACTCAAGCTATTGAGAGCATGGTGACCGGCAATCAAATGCCAAGAAACACTGCCAATGCGCTTTTTGAAGTGCTCAGAGAAAACGCTGTCAGCCCGCAATCGGTCACACGCGCAGCGGAGTTGCTCCGTACGCTTCACGCGCAGGGGCTGGATACACCGCAAGTAGCCCGGCAGCTGGCGAGAATGATCCCGAGCGCGCTCGAGGCTCTTAGCGCTGCCTCGCCCGCCAACCTGCAGCGGGTGGCCGGCGCTCTCAACAGCGGCACCTTGACCAGCACAACACTGCAGACGATCTTGGCGATACCTGCTTTGCGCAATACCTGCTTCACGCTGCTCGAGCAAACCCAGGCGGGCACGTTGAACAGAACTCCGGCTTTGTTGAGACAGTTCTTCGAACTGCCAGCCGAGGTCCAGCAGCGACTCTCGGCCAGGATGCTGGACAACACGGTGACACCGATCAGCATGCAAGAGGCGATTACTCGCGAGCGCACAGCGCTGGCACAGCCATCCGACCAAACCCTGATGACGCTGGCAAGCCCGGTCGGACCTCTGGCATCTATCGCGGCACCAACAGCCGGTAATGCGGTGACGATCGGCCGTCGTGGTGAATTCGGGACAGAGTTGACTCACTATTCAGACGTCAGTCGCCGGCACCTGCAGATTACTAACAACAATGGTCAGTTTGTCGTTCACGACATGTCTACATTCGGCACCTGGATTAGAGGAGTAGACGGACGTGAGACCCGGATAACAGGCGACCATGTGCTTCAGCCCGGCGAACAAATCATTCTTTCCCCCAACGGCCCGCGTCTCGTATTAAACAATGGACGACTAGAACTGCTTCCGCCTGGTCACGCTGCGCCTGCAATTCCAGCAGCACCAGCAGCTGCTGCAATTCCTGCGCGGCTCGGTACGATAGCTGCTCCGGCAATCGGGCAGGAAATTACGATCGGCAGAGAAGCTGGCTTGAATTCCCAGCTTGCCAATTTCAACCGAGTCAGCAGAAACCATCTGCGAATAACCAATAACAATGGAGAGATAGTCGTATCGGATCTTGGCTCTACTGCTGGCACATTCATCAGCCACCCTGACGGCACTGTGACGCGAGTGACTGGCAATCACACGCTGCAGCCCGGAGAGCATATTCTTTTGGGACGCGGCGGTCCAAGGTTAGTGTTGAACAATGGTTCCTTTGACCTTCTCCAGATCAGCAGCCCAACGCGCCCCGTCTCAAGCATTGATTTTGCCCGCTTCACTGACGCTCTCATCCTTCCTAATAATCCCACCATATCAAGCAATGCCCTCAGTCAATCAAACGGTTATCAGCAGAACCATCAACTGACCGGTCCGATTCAGCCTGGATTCCACAATGCTGGTCATCGGGTGCGATTCGATCAACACGGAAATTTCGTCGACGCCACCGGACAACCAACCCATCCAAACCGCCCGGCTACCGTCTGGGATCCACCCAATGATCCGCTCCTTCGTGGCATTCTCCAGGAAGCGCAGACTCGCTTCGCCCACTTGCAAAACGATCCGGTTCGTCTGATGGCGGCGCTGACCCAATATGCCAATGAACTTCTCAGTCCCGCTGGTCTCAGTGGTCAGGCCCTCAACAATTGGTATGATTCCTTCAACCGACAACATGCCGGCGAGAGAGTGTTGCTAGGCGAGTTCCTCAGACAGGGTCGAGGAGTCTGCAGTCAACAAGCGTTGTTGCTCTATGGGCTGGCCCAATCGATGGGGCTGAACCCAATCATGGTGCGTGGTATGCACGGAACTCACGCCTGGGTAGAGATGGACATCAATGGAACAAGACACCTGTTCGATCCACGACAACAAGAATGGGGTAGGCCAATGACTCCAGCTCTGCGCGCGCTGTATACTCCGGGGGTGAATTGAAATGAGCAAATCGCAGTTGCCATCTGAGTCTAAGGTCATGCAAAATTTTACAGGTGAGCAGATCGGCCACTTGAAACTGGATGAATTGCTTTCCGATGGGCTATTTGCCCAAGTATATCGAGCAAGCGATGTGATGACAGATGATGCACCTTGCGTGGTCAAGCTGGTTAAGCCCGGGATGATCGAACCACCAGCTCGAGGACTGCCTGAAGAACGTCAGGCAGTTGAGGAGATCACCGGCGCTGTAGTAGCCGCGTCGCCTGATCCAAGGGCCTTGCTTGAATATCAGATGTCGCTGACAGAGTCTGTCGGCGCAGGCGTCTTCCCGCAGTTTCGCTCCTGGTTGGAGGACACTGATAGACAGTTGTTTGGCTGCGCCATGGAGTTGATCGACGGGCCAACGCTGCGGCAGCTGATCGATCAGGGGCGGGCCACACTGGATCATGTTATTTCGGCAGCCGAAGCGCTTCAGCGTTTGCTGGAATATGCTTCGCATCATGGAGATTTGAAACCGACCAATGTAATTTTCGATGGCACCCAGGCCAGGCTGCTGGATCCCGGTTTCTATGGCAATTTGAAAAGTTCGCTTGGTGGTAGCCATGACATGAAGGTAACGACGCCGCTCTACTATCCCTGGCTTAAACCTGATGATTTATTGGCGCTCGGTTTGATTACTTGGGAAGTCGTGTTCGGAAAACACCCTTTGAAATATGATGAGAGTTTCACTGGGATGAATATCTCAAGTCAACTCAAACTGATTTTGCGCACCAAAGAGTCATGCGGGCAGTTCTATCTCGCACCGATAGTCAATCTCCCTTCTCCTGGCAGATTGAGGCCGATGGATCGTCAGTGTGAGAATCTCCTTTTGAAACTCATACATCTAACGCTAACAGAAAGTGAAATGCTGGATGTCGATGCCGGCTTCGAACGGATCAAACAAGTAATAGAAGCTTTGAGAACGATCCGTTCCTCGATTGGATAGACATAACAAAACCGTCCGCACTATGACTGGTGTCAAAGGTTCTGGAAGACCTTTGCCAATGTCGCTTTGAGTGTTTCATTGATTGAATCCATCTGTTTGGGTATCGCACTTCATTGCAGCGACGCCATCGAAATTACTCCAGTCACTTAACGCCGTGACTGTGCGTTTCGAACATTGTCGTTCAAAAGAGCGGCTTCAACCCAGCCTGGAATTGGGATAGACCAATATAGAACCGTCTTGCAATCCCATTCTGCACCACTTATGAATTTCATTCATTTAGTGGGTGCCAACGGTTGGTCTGCCTTACTTATGGGTGCTGGAAGAGTTGGGTTCATGTCCACGTCTTTTTACTCGCTGATGTTCATACACGACTTCGGATGCTGTTTACTGGAGCAGCTGGTGATCTATCATCTGGCTGGACGAGGCGGAAACAACCAAATTGATAGAACGCTGCCTTTGCACATGCCGATTCCTAGCATTTAAGCAAGGTTTTGCCCTGGGAGCTTCCGGCGATGAATTCAACCGGGAATTCAGAAATAGATTCAGAGCCTCGCCGCCTAAGCCGTCTGGTTACCATCATCAACTTCAAAAAGGGCCGGAAAGATCGCACTTTCACCAACGACAAAACACCATCCCACCCCACTTTCTGAACCTTTACGGCACCTTCTGAACGCTGCGATGGAACCTTAACGTTCTTTCGGCGTCGTTTCTCGTGATAATCACAAGGAAAATTAGATCATGGGAAAAGCTCTTATACTCGGATTCTTGGGCGTGCCGTTTGGCCTCATTGCTGTGCTATGGATGTGCGGCTTTCTTCACTAAATGAGTCTAGGTCCACTTCATTGCAGGTGCAACTGGCATTGAGATGTCTTCATTCTCTGGTGCTTGCAATTGCGCCAATGTAACCAGCCGCAATTCCCTATGTAGTCCAGCAGCAAAGGCATTCTTGCCATCGCATACCGCCGTCAGGTCAGCTGTGAGATTAGCGGAGCCGGGAAGAACTTCCCGGTAGCTGTGTCCTAGCGAAGATATCATCAACTATGCGTTTGGATGCCTGCTCACAAAAGTCCAGTCCTGAATAGTCTGGATTAAATCCACCAATATAAGGTACTGCCATCAAATAGATTCGCTGATTTGGTTGTCCAGTTTTACCAATAACTTGAAACGCATCGCTGATAGCTAAGCCGGGAACACGGAGATAAAATTCGCCACCTTCACGATCTATCTCCTTGTCACCTTCGTCCAGAAGTCTTTGAGCCTTTTGGCTCGACTTAAATTTGAGACGGGCACCGCATACGGAGCCATCTCTAATCAAAGACTTGAATGGAAAGTCATCGATATTGAAATGCTTTTGTCCGATACAATCGATAAAGGTTTCGCAAATCATTTGCTTTTCGGCAGCTGACGAATCTTTGGTTTTATAGCCAATCTGCTTTTTGTCATTGATCTCGACTTCACCACCTTGCCCATCAGAAATAAGATCGAGACAACCAGCATCATATAAGGCCAGGAGAGTCTCACAAGAACTTTGCGGAACGAATGCAATGACAACCGAAATTAGAGGCATTAGATGCTCACGCAGCCTCAACATGTCCTCAGCAGATAAATGTTTGGCTGGGTAATTCATTGCGAAACTCAAGGAAGCCAACATTTCCTTCCATGGAACTGCTTGCTCGCGGCGAATCGATTTGAGAGATTCTATGTACTCTTGCTTTAATAAATCGAATGCTGAAGCACTTTCGCGGTAAGTCATCATTTCGTCTACGAATTGCTCGATGCTCATCTCACGGATCAGTTCGTAAAACTTTGGACTCGTCTCAGCTAGGGGCAATTTGAAGCCTTGCTCAAACAGGAAATCCAGCTCAAGAAACCCATCATTGCGCCCCATGTTCTCCGCGAGTTTGTCCGCAGCAATAAGTGACTTCGTATCAACGTGAGGCTGCTCCATATGTACCCGCGCACTCGGAAGCAGTCCATCTCGTGAATGCATCTCGATGAAAAACTTCGGCGAGTCGGCGTGCCGCTTGAACACGTATCGATCATTTTCCCAGTAAAAACTTCCATTATTTTTGGCCATGGTTTTTATTGCGTCTATTGCAGTCAACGAACTGCCTCGCACCACCACTTTATGGTTGAATGTTCTGGCTAGTTTGCTTGGTGGATAGGGCGAATCGAAGTAGCCTTCGGTCGTTAATTCGTGCACCTTCTGCCAGTGATGCCCTGTACATAAAATCACGTGGTCGAAGTCGTTCATTCGTGTGGTTTGTGTCCGCAACGACACACAATTTCTATCCGGCATATCCACAACATCAGTGATTGTGGTGTTCATGTGCAAGGCGACCTTAATGCCACATTCTTCCGCTTGCGCAAGTAACGTCTTGAACTGCGCTGCAAGATAGCGCCCAAAGAGTAGCCTTGGTACTACTTTCTTTTCGTGAAATTTTTCTCGCTCAATGCCGAACTCTTCTAACGTCTCGGTCGGCAACTGAAGGATCCAAGTGTCAAGCATTTTGGCTAATTCAGGAATTTCGTCAGCAGACACATTGGTTACATGCTCATTTAAGGCGCCCACGAAACTATAGGGCATTCCACTACCAGCAATTGATGATGACTCGAAGATGTCTATCTCAACGTGATTATCACCAATCGCCACAAGTCGATTGAAGACCATTAATCCGGCAGGACCAGCTCCCACAATTGCGACATGGGTCAACTTGCACCTCACTTGTTTGAACAATATGCGAACTCACTTTTGAAAACCCTTCAGGCTCTCCGTCTCCTGAATCCACCCGAAACGAGCGACAGCAAGAAAACGAGGACTGCTGAGCCAAGAATGCAAGGAATGAGCGCGACTCAGCAAGATCTGGTCCGAAAGAACCAATCATACTGCCGCCAATCCAGGCGCCAATGATGCCGACGATACGGGTTGTCAAAGTTTTTACAATCAGGTGCACCCCATAACGACTCCCAATTATGACTGAAGAAGAAGACAAAGCAAAAGAAGAGAAGCTCACCAAGAGCAAGGAGCGTGAGGAAATCCAGACGCAGCGCGATGCGACAACGGAGAAGCGCGAAGAAGTTCAAAAGCGACGAGCCGAATTACATACACAGCGGGCAAAGCTCGCAAAGACAGAAGGCAGTGTTAAGCAAGAGGCTGAGTTTCAGCGCCTGCAAGACGAGATACAAGAAATTCAGCACGAGATATTGAAGCTGCAAGCGGACAGCCACGATGAACAAGATGAGATCAATGCACTGAGGCGGCTGGCTGACGGCTATTCCAATGAGATCCAAGGCTTGGCTGAAGATACTCAGACCAAGGCAGAAAACATGCAGACCGTGCAAGAGAACTTGCAGCGGTTGCGAGAAGATTTACAGAGGCGACAAGAAGACGACAAAAGGAAAGCGCGCGAAAAACTAGATCGAAAGAATAACGATAAGTAGGGCGCCATGGCTCCTCATTAGCGAAGCGCTTGGATTGGTTGCGCACATAGTAGGGGATTGTGACGCGGCAGTAGAAGCTTCGTCATATTTTTGTTTCGATGTGATTCTAATGGATGTGCAACTGGCCGGTGAAAGCGGGCTAGCCTGCACGAACCGGATTCGAGAGATCGACAAAAGGAAAGGGCGGCATACACCAATCATTGCGGTAACGGCTTGTGCAATGGATGGCGACAAAGAAAAATGCCTGGCATCCGGATTGGATGACTATTTGTCTAAGCCGTTTACGATGGCTGAGCTAAAAGAGAAATTGGCTTTTTGGCTTCAGGAGAAAACGGAACCAAACGTTGCGGCATAGTGGAGTTTTCTTCCGGCCATGTTTGACTTAGTGATGACCGTCATTGGTATCACCCACGGCGCCCAGTTTCAGAGTCTGGCCGTCTTTCTTTCCATTACCATTGCCGTCGTGCCCGATGTAATAACTCCCTGCATGCTCTTGCGGCATCAGCCATTCGATCTCGCGCAGAAAAGCCGGTCCATTGAAATGATCCATGCTTATGTATCTAGCTGCACCCAGTGCGCGGGCAGCGGTACGCACGCCATCTGATAGATATTTGCCGACTTCAGGCGGTTCGGCGCTGAAGCAGACAAAGGGTGTTACGGCCATATGAGGATCGCCCTTTACCCAGCGCAGGAAATCAAACACACTGCCGCCGTTCTGCAAATGCACGTCGGAGACAATCAGATCAAAGTCGGCACTTCTCAAGATTTCCATTGCGTTATGAAAAGTGTCTACTTTCGTCACTTCATGACCAACATGCTCAAGGCAGCCAGCTAACTCTTGTCTATCATTCTCATGTTCCATCGTCACCAATATTCTTGCTGTCATTCATTTCACCTTAGTGGTTGACGTTTGTAGAGCTATCAGTTCCCGTTGGCGTTTCCGCAGAAGCGGGTGTTTCCGCAGGAGTCGCCTTTGCAGTATTGCTCTCCTTCTGTGCAACTTGGCGAGGGCTTTTCTCTTTATTCTTGGCCGTTTTCTCAGGCTTTGCGTTGTGGATATTGACTGTGGTGTTCGCGCCGGCGCCTGCCCCGCCCGTCACCGTGACGTTGTCTGCCGTGTGGGCTTGCGTTGACGTTTTAGTAGGGCTCCTTACTTCGGTTGACGTTTTAGTAGGACTCCGTACCGAGCTATCGTTTCCCGTTGACGATGCGCCAGGGGCTGCTGTTGCAGCAGGAGTTGGCGTTGCAGTCTGAGCGTGGGCACAGTTGACGACGAGCAGGCTCAAGATCGCTAGGGTTAGCGTGAGACGCGCGGACTTGCTTGACCCGGTGCTTAGACTCTTCAATAAAGTTTTCATGTCTCTCCTTTATTTGTTCAAGACTCTTCACCAGGAACAAAGTGTTTTCGACCAATTCAAGCAAAGCTAGAATTTGAGCAGCGATGGCGTTCACCACGTCCATTGCTGAAAAAGACAAGGTGATTAACGGCTACACTATTTTTGCAACTTCGATAATTTGGCCCGCAATCGGCCCTATCTGATAGAGAAGGCTAGGAAGAGCCAGATTAGTTCCCTGAGCAACCTGGTGCTCTTGCTGTGGGAATTCCACCGAAGTAAGCCTAGACCGCACTCACAGGTTAGTTAATGTTCGCGCGATTATCCTCATAAACGTGACTGTGCGTTTCGAACATTGTCGTTCAAAAGAGCGGCTTCAACCCAGCCTGGAATTGGGTCCACGGGTCACTTCTTTAGTATTGTCGGCGTTGACCTTGATGCTTGCTCGTTAGGGCGAGATTGATTTTCCACCTGCATGCGGTTAAGTGAAGCATTTTCCGCCATGAAAACAGTTTTCCACGTTTTGAACAAACGGTAAGCCAAATAGGCAATTCAGTGAACGTTTTTCCACCACGGCATCGTATAATGAAACAAATGCCACCCCGGAGAAGGATTTTCCACCGTGATACTTGAGCTCAACAGTGCCAGCATTTTTCAGGAGAAGCACGTACCTCAAGACTCCTCTCTTATAGGAATGGCGGCTCTCGTGCACAGCCTGAATGTAGACGCTCCCGTAAGAAAACCGGCGTGTGTTTCCGCGCAACGGATTAAGGAGACTAAGAGGGATACCGGGGAATGGCGTATTTTTGACAACAAGTATGCCGTGGAAAACACTCTTGATGCCCATCTTGTATTTGCGCTTCGCCACGAGGATCTTGATTTGCTTGTTCTCAAGCGAATTTTTATGGCTATTCCAGAACAAGCGCTAGCCGAATACGTAAGGTCTGCACCGACGGGTCCACTTGTGCGCAGGATCTGGTTTCTGTACGAATATCTGACTGAAAGGATCCTTGATGTTCCAGATTCCGGCAAGGTCTCGAACGTTGATTTGCTTGATAGTGACCAATATTTCGTAGTCGCCGGAACGGTTTCGAAACGACACCGTGTTAGAAACAATTTGCTCGGCACTCGTCGATTGTGTCCTGTCATTCGACGCACTCAGTTGCTAAGTTCTTTCATCGAAAAACAACTGTCAGATCGTGCGCAAACAATATTGGACAAAGTAAGCCCACTGCTGATTGCGCGAGCAGCAAGCTTCTTACTGTTGGCAGATACCCAAGCAAGCTTCGCGATTGAAGGTGAGCGCCTGCCGATCAGTACACGAGAACGATGGCTTAAGGCCGTTCAGCAGGTGGGAAAGTATCCCCTCAGTAAGGAAGAACTTAATCGATTGCACAGTATTTTGATAGGCGACTATCGTTTTATAAAACCGGGACTCAGAGAGGATTTCGTCTTTCTGGGAGACAGAGCCTCAGATAATGAACCAATTCCAGAATTCATAGGAGCATCTCCTCAAGACCTGAATGATCTCAGTGACGGACTCGTTGAAGCGAGCTCGATCATGGGAGAGTCGTCGTTAGATGCCGTTCTGCAAGCAGCAGCGATTGCTTTTGGCTTTGTCTACATTCATCCGTTTGAGGATGGTAACGGGCGCCTGCATCGCTGCCTGATTCACCACACTCTTGCAGAAAAGAAGTTTAGTCCACCTGGCCTAGTCTTTCCTGTTTCATCTGTGATGCTTAAGTGGATAGACCAATATAGAACCGTCTTGCAGTCCCATTCTGCACCACTTATGAATTTCATTCAGTGGGTGCCAACGGTTGGCGGAAATGTCGAAGTGCGAAACGATACCACTGATTTATATCGGTATTTTGATTGCACCGAGGCAGCAGAGTTTCTGTATCTCTGCGTTGAAGAGACTGTAGAAAAGGACGTTCCTCACGAAATCGAGTATCTCAAGCGTCACGACAAAGCCATGCAACAACTCATGGACACGGTAGAAATGCCGAATCGGATGGCCGACAACTTCATTATGTTCATGCGGCAGAACGATTGGACTCTTCCCAAGAAACGGCGACGAGATGAGTTTAGAAAACTCACTGATGACGAAATTGAAACTCTGCAAGGAATAGTTCGCGAGGCTTTTGATGACTTTGAAGTTTCATAATCAGTACCGTCAATCGCGAGGATGCATGAGGTTTGAGCACAAACATACCGTGGCTGGGCAGTTCACGGCACTGCGGTCGACACGCTCGCCGCATGTGGTAATGCGCAGCTATTTCACGAGTGTGACGATATAGAAAAGGCGCGAATTGCATATATCATCGTTTTACGACGCGGATTCCTCCATCA
>Ga0182024_10020068_pt1 | contig 12245 bp, 15 predicted proteins | sample P32metaG_FD_120480 | JGI IMG/M metagenome (GOLD analysis project Ga0182024, IMG submission 120480) | Permafrost microbial communities from Stordalen Mire, Sweden - P3-2 metaG (Illumina Assembly) | ecosystem: Environmental > Terrestrial > Soil > Wetlands > Permafrost | place: Sweden: Stordalen...
AGGGCAACAACCATGTTCGCCCGAGCCTGAATTTCAATTCGGCCCGCCCGTGACATCAACAAGCGCGTCAAACTGTCAAATTAGTATACTATTCTTTCAATGGACACTCTGTCCTCGACGACACTTATCCCATCGTCCTCTCTTCTTCGTCGGTTCCTCGCGCGTCTGCCGAAACAAAGCCTCGTGTCTCTCGTGTTGATATGGCTTGAGCATCCATTATGTCCGCTCCATTCGGCGATGGACGACGAGGACGAGTATTTCATGGAGGACGAGGAGTCGTTGGAGGATAAGAGGGCGATATATGCTGCGCAGGGGGATGATGCGAATATCACGAAGAAAACTGTTATTGATCGGATATTGGGACAGGATTGGGTATTGTCCCTGGACACGCGCGGGAGTCGTCGGTGGTTGGCAGAGTGTCTGCTGTGGAGTGTCTGCTGCTGTGGAGTTGTGGGATAGACTAATGGTAGAGGAGGGGGTTGAATGTGCTGCAGGTTGCGATGCTGGATATGCAGTATTTATTCCACTGCTCGACGGCACAGAAATGGGTTGGCTGTGAAATCACGTTCACGAGTCCTCCGAGCAAGGACATCCAAGCGCGACCAATGCATAGTCTCCGTCCAAACGCACTCGTCCAACAACTGCGAAAGTCTCTAAACCCCCTCATGCGCAACGTACCCCCCCCATCCCTGTCCCTGTGATTAGTCCATTCTTACATATCTAGCACATCTACATCCAGTCGCATCCGACTCTCCCACTGCTGTTACTCCGCCTAATCCTCTCCGACTCCCCAAAAGACGACCTCCTCTCCCCGCGCCGCACATTCTACATCGCCATCCCCAGTTCCAGTCCGACTCTTTTCCACACCCCCAGCACGGACCACCTGCAGGAGATTATCCGCCAGTCTTTGTCGCAGGTGTTTTCCACGGCACGCTATCCCGTCATCGTGTCCCCGTGTGTGCCAGCCATCAGCGCAAAGGCACTGGATAGTATGATGATGCTTTGTGGGGCGAGTAGGGAGGCTAGTGCCCTCGGGGCGTGGAGAGTGTATGCCCGCGGATGGGTCGATGGGAGTCCCCTTGCTGCTGAGAGATTGGAAATACGTGAGGAGACGGGGGGGGATGATAAGGGGAGCGCGAGAAGGGAGGCGCTTGCGCGGGCGAGATTCGGAATGAGGCCGAAGGGGAAGAATACGTTGGCTGTGGAGGACGAGGATGATGACGATCAAGTTGTGACGCCGGCGTTGGAGAGGGTCGAGTGGCGGATTATACATGACTATCCTGACTCAGGTGCGGCGTCGTTCAGTCCGAGCATGACGATGAGGCTGGAGGGCGGGAATGTGTTCCATGGGGTCTTTGAGGGGATCTGTGAGGGGTGGATTGATGGGGACAGAGTCCCTGGGTGGTTGACTGGGGAGGAGGGACGGACTGAGGGGAGGGTCAGAGATGGTCGGATTGAGAGTGTATAGATGTCGAGGAGACAAGTTATATTAATCGGAAGGAGTGCATTTGCTGGATGTTTGTAGATATGTATAATATTACATTTGTTGATATGATGGAGTTGAAGTTTGTTATTTCAATTTTGTTTACTTGTTCATTCTCATCAGTATATTCTATTTATCGATGGATCAAGAAGGGATGTCAAGTGAATGGATTTGATAACCCTGTGCTTCGTTTGTGTCTGTACATGGCATTTTGTGAAGATGACGAGGAAAGCCTTCCATACGATTTAATAAGGCGTGAAATTCCGTGTTCAGATCTCCGAATTCAGAGCACTGAGCAGCAATGGGCACCGAGCGAGCAGAATTCAAGAATGAGAGCGAACCTGTGTGCCTACAGTCAGCTCCGACGTACGCCGCCATCGCGATCGATCAGGAAGCTCTCAATCCTAACCCGGCCCATGGCAGCGTTAGTAGTTCCGACGAACTAGGAATTCAGTGTGACTCGGTGCGGACAGCCTGGGGCCCACGGGCAGGATGAACTCGCAAGAAGAAAAACCGGTCAACTGTTTCAATGCCCATTTTCATCAAGCAGGCCTGGACGGGCACCGTGTACTGTGCTTGGAAATGGGAGAAAGGCGGCCAAGTCTGTATGAACCCCTGATGAATTGGATGATGGATCTAACTTGCAGGTGACAAGGCATTTGAGGTCAATTAGATACCCTGGCGGGAATGACAGGGAACGTGGTTCCGACCCCCTACACCAAGTGGACGACCCTCTTTGGCAAACGGATCAAGTACAAGCTATTTTGATGCGCGGACCAAAGCGTACCGAGTCTGAGGAGCGTGAAATACGATCGCGGCACAACCAGCGCTATTATCAAAAGAAGATGCTTGCTAGGAAGCAAAGGCAACAAGAGCTGGAAACCAAGGTCATTTCTGGAGAGTTGACGTCCTCGCAGGCCAGAAACGAATTGCACGGGTACTTCCATTTGGAAGACTGCTGAATGTATAGATATGACGTCGGATGGTACAAGTACCAAGCTAAAGCGTTGGAGTGTGAGAAACTGGTGAAGGCAGCGGAGGAGGCTGGCAATGAAGAAGTAGAACGTCTCACCACGGAGTATGAGAAGGTAGCGACAGCGATGCAAGGTTTTCATGACCAGATGATGAAGGCAGTGTTGAAAGTTCACAACAAGCCGAATGACCCTCTCATGGCTGCTCCTACCGGTACCACGCCCGCTGATTTCCTAAGGTTCATGGGCCTTGTACTGCCTGTGCGAAAGTGGCCAGACCATCCGATGGACAACAGAGCAATCAATGCGGCGCAGAGAATCCTACATCCTGACAAGCAACAAGAGTCTGCGAACCCGTTGAGCGTTGGCATAATCAAGAAGGATACAATGCTGGAATGGCACCAAGTATTTGAGCAGTCGGTACAGCAGACGAAGGATTGGTGGAACAACGCATCGGACGTTAAAAGACAGGAGTTTATGGATTGTTGGCAGCAGGAGAAGATGGACATTCTTTCATGCTTGGATCCCCTTGGATCCCCAATCCTGTGGTTCACGATTCAGGAACAAGCACGGGGGCATCTGCAATGATGTTCCTATCCAATTCTAGAAGTCGTGCATAAGATAGTTTCAGATTATTTCTACACTGAATGGTATTCTATTTGTAGACCCCCTTTCCACTCATGTACGAACTCTACAGGCTGTATGAATACTCGTGTCTCTAATTCATCACTGCAGCTGACGACCACCCAACTCGCGATCGACGAAAGTAGTAGCCTGCGGGTGAAGGTAAATCGGAAAAGAATGAAGACGGACTCAAGCGCGCTAAGTAGCTTCAATGAATGAATTAAAAAGTAAAACTTGCATGACAGACTTGATATCAAAGAGATATAACTTGCGTTATAGCTATATATCCGTGCCAGCACCAGCAGCTATCCAACGTCCAGAAGGGGCCCCAAAGGCCGTCGCTCAAAAAACCGTGCCTAAAATGTCAGCAAGTTTCTCGAAAGCAAAAGAAGCAAAAACTCTCTGGAAAGATATCAGGACATATAATTTGTGATCACAGATGTTTGTACGGTATCTCACACGCTACTACCAATATGTAAAATCATCATGAAAAGCAAGGACCGAACACAAAAGGGGGAATTTCCTTACGGTAGTCTGCAGGGTCCCCTAGATCGTGGCAGTCATTGAGGACTCGCTAATTCCCTTCGCATCCGGTAGATTTGGGGAGTGATGACTTGCGAGTTCGGTTGTCATCTGTCGAGACGTTCCGGAGATTACATGGCGAAAGAGGAGGAGGAAACGGTGGAGAGTTCGCTACGAGACTAAGCTCAAGTAGTTGTTGCCTCGGGTGGGCCCGGGTTGCTCGACATGAAGACGACTGTGTGCTCGCCGACTTGGAGTGTTTGGGTATTGAGAGAGATACGATGGAGAGTTGGATGAGACTATCTCAATGGATGCCAGGCGAGAGGTGTGGCTTCTTTGCCAAGTTGAGGACCATTCAGCTCGCAGAGGTGTTGTAATGTGGCTGATGGTTGAAGAGTTTTGGTTGGTTTTTATACGGCAAAAGCACCCTCCTGACTAATCGCTAAGCAGTCACAGGGTTACCATTCATTTGGGGTTTATTAAATTAAATGAGCGACAGGCACCACCAGCTGGGCAAAATACATACATCCCGAAACCACTAAATGCATACGAATCCGACTACTGAACACACACTAACAAGAAGAGAATTTGCGCTTTCAAAATCAACAGGCCAGGCCAGGCCAAACCAATCGGGCAACAGAATTGAGTAGAGCAAAACATTATTCAGATTGCTCAGCCGCCAAGCTAAGATCAGGTCCTTTACAAATTAGCCCTCATGATCAGAAGATGTTGGGAGTGTATACGCATTCTCAATTCTGAAAGCCGCAAAGAGGACATTTCCTCCCCTTTTCGAGAACATTACCACATCCAGCTCCTCCACAAAATACCTGAGGGCCGAAAACGACTGGAGCCGGGAAGTGAGGGGCAACAGCACTGACCGTTATGCAATTCGGTTCGGCGACGGTAGTTGTGGACACGACGGGTTCGAGGTCCAGTTCGCTAGCGGCTGAAGGGAGAGACATTTGGAGTTTTTGAAGACGTGAGGATCTCTTCTCTCAAGGTAAACGATCGAGCTGAGGTTACAAGGATTTATGTTCTGCTTTCTCGAGGGGGTGTGGGAGAAGTACTGGATATCTTGCTGCTCTTTATAAGCCGTGTACGTCTCATTACACGCGCTGCTATTATGACCTAGTAGCGGAGGACGGCCAATGTAAACTTGATCGTCTAGACTTTCTTAAGCCTATCAGAATGAAATATCGATTTAAACTTTTGAGGAGATAGCATCTTCTTACTCTTGCAATGCAAGCTAGGTGTTAGTTTCGGGTCACACGAGGACACAGGTGAGCGAGTCTAGCGTGTCTAAAGGTAAAATGGAGGCAGGACCACAGCTAGAGTACCACCCGGAAATTGATGCTATTCCAAAGTCAAAAGTCAGTTGCAGGCAATTCGAATTCCATAACACTAGAGATCACACACGGGCCGCGACACACAGACTAATGAGGCATGGTGCTATCCGACGTGGGATTGATAACTCCACAAGCCCTGCACAAGTAACTCCGCGCTAGTTTCATATCATTCACCACCGAAAAGTGCAAATGCCGGATCGAGCGGAAAACTTGTGTTTATTAAAAGCATCCTTGATAGTTGCACAAGTCTAAAATCCACCTGACCCAAATTGATAAAATCAAGACAAGCACATTTTGGGAAATGGGAAATCTATTATCACGGCGTTTTTCATTCGAAATGCTGATAATAACCTAATCTAGTAGGGCCCATAAGGAGGCTCGGAGCGACCTCATACGTATATACCGTAAAAAAGTCTAAAGCTCCGGAAGCCTATTCATGCATATCCCTCGTCCCCTCTTGTTGCTTCGTTTAAGCCGTACTGATATACCAGGCCATCAAAATTTGGCTATGACTATGCAGGGCAATTATCGCATTTTTTGTGAGATATGGCCTCTTGAATTACTTTCCATTGAAAGCTTACCTTGCATGCAGATCGAGTTCTCCACGAGTTTGAGAGAGCCTGCTCATGGCGTAAGTTAAGGTAGACCTTCCGGTAAGCTCGCTGACTAGCATGGGTAATACGATGAACGGATTAGGCTTCGTAAGGTCAGACGGGGTGGGGCTAAGATCTCGTAGACCGAAACGAAGGGGAGGGATAGGGCTTAGAACCATCACAGCAAGAACTTGGAGAACCGGTATAAGCAAAGCACTGACGTTTTAATGGCGGCGAAGTCGTTGATACAGAGAATTCGGCTGGCCGCGTAGACGCTGACGCTGGTATTGACTCCATTGATGGCAACATGCGTCGCGGGACGAGACATCGCGGCTACAAACGGTGGAAGCGATTGGAACATGGTAATTGCTGGGTACTTAAATATTTAAATATCTTAATATTATTTATGTTTTATATAGCTCGAAAGCGACAAGTCAGATAAATAGCAATTCGCTCCAGCCAAAGCGAATTGATCCCTAATTAAATGAGCGACAGCCACCACAGCTGGCGTAATAAAATCCCCGGACGAGTCTGTTCGACGTATGTATACGCGTACGGCGGGAGACAATTTGATGTGCCGCTCTAGCTCTGGATTGTCTAGCTCCTCATCATCGCTGTATCGCTAGTCATCTCGCTCGTCGAATTCCAACATTCCCAACAACGCTCTGTTGGCATTCGACGACGGGAGAGACTGGACAGGGTTCCAGTATGACAGCCACGTCCTCTCCGGCGGCCCCCCAGATGGCGCGTCTTGAACCTGTCGATCCCCGGCCTACGGTGTCACTGGAGACTAAAAGACTTTTTGAAAGCCTAATGGCACACCGTATTGCTGGTAATGAGATTCCCAACGATATCATCGAAGCACTCGAAAATCTGGACCTCGAATGCGCAGCGTTCAATCGAATGGTGGACGAAAGTATCTCCCAAACGGGCCATGTCTCCGCATACCGAAAGGTCTATCTTCGCAACGGCAAAAACATTATCGAAGAACTCCCAACGGGAACGCACGAAAAATTAATCCGTCGAATGGACAGATACATCGATCATCGGCATTCTTCGAATCAAATGACGGCAACCACCCCCTTGGCCGTGGAAACGCATCTCTTCACAAGAAGATACATAGCGCTGTTTGCCGGCTCGGAATCGGAGGCTTGAAGGACGGTCTCATTACTTTCATTTCGATGAAGAAGAAATATTCTATAACAACATAGCGTGGGGAAAGTTGAAGAGATTGGAAGCTGGTGGGGATCGAGTCGTCCCTTTTCCCAGAGTCTATGACATCTGACCGGCGTGCTGTTTTCCAAAAAAAGAGTTATGGGTTGATCTTGCTCAATGGACAGGAACCAGAGATTCAAAGGCATTGACTTACGACCGCTTCATTCTTCAGCCTCAAAAACGTGGATTATGAATAGAGAAGTCATGTTTTCTTTGTCGTTGTTGTGGGGTGACATGGCTATAGAATTCTCGAAGATACGAAAGGAACTTCTTCATTTCAATTGAGCGCAATCAGCGACTATTTGAACCAGCGATTTGAAAACAAGAACAATACAATCCAAATCAATCAACAGTTGTACCACAGCGTCAGGCGCCTCCAATTGTTGCTTTATAATCTATGCAACCGGCAATTGTCTGAAGGACAGTACTGTGGCATCTTGAACCTTATGTGAGACCAGTTCTCGTTGTTCGAGGACGGGAGTGGTGTAATTCCACACTCCCACTCGACACTTCCGCCCTCACAATGTCCACCTCAAATTTCTTAAGATGGCGTAGTGTTTGCGAATTCATAAAATACAATCTCCCTAACCAACTTCACATGTTTATCCCTCGCCAAACCTTCAGTCCCTTGTTGAAAGCTTAGATGTCTGTTAAACTATAGAGTACTAGAATAGAGAGTGTATAGAGATCATGGGGGATCGTGGATGTAAATGTGAGAAGATTCGGAGAGACGAAAATCGTGGAGCGATAGGAAATAGAAATGGGCTTCTCTCTTAATGGAATGTCAAATCCGGGAGATGGAAAAACTGCCTGTACACGTACATGACGAGATCCACTGTTTGGAACATTGAATCTCGAGATGCAAGCCGAGCCATATCTTGCACGGGAGGCCAAAGAATTCGAAAACACAGAATTAGCCATCACACACCCCGGGCAGTGTAAAAAAGCGAAGCCGAATCTCAAATCGGCGACAACAACAATTCCCGCTCCCGCTCCTGCTCCACGACTCCACGGCACATCAGACACATCACACCACACAGCACAGCACAGCACAGACCACAAGACGAAAACAAGTATGCACGAAAGATTTATTGCTCCACCACTTCTACATTTATGCCCGAGGTCGTCCTCCACGGTTAAATGGCCTAGTCTCCTGTGCCTGCGACGCAGTAACAGCAACAACAGTCACTGGCAATGATTCAAACTACCGTCAGCACAAGCATTACAAGGAGATATATACGCCAAGAGAACGCAACATGTCCTTGGTATCGTTATCGACTTGAAGACCGTGTTCCAAGCTTGCGGGATCGATAGCGGAGATTTCAGGAGTGTATTGATCTATTTGTTAGTGGGAGGGGTGGTAGTTGCATACCCTTTCTCTCACGCTCTTCTTCTTGGAGTTTGAATGAGATACCCCGGACAGGTCCTTTTTGAATTCTACAATCAGAATGGTTGCAAAACGGGAGGTACCGTCGCATCAAATGGGTGGTGAATCCAGCAATCTTGTTTCGGAGACGTTTTGACGGGATAACAGCGACCTCATCGCAAATCTTCTTGTTGGTGTGAAAGTCGAGCGTAAGGCGAGGGTAGAACTACATACAATTAGCATCCCTGTCGGCGAACAATTGAGGCTGTTTGGGGAGCGGGTACTTTTTCAATCATGACCCTGGAGGCTTTCTTGACGGTACGTGTACGAACTCGACCCTAGCTGTTAGTGTTGCTGTTGGCTGTTGGCTGTGGGGGGCGGTACCATGTTGAGAGGTTGGAAGTTGGCCGAACTGAACTGGTTTGGTGATGTGAGCTGCCGGTGTGGTACTTGAAAAGCAGTCACACATTGACCAAGCGCTCAAGTCATGTGATTTTGAGTAGGTCATCAGCCCTATTTATTTCGGAGATGGTATGCAGCACTTAATGGTGATTGCCGTGTTATCTCAGATAAACAAATGGACCCGCAATTCATACCATCCAAATGTCAAGCGAATTGCTCCCCCCTTTTAGCCGTCATCCGACCACCACACCTTGAATTCGCCCCGAACATTCGCATCGCTTTGAATCACGTCGCTCGAGACTCTGCCACAATGGCGCGGTAAGCAGACATCGGCTTTGCTTTCTCTATATCACAATTGTCGCAATTCCTCATGTCAAGACCGTCACTCCCATCGACGCCATTGCCGGGAACCCCCACCCTTCGAATTGCCTCTCCAGCTCGAACGCCATCACCCTTACCGCTCTTCTCTGGCGGGGGTCCGTATTCCTATACCGGCCAGATAACTCGCAAATACGAAGCTCGCTTCAGCGATATAAACAAGAAGAGAAATACTGTCAAAGCCGTGGAGCAAGCATGGGAAAAGGAAGCCAAGGATCAAGGAATGAATATCGAGCAACTAGCCAAGAATTTGGAGGAGGATTATACATGGGAAGAGAAAACTATCTCACGAGCTGAGCATACATTGCCTCAGGAGGCGGTTATCGAGGAGGAGGAGAAGAGGGAACCGAAGAAGGACAAAAAATTGCGGATTGATGTCAAACCTCGGGCTGAGAAGAGATTTAGCGCATTGAGTATCGACGAGGATCAGTTTGTTGATGCACTTACGAGCCCGTTAATTGATAAACCGAAAGATTCGGGAGAGTTTCCTAGGGACGGAGACGACCGAGGATAAATGAATGCGAAACGAAGACCTCAGTAGCAATTATATTGAAGGCGGCACAGCTAGATTTGGATTGTATGGTTGATAGGCTTGGTCGACTGTATTCTCGCGCCTGCGCTTGTCGTCAGATGGGGTCCAAGACGAGCCGAGGAACTCGCAAGTCAAGGACCTGAAAAGGTCAAGACGGACACGGACATCACAACAGGCGCAAGAGGATCTGCGGACTAGAGTAGGATAGGCTATACAACTCAAAGCTCTACCATAGTTAATGGAAGTACCGTCTATGAACGACCTTAGCAAGTTATAGTCCCTTCTCGAAAGAATGATGATTTCTGTGCCTAACATTTGGAGTCAGATATACAAAGTCAAGCCACATCTCCAATACCGACGATCGCCACTCGGAGAAACAACTGAGAATCAGCGGACATCAGAAGAGACCCACCTTCGGTTCGGCCCAGCGACTGTAGCACTGGTGCAAGTTTGTCGAAAGATGCTTCCAAGCCCTTAAGTTGCTGCAGATGCTCGAGTAGAAGTTGGATATATCTCGTCGCCCTGTTACACGTTAGCGATAAAACTTCACCGGTCATACTCTTCTTCGGAATATGTATCAGAAACATTGTCGCCAGAAACTCGAAGAGCATCAGCAATTGGCCACTGCAGAACTCCCAATATGTGCTGAGCTATTCCAAATATTGTCTTGAGGTGCGACACATTGGCTACATTCCAGTCGACCCGTGATGATTGCCAGAGAGGACCTTTCGAATTTGGACTCGACCGGCCCACACCGAGGTGCATCGCCCAGCTACATTCTTCTGGTTCAAATGCATCATCGAAATGGAACAAAGCGATAATGTCTGTACCGTCGCTTTCATTCCATTCAACAATTGGGCACTCCAAGTCTTCGTCCATAAACGACTTTTCAACGGAGGCGCGCAAGCGAGTCATCCGAGCGTTCCTTGACTGCAGAAAACTCAAAATTGCACGAGCAATCACCGAAGCAAGCTGCAGTGATAGGCAACTGGCGGCAATTGTTTGCATTATGAAGGCAAGGTCGTACTTCGATGGAACCTCCTGGCGGGTAACCCTCGATACCCTGTGATGCAATCGAGCTAACTTCTCTGCTTGGAATTTGAGCTCACTCTCAAAACCCGGAACCAGCTTGAGGGGTGCCGAAGGAGGACAGCGCAATTGATCTGTACATTGCTCCAGTCTCAGGCTCTAGAAAAGGGTTATATTCCAACCAACAAAAGACATACCGCTGCTCGTGTCGTGAGTTCTGACTCTGTATTTTGCGATTTCTCCCGTATGGTACTTTGGACGAGTAACGCAGAATCGCCATCTTCCATTGATTAAAATCAGTGGGGGTTGGACCCCTTTGAGGAAGGAGGGCAGTGTACTAGCCGAACAAAGATGAGATCCTTGATGCATTATATACATCCCACTGAGAACACCGCTATTTTAAGATAACGCTCATATGTTCGAAAAAAGGAATTATTGTTTTCGGACAAGAATTGCGTTGTAACTTGTCAGAAATGCGCCGTGGGTCATTGTGGAGATGGGGGGGTTTTACGCGATTCGCGCGGTTCTGTCGCTTTTGTTCGCTATTCCTTGCGCTCATTGCGCATTTCCGCTGACGAATCCCGCCTTTTCTGAGCAAGCTTTTCCACGCCACGATGGCCTTGTGTTCAATGTATCCCGCGAGGCCCCCAACTTGGGGCGAAGACGGGCCCGTATCTCGGAGCTTTTACTTGATGCTTTTGGTGGGGGCCAAAACGGCTTCACAAAGTAATCGACTTGATATAAAGGGCACGTAGCACCGTTCCTCTATTCCTGTTCGGCTTTCGTGAGAGCTGGTACAAGACATTCTCATTCGCGCTTTTTTGCTTAGCTTCAGAGAGCGACACTCCCTCGTCTGGCTTGGGAAATGTCCCTCCAATTCGGGACGGGAAATTCGAAAGTTCATACACCGCCAGTCGAACATTCGAACCAACAGGGACATGCGACCCACCTGGCTCGGGAAGTCTCCCACCCAAGTATTCAACGTCGCCAAGGTCGCTGTCTTCCTAACCTTCAAACCGAAGCCGGAAGTTGCGTCCCATATTCGTTGAATGAAGCTACTTTCAACCGAAGCAATCGGCCTGGTCGCGCCGGCAGGCTTAGTTGTGCACGATGCCGCACTCATAAGAATCATGTCAAGGTACGGTCAAGGCTAAAGTATGCTCAAAATAGAAACCCTGCGAGGTCGATCCCAATGACGAACACGGGGCTTGTTATCCGTGCGTCCATGCAGGTTTATCCCATGTTTGTGGTGAGAGATTGCCGCCTCCCCAGAGGCTGGCTCGTCAGCGGGCCAGACAATCCCTACTCAAGCAGACATTGGCGGACGTCGTGGGCACGTCGGAAGCAAAGTTTGCAACTCAAATCAGGGATGTTGATCTCAACAAGTTGGAGACGGTATCTGGCGCGACTCATACCCCGGAAAAGTTCTTCGATCGGTATCGAGGCCCTCCATCTGGTATATCTGATGATAGATTTGCGGAACTCAGAAACAGCGATCTCAACAGAGATCGACCTGCTCATGGCCTCGATCAACAATCTTTGCCATCTGCCCCGAACGTGGAACTCGGTAACACATCTCCCTTTTTTGGCGTGCAGGGTTCTGTTGTACATCTAGAACACCTACCGGCATCATCCTCCTCCCTATTTGTCCCCCAAGGGTTTTCACCGTTTCCAAATACGCCCTCAGATCTTCGAACGATCCATTCCATTTACGCAAGGATGTTCCCGATACTCGATTCATCGATCATCATCGACATGGTCCATAACACGGTTAATCATCTGCG
>Ga0182024_10020069_pt1 | contig 12245 bp, 11 predicted proteins | sample P32metaG_FD_120480 | JGI IMG/M metagenome (GOLD analysis project Ga0182024, IMG submission 120480) | Permafrost microbial communities from Stordalen Mire, Sweden - P3-2 metaG (Illumina Assembly) | ecosystem: Environmental > Terrestrial > Soil > Wetlands > Permafrost | place: Sweden: Stordalen...
ATCAGGAAACCGCCCTTCAGAAGATAATCGTGCAGGCGTTTGGCCTCCTCGTCGGTGAAAGTCCAGGTGTTCACATCGACGGCGTAGATCCAGGGGTAGTCGAAGATATGGTCGCTATCGAGATCGGCGACGTTCAGCGGCGATGGAGAGTTGATGTGGGTCAGGCGCCGCAGGGCAATCAGGCAATCGTTATCGGCCTTGGGATAATCCCTGGACCAGCCGGCGCCAAAACGGCGGAAGCCATAGCTGCTGCCGCTAGCGTAGCTGGAAGTGTACTGTAGGCGGGTCCAATAAAACTCCGAGGGCACGTTGGGTCCGTAGGAGTAGTATTGGCGGCCATACCCCTGGTAGCCTCCCCGTTGCATGGCGAACAGCCCGAGACTGAGCGAAAGCAGGAGAAGATTGGCGGAAATGGGCCGCGCCAGGCGCATAGATCATTTACCTCGGCTGTTTCTTGAAGCATAGCAGAAGCGCGGCGGTGGGGGGCGCTGGCGGATGTCCTGAGGGTGCGTCGATTGGAAAACAGCAACCGCCTGCAATCGGTCTCCTCGCTAGAATCTGGTGGCGGTAGTGTGCTAAATCTGGTGGTTGATCTCACTTGCATTGCGCCGTTATCGCAAGTACCTCGCTGAATGCGCCCCAGGTCGCTCTCCATGGAATTCATTTTGTCGTATAGGAGGAAGGCTACTCTCGCGTTCACCCACAGCCCACTCGCAAGCGTGAAAAGCAGTATTTTGGTTGTTCGGCCGGACGTGGGCGGCAGGATACCGTCCTTTCCGGGCAAGAGAGTTTTGGGACAATGCCAAGGCGCTGCGCATTTGGCGTTTGGCAGTTCGGCGGCTTCGGAGCGCGGCAAGCATCGTGCGAAGAATCCTCGGCGAGCCGGACGTGAAGCACATCAGCACATCGTACATGGAAGGTCAATATCTCTCGGTCCGCATCGCTGGATCGGCGCTTCAGCCGCTTAACCCACGGCTTCACAAAGATCGAGAAGCACGCCGCTTCGGTGGCGCTTGGGCTACTTCGCGTAAAACTTCATCAAGACTCGCCGGCCGCTGCGTATTAGTTAGCCCACTCCCAACTGGTCGAGCGGGCCGGTGAACTTGCGGTCGAATACCAAGGGTTGGGACACGGCAATGTCGGCATGTTCCCCGCCGGCGGCTCCCGTCGCATCAACCTCAGTGCGGTCTCAACGCCGCAGGAATTGCCGCTCTTTGATTCTCGTGGGGCGATTCATTCGCAGAAGGCGGGCTGTGGCCCGGCCCTTGGCAGTTAAGCCGATGATTTCGCCATTGCGATACTCATAGTGTCATCCCAGCGATCAAGGCGTGGATGAAACAAAGGCGTGTGATCTCTCCCGTATCGGAATCTATTGAAGCGATGTCACTACCTTTGAACCTGTTGCTGACCGTGCAACACAGGGCGAGATTCTCAACAACTGTCCGACCGCCCTGCTTCACTGCGATCACATGATCGATCTCGTGCTCCGCTAACGTGAATCGTTCTGAAATACGACAATACTCACAAAGACCGGCGGCCCGCGAATCGCACAAGCTCCCGAAGTGCAGCTTCGATGTCAGGCATCGCCCGCGGAAGGCGCGAGCTTTAGTTGCGCGGCAGCTTTTGCCATCCGGACCAGGTGTTCGAGATACTCATACCTCTCCCACTCCTCTTCATCGAGAGGCGTCATCTCACCGGCGCGGCTTTTCTCGATCAGTTCCGAAACCCGAGCCGACAGGCGCGTAGAGGGGCGCAGGGTGAGGATTGCTTCCGGCGTGGGCAGCGTGGCGAGCAGTTCCAGAACTTCGGCGGCGCCGTCAAAGCCGGATTGACCACTGGCATTTAGTTCCCGGAGACCCAGTTCCAGGATTCTGGGGAGCTGCTGCTGTTGTGCCCGGATTTGCGATGCGAGATCGTCCGGAAGGCTTAGAGTGATCGACGCCATTTGCCGCAAGTATAGCAATCGTTGTCGGCCTTGGGATAATCCCTGGACCAGCCGGCGCCAAAACGCCGGAAGCCATAGCTGCTGCTGCGACCAGCGTTCACACTCGTGCGAACGCGCTTGGCGTTAGGCTGGGTCAGTCCGTCAGCGCCGCCGCAACCGTAGTGTCATCGCGATCAAATTCAAGCTCCGCCAGCGTCACCGCGCCCACCGTCATCTCGCACGCCGCTATTTCCCGCTCGCTCGCGCCGTGGAAGCATAACTCGCAAACGCCGATCGCTCCCGAAGGCCCGCGTACGGGCGGCCCGAATAAGCGGCACGTGAGCGGGCGCGATTCGTAAAGCTCGCAAGTCCGCGCGTCGGGGTCGAGCGCGGGGCATTGAGTCTCGTCGGCTTCCTCTTCCGCGAGTTGCGCGAAGCGCTTGGCGCGCTCCACAATCCTGGCCGCACGGACGGGGTCGCGCGCCTCAATCTCCGCGAGGCCGGTACGCAATCGGTCCGCGTCGAGCCCGCTGATTTCGAAAGAGCCGATGCAGCACTCGGCGCATCCAGGCCGGCAGACCAGCCACGGGCCGGCCTTGCGCGCGGCTTCCGCCAGTGCGGCATCGACAATGTGGATCAGGTCCACATTTCGAGCATAGCGTTTATCGGTCAAGGCGGAAATTCACGGTGATGGGCGCAATCACTTCCACCCGTTCTCCGTTAAGGATGGGCGGCGCGTACATCCAGTGACTCACGGCGTCGATCGCCGCCTTGACTAGCAGGGGATTGCCGCTGAGCGCCTTCAATTCGCGGATGCGGCCGTCGGTTCCAATCACGCCTGTGAGTTCGACGGTTCCCGAGACATGAGCCATCCTTGCCACCGGCGGATAGACGGGCTCAACCCGGTGGATCACGCGAGCCAGCTCAATGCTGCTGGTGCGGACGCGCCGGGGCTCGGCGGAATCGGGCCTGGCATCAGGCGGTTTCACTGTGAGCGGCCGCGTGGGGACTGCAGCGGAGGTATTCAGGATAGCAGTGAGCATGCCGTTGGGATCGCCAGTAGCTTGGCCGAGGCCGGGAGCCGCGCCGACGACCGTAGGCGGCTCCTCCGCCACGTTGGCTATCGACGTGGGAATGTGGGTCGGCAGAGTGAAGCGCATCGGCGTGATGGGCGCATGCGTTGCGCGGGGCTTGACCACGACGTCTGTGGGCGGAGGCACGGGCGCCGGCGGAGTGAGCAGCATCAGCAAAGCCTGCGGCTTCGGAAGAACCTCCGGCCAGATGATTGGCGCAAGTGCGATGAACGCGACGAATGCGGCTTCGCCGGCGAAGCCTAGTCCGGTGGTCCAGGCGCGGCGGCCCGCGTTGGCGCTCGATAGCGTAGCTTGTTCGAACATGGTTACTCTCCTTGTACAGACACGCTTCGTTCAGACACACTCCGAGACTCGTGCGCTGGAAGTTCTAAATTGAGTGGTGCAGTTGCTAACCTGCGGCCGGGCCAGTTGCCGCCCGGAGTCCGCCCCAATCGGACTCTTGCCTTTTCCCGCGACCCCCGCCCAACCTGCTCTGCAAAAGTAGACACCGCCTCACATAAGTAAGTTCCGGTTTATGATGATGTCGATGACCAACCGCGAACAAGCCTGGGAACTGCTCTGCGAGTTTACAAAAACCGAAGGCCTGCGCAAACACGCTCTGGCCGTGGAAACCTGCGTGGCCGCGTATGCGCGCAAGCTCGGCGAAGACGAGCGGGAGTGGTCGGTTACCGCGCTGCTGCACGATTTCGATTGGGAGATTCACCCCACGCTCGAAGAGCATCCGCAGAAGGGCGAGCCGATTCTGGCGGAGCGCGGCATTGAAGAGGAGATCCGCCGCGCCATTCTCTCGCACGCCAACCACTTGAACGTGAAGCGCGAAACGCCGCTCGAGAAAACGCTCTACGCCTGCGACGAGCTGGCGGGATTCATCACCGCCATCTCATACGTGAAGCCGCACCGCAGCGTGTTCGAAGTGGATACCGCGTCGGTGAAGAAGAAGATGAAAGATAAAGCCTTCGCGCGCTCGGTGAACCGGCAGGACATCATCGACGGCGCTCAGGATCTGGGCGTGCCGCTGGACGAGCACATCGAATTCTGCGTGAAAGCCATGCAGGCGCGCGCCGAAGAGTTAGGGCTGAAGGGCACGATGGAAGCGGGTGCGTGACCGCCGATGTGGGGCAGGCGCGAGTCTTCGCACCCGCGAGCGCCGGCTAAAAGCCGGCTGCAGCCAGGATTGGCTGCCACACTTATCCGCCTTGTGAGTCCGGCTTGCCGGTACCGGCGGCGTCGTTGACTTCTTGCGAAACCGTGCCGGCCATGTCCTCCTGCTCCTCCGTTGCGCCCACGCTGGAATCGGTGGAAGACGCCGATTCGGGCTTGGGCGCGGTTGCGCTGTGAGTGTTGCGTTCCACTACCACCGTGAAATTCTTGACCATGCCGGCGATGGCTGCGACGGCGGCAAGCAGGGGCGCGGCGATCACGCCGATCGCGGCCACCGTCAGTGGAATTTCCATGAAGGTGTGCCCGTTCTCGTCTTTCACGATGATGCGGCGGACGTTGCCTTCGTGGATGAGCTCCTTGATCTTGGCGGCGAGATCTTTACCGTGAACCTTGAATTGCTCGAATGCGTTGTCGAACTGATGCATCTCTCAATTATCATTCGAAGCGCAAGGCGTTCGTGGGATCTACCCGGGACGCGCGCCGCGCGGGAATGTAATTGGCCAGGAAGCCGATCGCGGCGACGCCCGCAACCACCACGGCGTAAGCGGCCACATCGTGCGCACTCACGCCGAACAGAAGCGATTGCAGCAGCCGCGCCGTGAACTGCGAAGCGATCAGTCCGGCAACGGCGCCGATGCCTACCACCGTCATGCCGCTTGCGAGCACCGCTCGCATCACCTGCGAGGGCCGCGCGCCCAGAGCCATGCGGATGCCGATTTCGCGCGTGCGGCGGCTCACGCCGAAGGAGATTACGCCGTAGATTCCGGCGGCGGCCAGCAGAATCGCCACTGCTGCAAAAGCCGCGAAGAGCCACGAATAGGCGCGGCGCGCCCAGAGCGAATGCTGAAGCTGCGCGGCCATGGTCCGTACGCCGAACATGGGCAGGTCGGGGTCCAGTCGCGCGATGATCTGCCGCGCCGGCGCCACTACCGTTTCGGGATCGCCGGCCGTGAAGAGCACGATGGCCATGGACGGCGAAGGTTCCTGCCCGAATGGCAGGAATACGCAAGGTTTCATTTCCTGATCGAGACCATAATGTTTGGTGTCGCGGGTCACGCCTAGAACCTCGATCCACGGATTGCCGTTTCCAGCCATGGCGATACGCTTGCCAACGGCGCTCTGTCCGGGCCAGTAGAACTTCGCGAAGGTCTCGTTGACCATGGCCACCCGCGGCTCCATGCGGGTCTCATCGCGCTCGTCGAAAAATCGCCCGGCAAGAAGGCGGATGCCCATGCCTTGGAAGTAGCCGTGCATGCTCCTCACAAGCAACGTCACCGGCGTATCGTCCTTCGCGCCAAACTGGCGGCCGTTTTCGGATACGAAGAAATATCCGGAGTGGCCGCCGAGTGGAGGCAACGACGCAGCGGACGCGGAGCGCACTCCCGGTAAGGCGCCCAGCCGGTCGACCAGCGTCTTATAGAACGTATATACCTGCGGAGGCTTCGGGTAGGCTGTCTCCGGCAGGCGCAGGTCCCAGATAATCACGTTATCCGTGCGGAAGCCGGGGTCGGTATGCAACACCTTTTGGAAAGCCTCCAGCAACAGGCCGGAGCTGCTCAGAAGCACCACCGCGAGCGTTACCTCGAACGCCGCCAGCGCGCCCAGGACGCGGCGTTTGCGGCGCGAAAGCGTGGAGCGTCCCATCTCATGCAGGCAGCGGGCGGCATCGAGCGAGGCCGCCTGAAACGCGGGAGCGAGTCCGAAGATCACCGCGGCTGCGCCAGTGACCGCTACGGCGAAGAGGGCGAATCGCCAATCCAGATCGAAGCGGACCCAGCGCGGAACGTCGTCGGGGATGAAGGAAACCAGGCCCTTCAGAAAAACCTGGCCCAGCAGCACGCCGCCGATGCCGCCAGCGCCCGCCAGCAGCAGGCTTTCGGTGAAGAGCTGGCGGACAATCCTGCCGCGTGACGCGCCCACCGCGGTGCGGACAGCGATCTCTCGCGAGCGCCCTTCGGCGCGCACCAGCATGAGCCCGGCGACGTTGACGCAGGCGATCAGCAACACCATCGCCACGGCGCCCAGCAGTACGCGAGTCACCGCAGTCAGATCGCCCAGTGCGCGTTCCCGCAACGAAGTGAGAATCGGCGAAGTGATTTGGTTGAGCTGCTGGCTGCTTTGTGCCGAATTCGCGCCGGCATTAGCAAGGCTATGATGAACACGCAATAAGTCGGCTCGGGCCTGATCGACCGTTACGCCGCGCTTGAGGCGGCCGACGCCTTCCAGAAAGTAACTGCCATATTTGTCGTGTTCAGTGTCCAATGTGGTCCACACTTGAGCTTCGGATGGCAGAACGGCTTCGCGCGGCAGAACGCCTATGACCGTGTAGGCCTGGTTATCCAGCTTGACGATGCGTCCCACAATTCCGCGGTCGCCGCGAAACAGGCTTTGCCACAGCTCGTAGCCCAGCAGGATGACTCTGGCGCCTTTGGGCCGGTCCTCTTCGGGCAGGAAGTTGCGGCCCAGCGCGGGCTTGAGGCCGAGCACGTCGAGCAGGTTGTAAGTGACGTTGGCGGTCTTGATGCGCTGCCTGAGTCCGGCTCCGTCCGAAAGGTTGGCGCCATCGTTGCCGTAGGCGGCCATGGAATCGAACGTGGAATTGTGCTCCTGCCAGTTATAGAAGTCGATGGGCGACCCGCCGACGTAGTGAAGGTTCCATTTGGGCGCGGTCTCGTCGAGGTCGATGAGCCGCTCCGGATCGGCAAAGGGGAGCGGGCGAAGAATCAGGGCGTCGAAGACGCTGAAGATGGCGACATTGCCGGCGATGCCGAGCGCCAGCATTCCGGCGACCATGGCGGCGAAGGACGGCTTCGACAGGAGTATGCGGGCGGCGACTTTCAGATCGTGCCCGAAGCTGGACATAATGTTTCCTTTCGCGGTTCCGATGATGGCGCCGTCGCGCGCGAGCTGCCGCCTGCCAACGCGCCGGGTCTTGCGGAGCCGCCCGGCCAATAGATCCTGCGCGTCGAGCTCCTCAAGCGCGAGGCGCTGGGCTTCGGCCGTGGATTGGCCGCCGGCAAGCATCTCCACAAAGCGCTGATCGAGGTGCGCGGAAAGCTCCTCGACAATCTCGGATTCACGCGCGCCGGTGAGATTGAGCTGTGCCAGGCGCGCGCGGACGGCGGCCGGCCAATCAGGCATATTCCACTCCCGTGATGCGGCGGATGGCCTCTACGAAAGCGTCCCATCCGGTGCGGCGCTCGGCGAGAATCCGGCGGCCGGCGGCAGTGAGGCGATAGTAGCGGCGGCGGCGCTGGCCGGCCTTTTCCACCCAGCGGCCGGAGATCCAGCCGCGGTCTTCAAGGCGGTAGAGCAGCGGGTAGAGCGAGGCGACGCGAAAACGGACGCAACCGCCGGAGCGGGTTTCAATGAGCTTGGAAATTTCGTATCCGTGGCGCTGGCGGCCGTCGAGCAGCGACAGAATGAGCAGCTCCGCCGAGCCCTTCTTGAGGTCTCGTTCGGATTGTGGAGACATGTTGTTTAACAATATATTGCTGAACAGCATGTGTGTCAAGCGCACGCGCAGTAACGCGCTCGCGCGGAGGCTGCGGCAGCCTCTTCGATCGGCGCCCATGCGCGTAGCCACTCGCAAAGCAGGTCGAAGAAGCGGCAATTCCGAGATAAGATACCAGGCAATATGCCGGATCAAGACGATGCCAAGAAACTGATGGACGAGTTCGCTGCCGCGCCCACCTGCCCCACCATGTGGACCAATCTGGATCGGGCTAAAATCGCGGCTGGCCTGAAAGTGCGTATCGACGATCCCCACAAGATCAACCAAGCCAGCACCAGCCTGTGCGGCCCGGCCGATTTCGCTTGCTATGTGGCGGAAGACAAGCCCGTGGAGTACGCCAAGGCGGTGATCGATTATCAAGGAGAAAACGATGACGCCGCCGCCATCACCATGCCCCACAGCAAAGAGAAATGGCTGAAGAGCGCCGGCTACACCGAGGTGATCAACCAGACGAACATCGTGTTTTGCAAAAACCTCGCCGGTGCGGCCAGAGCCAGCAACTACTTCATACTCGGCTACAAGGTAGCTCTCTTCATCAACGCCGATATGCTGGAAGCCAATAGCATGAACACTCCGTCCTTCTTTCCCAACCACTGGGTCGCGCTGACTTCGGCGATTGATATCAAATCCATCAACCTGGCGCGGCCGGGCACTCTGGTCGAGGATAAGTCGTCGTCGATTAAGTTCGAAGAATACACTTGGGGCGGCCGCCAGCAGGTTCCGGAATCGGGCACTCTCACCGACTATAATTTCCTCAGCAACTACTACGGCTTCATTGCGTGCAAGCGGTGAACAGAGCGTTCATCTTTGCCCGGAATTCTTCAAATACGCGATCAATTCCCCGGGGTCGTCTGAAATGATGGCGTCCACCTTCGCCTGAATCAGCATGTCCCAATCCGCGGGCGTGTTCGCCGTCCACGGAACCACCCGCACGCCCGCGCGGTGCGCCGCTTCCACCTTCTGTGGCGTCACCAGATGGAAATCGGGCGCGACGATTTCCGCGTCGGCCGCCTCGGCGGCGATGGCCACGAAATCGCGCCCGTCGCTTTCAACCAGCGCCGAAAGCCGGATCTCCGGCGCCAGTTTACGCATCGCCACCAGCGTCCGGAAATCGAACGACTGCAGAATAATCCGCTGCCCCAATTGGTATTGCCTTATCTTTCGCAGCGCCAGTCGGGCGAATTCCTCCGGCGGCGGCGTATACTCGGGTTTATCCGGAAAACTCTTGGTCTCGAGGTTGTAATCGAAGGCGCCGCGCGGCGCGAGCTGGAACACCTCGTCGAGCGTCGGCATGCGCGTTCCGGGAATGGCCTGTTGCGCCGGGAAGCGCGGATTCGGCGCCGCGCCGCAATCCCATTGCCTCACTTCGGCCAGCGTGAGTTGGCGAATCACCGTGCTCTTCCGCGGCCCCGTGCAGACCGGCGGATCGAGAATCGGGTCGTGCGAAATCACGATGACGTTGTCCTTCGTGACCGCCATGTCCATCTCCAAAGCGTCCACGCCCTGCGCGATGGCGTACTCGAAAGCCGGAAGCGTATTCTCAGGCCGGCGGGCGCGCGCGCCGCGATGGCCATGTACCAGAATGCGCGGAGCCCTGGTTGCGTCAGAAGCCGCGTCAGAAGCCGCGTCAGAAGCCGCGTCAGAAGCTGCGGACGAATCTGAATCCAGCATCATAAGCATCGGCAACGCCCGTAACCAGCCGGCAGGACATCGGGAAACCCCGAACTGCCGATGAATGAACCGTTCAGGATGACAGAACCACTCTTATCCATCAGAGCGATGGCTTTCTGGATTGTGAAGAATACACCCTTGGCATTGATGTGAACACACCTATCGTAAAACTCTTCCGTCACTTTGTCGTAGGGCATCTGCTTGTAAATGCCGGCATTTGCAAACAACACGTCGAGCTTCCCTTTCGTCGCCCGGATTTCGGCGTACATCCGGTCCAGGTCGTGCATGCGCCCGGAATTCGCCTATCCCGATAGCGCTTTTGCCCAAAGCCGCAACAGCTTTATCGAGTTCGGGCTTCTCCCGGCCGCGGCAGGTAGCGCATTAGGGTCAACATAGGCCCGGCTCCCGACTCCGGCAAGAGGCGTAGAACGATATCTACTATCGTTAGCGATTGAGCGGGGCGACCGCCTTTCCGATCTTCACCGTCAGCGGCTCCTCGGAGCTCGCTGGCCGTTCCCGCCATTGCTACAATAACGATGGCCTGTGTCCGTCGCGACCCCCGTCGGTCCCTAATTTTCAATACCCCTTTTCGGTTTTGCGGTTTCGTGCAAGAGTTCGTCCCATCGCGGGGACAGGAGGATGCAATGAAGGGCGTTAAGCGAAAGCTCATGATTGCCGGCATTACGGCGTCAACCGTCGGTCTGTTGTTGCAGATCGCGGTCAGGACAAGTCCGGCGCAGGCGAACGACGCGGCACTGATTGCCAAAGCCAAAGGCATCCACGACCGTGTCCTCAAGCTCGACACTCACAACGATATCGAGCCCGCGAACTTCACAGCGGATTGCAACTATACCATGCGCCTCACGACGCAGGTCAATCTGCCGAAGATGATCGAAGGCGGCATGGATGTCTCGTTCATGATCGTTTACGTCGGCCAAGGCCCGCTGACGCCGGAAGGTTTTGACAACGCATATCGGCAGGCGGTCGCGAAGTTCGACGCCGTTCATCGCTTCACTGAGAAGATCGCGCCTGACAACATCGGCTTGGCGTTGACGCCTGCCGACGTCCTGGCATTGCACAAGAAGAACCTTCGAATCGCCGTCATCGGCGTCGAGAACGGATATCCCATTGGGAACGACATTAAAAGAGTGCAGGAGTTCTACGACAGGGGCGGCCGATACATGTCTCTGGCCCACAATGGCAACAGCCAGCTCGCCGATTCGAATACGGGAGAAACGCAGGGCTACCTCTATAACAATGGACTGTCGCCGCTCGGCCGGGAAGTCATCGCCGAGATGAATCGCGTGGGTATGATGGTCGATCTGTCGCATCCCTCGAAAGGCGCAAACATGGAAGCTATGCGGCTTTCTCAGGCGCCGGTAATTGCGTCGCATTCCGGCGTGCGCGCGCTCGCCGACGTCAGCCGGAATATGGATGACGAGCAGTTGCTGGCTCTTAAGAAGAACGGCGGCGTGATTCAGGTCGTGGGATTCGCATCATACGTCAAAACGGATTCGAAGGAACGCACCGATGCCCTCGCGAAGCTGCGTGGAGAGTTCGGACTCGCCCAAGCCGGCGGACGTGGCGGCGGCGGAGCCGGAGGTCGTGGACGCGGCGGCGCCGCTGGAGGTTCCGGAGACGGCGCCGTGGCGAATTCGACCCGGACATGTCCCGTAGAGAGTGCCAGCGGGCCTGCCCCGCAGGGTCGTGGGGCGAGAGGCGGCGCTGGCCGGGGGCGGGGAAATGCGGGGCTCGATGCCCTTTCACCCGAACAGCGCGTGGAGTACGATAAGCGGCTGGCTGAGATTGACGCAAGGTTGCCGCCCGCGGGCCGAGCCAACGTGAAGGACTTCGTGAATCACATCGATTACGCGGTGAAACTGATTGGAATCGATCACGTTGGAATTTCGTCGGACTTCGATGGTGGTGGAGGAATTGACGGCTGGAACAGCGCGGCGGAAGCATTCAACGTCACGCTGGAACTGGTTCGGCGCGGCTACACGGAAGAACAGATCGGAAAACTGTGGAGTGGCAATCTGCTTCGAGTTTGGGGAGAAGTGGAGAAGGTCTCACAACAGCTGCGGAAAAAACAAGGCTGAAACGGGTTACGCCCTTGAGGTACGCGCCGGCCAAAGCCCGCTTCGAAGACGGCGTTATCTATCCACTAATATCGGTAAACATTTCGACCGCTGCAGGACGCCTTGGTCAATGAGGAATCCCGATACTGGACAACGCCGCGCTGCGGCCCGAATCGAAAGCCTTGAACAGCTTACGCATGGCGCCGGCGGCACGGCGCCCTTGCATTCCTCCGGTCAAGAGCGTAGGATTTGGTCTTCATGTCGCGACCTTGTGGCTGTCGAGGAGTTAGCTTCGCGCTCCTGTTTGCGGCCTTCACCAGTCTGCTGTGCGCTCAACCGGTCTTCAATGTGAAAGACTACGGCGCTACGGGAATCAAATCGGATAACGCCCGGCCTGCCCTACAGCAGGCCATTGACGCATGCGGCAAAGCCGGTGGAGGAACTGTTTACGTTGGTCCGGGCGAATACACCACCGGCCAACTCCACTTGCGCTCCGGAGTGCGGCTCTATTTGGAAGCCGGGGCGACATTATTTGCCTCGTTAGACGGCGCGCAGTTCGACCCGTCGCCCAAATCCGCGCTCATCTCGGGCGAAGATCTGCACGATATCGCGCTCGAAGGCCGCGGCACGCTAGATGGACAATCCACGTATGAATGGCGTCTCAACAGCATTACCGATTTCTATATCCTCTCAAACCAGCGCCTGATGGAAGCGACCGGCAAACCGCTCATGCGCCCGTTCCCGCATGGCTTCCCCGACGAAACGATTTATCCGCGCATGGTGCTGCTGTTGCGTTGCACGGA
>Ga0182024_10020070_pt1 | contig 12244 bp, 14 predicted proteins | sample P32metaG_FD_120480 | JGI IMG/M metagenome (GOLD analysis project Ga0182024, IMG submission 120480) | Permafrost microbial communities from Stordalen Mire, Sweden - P3-2 metaG (Illumina Assembly) | ecosystem: Environmental > Terrestrial > Soil > Wetlands > Permafrost | place: Sweden: Stordalen...
ATGCGGATGAACTCGAACTTCACGAGGGGGGATACCGGCTCGAGCGGCTCGGGCACCAGCGCACGCAATTTCTCGGGGTCCGTCCGATAGGTGATGATCAGGAACTCCCGGTCGACAAACCGATACGGCCCGGGCGGATAGGCCGGACTGGTCAGGGGCATGGCGAACGCGCGCTGGCGCACTTCGGGAATCTTCATCGTAGTTCGAGTCCTGGTTGAGGGAGGCGGCCGCCTACTCGCGGCCGTGCAAGGCGAGATCGAAGGTGAAGACGCCGTCGGCGCTCATTGGCCGTTCGAGCACCTCGGGGTGCCGCAAGGTGCGGATGGTGTCGTAGTAGCCGGCGCGCCAGTGGTCCTGCATGCCTTGTTGCGAGAACTCGTAGTCCTTAAAGCCGCCCTCGTAGTCGTTGGATCGATAGATCAGCTGAACGAGGTTGTAGACCTTGCGGTCGGCCTGGGTCCAAAGCGCCTTGTATTCCGGGGAGTGTCGAAGGTCCTCCGGGACCTTCGAAAGAAGATCCCCCAGCGTCTGGCGAATGGCCTGCACCTTCTTGAACTGGTCGGAATTCGCACGCGTCCGGCTCGAAAACTGGATCTCCTTCAAGCGGGTGGCGACCTCCGACATGGTGCGAGGGAAGCCGCCGCGCGCGTTCCAGAGGTCCACCTGGAAGGCAAGCGTGTCCTGGCGCATCTCGCTCTCCAACACCCATTGCAGGGGCGTGTTGGAGACCAGTCCGCCGTCCCAATAGTACTCGCCGTCGATCTCCACGGCCGGGAAGCCCGGCGGCAGAGCGCCGCTGGCCATGACATGCTCCGGCCCGATCACATGGGTGGTGTTGTCGAAATAGACGAAATTGCCGCTGGTGACGTTCACCGCGCCCACGCTGAAACGCATCTCGCCCGCATTGATCCGATCGAAGTCGACGAAGCGTTCCAGCGTCGCCCGCAAGCCCGAAGTGTCATAGTAGCTCGTGCCTTCGAGCGTTCCCGGCGGCTGCAGCCATGGACTGAACGTCCGCGGCGCAAACATCCCGGGCGCCCCGAGCGCGGCGGCCAATCCGGCGTTGACCTGGCTCGACAGGCTCCGAGCGATATATCCGCTGGGTGCGAACGAGGGGCCGCCCCACAGCGCCATGGTGTCGTCGAATGTCTTCTTCCACAGTTCGCCGATGTGGTCGGCCGGTGTCCCATCACCGGCGCCCCGCTCCGGCAGCGCCTCGGGAGCCGCCGGAGCGCCGAACAGCGGCTTGAGGGTGATCGCGTCCCAGAAGCCGTGCAGTTGATCGACGCGCCGTTCAGGCGCGTTGCCCGCGATCAAGGCGGAATTGATCGCGCCGATCGAAATGCCCGCGACCCAGTCCGGATGCAGGTCAGCCTCGGCCAGGCCCTGATAGACACCGCCCTGATACGCGCCGAGCGCGCCGCCGCCCTGAAGGAGGAGCGCGATGCAATCGAACGGCGGGCGGCTGCGGCGCGCGTGGGTCTTGCTGCGACGCAGGCGCGCCTCGCTGACGTGGATGTTCATGTGACGATTCCCTGAGTTCTGTCGTCGTTACTGCATCGACCAGCCGTGACTCACGACCACGGATTGACCGGTCATTGCGTTGGTCGGAAAGCCGGCGAGGAACACGGCGACGCGGGCGACATCGTCCACGGTCGTAAACTCGCCATCCACGGTCTCCTTGAGCATGACCGTCTTGATCACCGCGTCCTCGCTGAGGCCCAGCGCCCTGGCCTGTTCCGGGATCTGTTTGTCGACGAGGGGCGTGCGCACGAAGCCCGGGCAGATCACGTTGGAGCGCACGCCGTGCCTGGCGCCTTCCTTGGCCACCACCTTGGCCAGGCCGATCAGGCCGTGCTTGGCGGCGACGTAGGGCGCCTTCAGGAGGGATGCCTCCTTGGAATGCACCGAGCCCATGTAGAGGACGGCTCCGCCGCGGCCCTGGACGTACATGTGACGAAGGCAGGCCCGCGTGGTGAGGAAGGCGCCGTCCAGGTGGATGGCGAGCATCTTCTTCCAGTCGCCGAAACCGAAGTCCTCGAGAGGGCTGACGATCTGCACGCCCGCGTTGGAGACCAGGATGTCGACCCCGCCGAAGCGCCTGGCGGCCTCGTCCACGCCGGCGTCGACCTCCGCCTCTTGCGTCACGTCCATCGCGAGCCCGAGCGCGTCGTCCCCGTCCGGATCCAGTTCGGCGGCGGCGGCTCGCGCCGCGTCAATATCGATGTCGGCGATGGCGACCTTGGCTCCCTCGGCCAGGAACTGGCGGGCGATCTCCTTGCCGATCCCGCTCGCGGCGCCGGTCACCAGGGAGACCTTGTCTTTCAAGCTCATGGAAATCCCGCGACGCTGAACGTCGTTCGGAGAAACAGCGGTGGCCATTGACCTAGCTCCAGCAGTGAATATATATCGTTTGGACGTAATCCGCATCTAAAAGTATGTCAATCGGAAACTTTTAGGTTCATCAGGTTGGAGGGCCTTTGAAAGGTAACATCATGAAGACGCCTGCCACGCGGCGACGACCAACGAACGGCGGGTACGCGCGCGGCGAGGAGACCCGCGCGCGCATCATCACCGTTGCGCTGCGCCTGTTCGGTGACCGCGGATTTGACGGCGTGTCCACGCGCGAGATCGCGGAGGAGGCCGGCGTGAACCCGCCCGCGCTGCAATACTATTTCGACAGCAAGGAAGGCCTCTATTGCGCCTGCGCCGAGCATGTCGCCGACCGCATGTTCAAGGGGACCGAACCCATGGTCGCCCGCGCCGAGCGCCTCTTGGCCGAGGCGGCGCCGGCAAGCGCATTGGTCGAGGCCTATTGCGCCGTGTCCGAGTCGCTCATCGAGCTGATGTTGGATCCGGAAGGGCGGGTCTGGTCCGCTTTTCTGGGCGCGGAACAGGCGGGCTTCGGTCCCGGCACCGCCTACCCGATCTTTCTGGAACGGTTCGCCGCGCGGCTCGACCGAGCTTTGGCGGGCATCGTCGGCCGGCTCTCAGGCGCCGATGCTCCATCAACGGAGGCGCGGCTGAGGGTGGCGGCGATCAATGGGCAATACATGGTGTTCCTCAACAAGCGGCCGTGGGCGCTGGCCGTCATGGAAGCGGACGCCCTGACGCCGGAACTCGCTCGGCTAGTCAAGACGATCGTCATCGACCACACCCGCACGTTATTGTCCCGCCTGTCCTCCCCCAATGGACCTCACAGGGGCGCCACCGATGCAGCGACCGCTGTGCCGGAGCTTTGAAGGGGGGCTTGCGTGAGACGGCCAGGGGGGCCGGCCTTCATCTGGTCGGCGAAGGCCTGCTCGAGTTCGCCCGCAGCGCCGGAGACGAAGACGTAGCGGTCCGGGCGCACCAGCACCGCGTCGGCGCCTTGCTTGTCCAGCCAGGCGACGATGTCGGCGCGGAAGGGGGAGAGGCGGCCATCATCGAGGGGTATGCGCTGCATCGGGCCTTCCCATGGCCCGACGGACGGCGTCGACCGGCTGATCAGCCAGGGTCCCGGACCCAGGGCGTCGTCGAGGCGAACCGTCTCGCCGTCCGCCGTGGCCCATGGCTGAGGAAACAGTTGGCCGGCGCCCGGCGTCCCGGCCATCAGACAGCCCACGCTGAGATCGGGGGGCGGTGGCAGCGGCGGCTGGCGGCCGGCCCGCCGCTCGGCGAGTAGCGCGGCGTCGCGCGCAGCCGCCTGCACGGGATCGGCGGTGCAGACGACCCTGCCCATATGGATGGCCCGTTCGATCAGCGCGCGGGTGTGGGGCTCGCGCTCGGTCTGGTAGGTGTCGAGCAGGGCCTCGCCGGCGCCCAGGCGCAGGATCGCGGCGAGCTTCCAGGCGAGGTTGGCCGCATCGCGCAGGCCCGAGCACATGCCCTGGCCGGCGAAGGGCGGCGTCTGGTGCGCCGCATCGCCGGCGAGCAGCACCCGGCCCTGCCGCCAGGCCTCCGCGACAAGTCCGTGGAACCGGTAGACCGCCTTGCGCTCGATCGTCACGTCGTCGGCGCAGCCCCAGGGGCGCAGGCGTTCCCGGACGTAGCCACCATCGAGCACGTCGTTGGCGGTCTGGTCGGGGCGCAGCATGAACTCCCAGCGATGCCGGCCTGGTCCCATGAGCACGCAGGTCGTCGGGCCGGCGGGATCGCAGATCTGCAGATTCTCGGTCGGCAAGTGCGCGCTCGCGCCGACATGGACGTCCACGACGAGCCAGGGCTCGTCGAACTGGTAGTCGTCGAGGCCGATCCCGCAGGCGCCGCGCACCGCGCTCGAAGCGCCGTCGCAGCCGACGACGTAGCGGGCCCGTATCGTGCGCAACTCGCCGGCCGCGTTCTCCACCTCGGCGGTCACGCCCTCGGCGTCCTGAGCAAGGCCCACCAAACGATGGCCAAGCCGCACGTCGGCGTTCGGCGCTGCCGTGACGCGGGCGCGCAAGGCGTTCTCGAGGCCCGGCTGGTGGAACATGAAGCTGGCGGGCCAGCCCGAGGGGCTCGGGCCTCCATCAAGCTCGAAGCGCATCAGGACCTCGCCGCCGGCGTTACGGAACTCGTAGGCCGGTGGCACACGTGAGTGGCGCAAGACCTCGTCCGCCACCCCGAGCTGTTGGAAGAGGCGCATGATCTCATGATCGAAGTGCGCGGCCCGGGGCTGCGGATAGACGTCCGCGTCCTTGTCGATCGCCATGACCGACAGGTCCTGCTGGACGAGGAGAGCCGCCAAGGCCGCGCCGACGGGCCCGAGGCCCACGACGAGCACGTCACAGTCGAAGCCGCTCATGACGCCGCCTCGTCCTCGAAGACATTTTCGATCGCGCCGAGCCGATCGATCTCGACACGCACCCGATCGCCGGCGCTCAGGAACCGACGGGGGCTCATGGCGGCGCCGACGCCGGATGGCGTGCCCGTGAAGATCAGGTCGCCGGGCTCGAGCGTCATCGCCTCCGAGAGGTGCTCGATCTGGGCCCACACGTCGAAGACCATGTGGCGGGTGTTGGAGTCCTGGCGCTTTTCGCCGTTCACGAAGCAGCGGATGGCTAGGTCATGCGGGTCCGCGACGTCATCGGCGGTGGTGATCCAAGGACCGAACGGCGCGTGGGTGTCGAAGGACTTGCCGAGCACCCATTGCGGCGTGCGGTGCTGCCAGTCGCGAGCCGTGACATCGTCGCCGACGCACCAGCCGAACACTACCGATCGCGCCGCGGCGCGGGTGATGTGCCGGGCGCGAACTCCGATCACAGCCACGAGCTCGGCCTCGTAGTCGCAGGCGCGCGAGGCGCTTGGGACCTCCACCGGCGCATAGGGGCCCCAGGCGGACGTGGAGGCCTTGGAGAACCAGATCTGATGCTCGGGCTTCGTCATGCCGCTCTCCGCGACGTGGTCGGCATAGTTGAGGCCGATCGCCATGATCTTGCCGGGTCGGGGAATCGGCGCGAGGAGACGCGCTTCGCCGAGCGGCAGGGTCTCGCGGGCCTCATCCGCGATGCGGCGCGCCTCCGGGCCAGCTTCAGACCAGCTGGCGATGAGGCCGATCATGTCGGCGCCAAGGCCCGGCGCAAGGCGTGAGAGGGGAACGATCCGGTCCTCGCCCACGACGGCGCCGAGTTCGGGCGTCGCGCCGGTCTGGAAGGTGACGAGCTTCATGAGGTTGGTCTCCGTTAGCCGAAGTCGGCGGGCATGGACTGACCCCACTGCACAGCCAGGAGGTCCTGCAGGGTGGCGACGTTGGAGCCGTCGGCGGCGGTCAGGAGGTCGCCATCCGTCCAGTGCTCGAGGGTGTGGTTCCAGGGGTCGCGCCAGTAGTCGAAGACCTGGCTGCCGAGGATGTGGCGGCCCACCCCCCATGCCGGTTTGCGCGCCGCGGCGGCAAGGTGGTCGTGGCCCCGCATCAGGTCGTCGAGATCGGTCACCTCGAACGCGGCATGGTTGAAACCGGGACCACCGGGGCCCTGGGCGAGGAAAAGGGTGTGATGGTCGGTCGGCGTATCCCCCCGGTCGCAGCGCAGGAAGGCGCCGAGCGAAAATTCCGGATTGAGCGCGACCTCGTCCGAAGTGATGAAGCCGAACCGATCCTTGTACCAGCGCTCAGAGGCGCGGAAGCTGGACACATTGAGCACGCAATGGCCCAGCCGCACCACCCGCGCTGGTCCCGCAGCTATGCGCTTGACCGCTCGTAGCCGGCCGTGAACACGCGCGTCGTTCCAGGGCGTGGCCGCCTCGATCGAGCCGGCCTCGGCCGGGGTCTGTCCCGCCACCGCCTCGACCACATGGCCGTCGGGATCGACGAGACGGGCCACGAACCCGCCGCCGGGCGCATCCAGCGGCGCGATCTCCACTTTCTCGTGGGCCGAGATCCACTCTAGATCCGCAACGCTCGAGAGCCTCAGCCCCAGCGCCCGAAAGCCGGGCGCGCCTTCCTCGGCAGCATGCAGGAACGGCGCGGCGCCGAGGCCGCGCATGAAGAGCCGTCCTGGACCAGAGGCAACTTCAGTCAGACCGAAGTCGGTGAGGAACGCGCGCATCGCCTGGAGGTCCGGCGCGCCGAACTTGACGTAGGCGATGTCCTCGGCCCGCACGACGCTCATGACGATCTCCCTGAGATGACCATTTGGTCAATATTGGATTCTCCGCAGACTGGCAAGCCTCTTTTTGCAAGGGGTTGCCATAGCCTGTCTGGAGCGTATGATATGACCTGATAGTCATATGACAACGATCCACCACGAGGAGCATGCGCCCGATCTCTCCGCCAGGCGCGCGAAGACGCGGCAGGCGCTGCTGGACGCCGGTTCACGGCTGCTGGCTGAAAAACCTATCGACGCGATCGCGATCGACGAGATCGTCCGCGCCGCGGCCGTGGCCAAAGGCAGCTTCTTCAACCACTTCGAGGACAAGGACGCGTTCGGCCGCGCCGTCGCCCGGCAGCTGCGCGGCGAGATCGAAACGGCCGTGGCCGAGACCAATCGCGGAGTCGAGGACCCCGCCCGACGCGTGGCCCGGTCCGTATGCCTGTACGTCCGCCACGCGTCGCTTCACCCGCAGCGCGCCAGCGTGCTGCTGCGGGCCTCCCCCGGTCTATCCCAACCCGGCGCGCCGCTGAACCAGGGGGTTCTCAGTGACGTCTCGAAGGGCCTCCTAGATGGCCGCTTCTCCTTGCCCACGGCTGAGGCCGGCGTTCTCTTTATTCTCGGCGTCGCGCAGATCGCTCTGGCCCGCGTGGTTCGCGAGCCCAGCGCCTCGCTGGCCGAGGCGCTTGGTCAGCAACTCTGTTCACTGCTCTTGCGCGGCCTCGGGCTTCAGCCGGGCGAGGCCGACCAACTGGCGGCGCAGGCCGCGCACGAGGTCATTGGCGGCGGAGCCTGATTTCTCGCCTGCGAGGCCAGGAGCCGAGCCTCAAGCTCGCCAATTGCTGAATTCAGCTCACGTCTAAATTAGACTTCGGGACGGTCGTGATCCGAGGCCATGACCGTTCTCCGAATAAGTTACATGTAACTTGTCATGGAGAGTGGGCGCCGCGAGCGTGACGCCGCCGCTCAGACGGCGCAGCTCAGCGCTGCAGCGCCTCGCGGTTCACGATCCGGACGGGCTTTCCATCCAGCCAGGCCGCCACGGCATCCGAATAGACGGCGCTCAGAAGTTCGCGGGTGACGTAGCCGAGGTGGGGAGACAGCGTCACGTTCGGCAGAAACCGCAACGGATGATCGGGCGGCGGCGGTTCGGCGTCATAGACGTCCAGTCCCGCTCCGGCGATCCGTCCGTCCCTGAGCGCGGCGATCAGCGCCGCCTCGTCGACGATCGGGCCCCTGGAGGTGTTGATCAGGTAGGCGTTCGGCTTCATCAGGGCCAGCTCGGGTCCGGCGACGAGACCTCGCGTGCGCTCCGACAGCACGAGGTGGATGGAGACCACGTCGGCTTCTGCAAAGAGAGCCTCTTTCTCCACCCGGCGCGCGCCGGCCGCCGTCGCGGCCTCGACGGTGAGATTCTGGCTCCAGGCGATGACCTCCATCCCGAACGCCTTGGCGTAGTGGGCCATGCGCTTGCCGATCCGGCCGAGACCGAGAAGGCCGAGCGTCTTGCCGGCGAGGACCAGACCCGTGGTGGCCTGCCATCCGCCCTCGCGCATGCGCCGATGTTCTTCGGCCAGGTTGCGCACCGTCGCGATCATCAATCCCCACGCCAGTTCCGGGGTCGCGGCGCCGGCGGCGGCGAATCTCGGGTTGGCGAAGTCCGGGTGGACCACAAGGACGCCGCGTTCGCTGGCCGCGGCCATGTCCAGGTTCGTCAGGCTCATGCCGACGATGGTGATCAGTTTCAGCTTCGGCAGCCGCTCGATCAGCGTGCGCGGAAAGGCCATGCGCTCGCGGAGGGTGCAGACCACGTCGAACGGTTGCAGCGCCCCCACCGCTTCGTCCTCGGAGAGGTGACGGTCGAACGCCGTGACGTCCGCCCGCTTCCGCACGGACGACCAGTCGGCGAGGCCGAGGGCCACGCCGGCGTAGTCGTCGAGTATCGCCACCTTGGGCATGGGGCCTCCTCAGTTCACCTGTTTGTCCGCCGCCGGGTCGAGGAGCTTGTGGGCGTGGATGATGAAGTAGCGCATCAGGGCGTTGTCTACGGTCGCCTGAGCCTTGGACTGCCAGGCCCGGAAGGCTTCATCGTAGTTCGGGTAGGCGCCGACCAGGTCGACCTTCGAGAGGTCGCGGAATTCGCTGCCGGCGACGTCCTTCAGTTCGCCGCCGATGACCAGGTGCAGCAGTTGACGATCCGACATCTCGGGCCCCTCCTTCCGCTCATCCCGCTTTCCCCTCGGTTTCGCGGGCGCGAGCGGAGAGGGATGAGCGGGGCATGGTCACGGCTATTTCGTAAATTCCGCCTATTTGCCGGCTATGGCCAGGGCGTCGACCAGAATTGAGGGTGTGTCGGCGGAACCCCGGCGCACGAGATCCGATCCGGGGATCAAGCGTGCATAGATATCGATCAGATTGCCCGCCACGGTGATCTCGGTGACCGGGTAGGCGATCTCGCCGTTCTCGAACCAGTGTCCAGAGCATCCCACCGACCAGTCGCCGGTGTTGGCGTTGAGCGAGGGGCCGAACATCGAGGTGACCAGCACGCCCGATCCCGCTTCGCGCATCAGGCCGGCCTGATCCAGGGCCCCGGGCAGCAGGGTGAGGTTGGAGGGCGACACGCCGGGCGGCCCGGCGAGGCCGCGGGAGGCGTGGCCGGTGGTTTCGAGGCCCAGCTGACGCGCCGTGCTCGAGTTGAGCAGCCAGGTGGTCAGCACCCCCTCGTCGATAATGTTGACGACCTCATTGGCCACCCCTTCGTCGTCGAAGGGCGACGATCCCAGGCCCCGCGGCCGGTGGGGATCGTCGATGAGGGTGACGTCCTTCGAAAACAGTGTCGAGCCCAGGCGGTCCTTGAGGAAGGAGACGCCGCGCGCCACCGCCGGCCCGGCGATCGCGCCGATCAGCGGACCTAGCAGGGAGCCGGCCAGGCGGTTCTCGAAGATCACCGGGGCGGTGGTCGAGGCGATCTTGCGCGCCCCCAGCGCGGCCGCCGCGCGTCGGCCCGCTTCTGAGCCAATGGCCTGCGGCGTCGGCAAGTCCTCGCGCCAGCGCGTGGTGCGCCCTTCGCTGCCCTGCTCCATGGCCGCGCCTTCGCCGGCGATGGCCTGGGCGGACAGCGAGAAGGCGGTGCCGCGGTGCTCGCCGAAGAACCCCTCGCTCGTGAGGAGGCGCCACGAGGAGCACGACCAGCTCGCCGACGCGCCGTTGGAATTGCTCACCCCAGGCACGGCCCGGGCGGCCGACTCGGCCTCGCGCGCCTGGTCTTCCAGCGCCTCCGGTATGGGTTCGGTGGGGTCGAACAGGTTGAAGTCGGCGGGCGCGCCCCGGGCGAGCCGCTCGCGCGGCGCCAGGCCCACCCAGGGGTCCTCCGCCGCCAGCCGGGCCATGGCCACCACCCGCTCGACGAGCTTGGCCCGGCCCTCGCGGGAGACGTCCGATCCGGAAACGGACGCCTGCCGCTTGCCGATCAGCACTCGCACGCCCAGGTCGCGCGACTCCTCGCGCTCCACTTCTTCCAGCTCGCCCAGGCGCACGGTGACCGACAGCGCCTGCCGCTCGGCGAAGGCGACCTCGGCGGCGTCCGCGCCGGCGGCCAGGGCGGCCGCGGCGACGTCCTTCAACAGGTTTTCATCCATGCGGGCGATATGGGCGATACCGCCGCCCCGGGCAAGCGCGCCGGACTGGCGCGTCAGGCTATCAGGTCGGGCGTGAGGCGGTTTTCCAGTTTGGCGATCTGGTCGCGCAGCACCAGCTTGCGCTTCTTGATGCGGACGATCTGCAACTGGTTGGCGTCCGCCTGCGCCTGGAGGGCCATAACGGCGGCGTCGAGATCCTGATGCTCTTGTCGCAATCGTTCAAGCTCGAGACGGATGGCCCCCTTGTCTTCGTCGAGGGCGTATCCGTCCTGGGTTAACTCCACCTCCGCTATATCGTCCATGGCGCGACCCCAATGGTTGGCGATCAGGCAAACAGTACCAGACGGCCGCGCTCCGGCAAGCGGGAGGGGCGCGAGAATCCGGCCCATTTTCAGGATCATCGCGCCGTCGGTGACGCGTGTCAAAGCGCGGCGACGAGTCGGTCCAGCGCCCCCACCGGCGCGGGAGGCCGCCACGCCTGGGCCAGGGCGACCAGGGCCGGAAGCGGCGGCGTCGGGCCGACGGCGTGCTCCGGCGCGAGGGCTTCCAGGATGTCGATGAGCGCATGCTCCGCCTCCAGTTCAGCGTCCAGCAGCTTGCGCCGCAGAGCCGTCCGCGCGGCATAGGGCGGCGGCTCGAACGCAGTCGCCGGCTGTCGGCGAACCGCGCGCAGGGGACGAAGGACCTCGTCTTCCCAATGCCGCGCGGCGTGGAGCGCCTTGTTCTGGGTGTCGAGGTCGACCGTGCGCGCGTCCTTCAGCGTCCACAGACGCCAGAGAAGCAGGGCCGGGCATTGTCCATGGACGTCCTGCAACTCGAGGCAGGTGGCCTCGACCCGCGGACGCTTCCAGGCGGCGACGGCGAACGCCCACGCCGAGGTCAATTCGCCCCGTCCAGGGTTGGGTCCAGCGGGGGTATGTCGTCGCCCCAGCGCCTGACGGCGCTCCAGGCCAGCCCGAACAGATCCAAGGCGCGCCCGACCGACTGGTCGACCATGTCGGCGAGGTCCCTGGGCTTGGCGTAGAAGGCCGGCAGCGGGGGCGCCAGGGTGGCGCCCATCTCGGCCAGCTGCACCATGGTGCGCAGATGGCCCAGGTGCAGCGGCGTTTCGCGCACCATAAGCACCAGCGGCCGGCGTTCCTTCAAGGTGACATCGGCGGCGCGGGTCAGCAGCGAACTGGTGACCCCGGTCGCGATCTCGCTCATCGTGCGCACCGAACAGGGGGCGATGATCATCCCGAGGGTCGGAAACGAACCGGAGGCCACAGCCGCGCCGACATCGCCCACCCGGTAGGCTACTTTTGCCCTCGCCGTAAGATCGGCGGCCGACAGGTCTGTCTCCTGGGCCAGGGTGAGCAGGGCGGCGCGGCTCACGATCAGATGGGTCTCGACGCCGAGTTCCCGGCAGGCGTCCAGCACCCGCACCCCATAGAGCACGCCCGACGCGCCGGAGATTCCCACCACCAGTCTTGGCCGTTGCGCGTTCATTCCGTGGGCTCCGCCGCCGATTTTCGAGGCGCGCCAGGCCGGCCCCGCCCTACCGCCGCCCGAACAAACATATGTGATCTGACAGACGGGCGGCAGGGGTGTTCATTGGTCGCGCTGGGGCAGCAAGGAGTTTCCCACCATGGCGATAGAAGCCCGTATTCGTGAACTCGGCGTGCGGCATCAGTCGCTCGAACGCGCCATCGAAGACGAGATCAGCCGGCCGGCCGCCGACGCCATACGACTGCGGGAACTCAAGCGACAGAAGCTGCGCCTCAAGGAAGAGATGGAGAGCCTCAAGGCCAAGCCTCACTGACTCGAAGACTCTTCTCCTAGATGGAGAAGACGCCGACGCCTGCGCGGGAGGCGTGGGAAGATGGGGTTACTATTCCGCGATATCCTAGCCCCTCACCCTCCCATGGCTGCTCTATGGGCCTCTCCCTCTGCCTCTGGGAGAGGGTCCAACTCTCAGCCTTCCAGGCCGACCTCGTCATCGACGGCTGCCAGTTCCGAGGCGCTCTTCAAGGACGGGCCCTCGGGCTGGGTCACGCCGCGTTTGGCGTCGTCCTTGGC
>Ga0182024_10020071_pt1 | contig 12244 bp, 7 predicted proteins | sample P32metaG_FD_120480 | JGI IMG/M metagenome (GOLD analysis project Ga0182024, IMG submission 120480) | Permafrost microbial communities from Stordalen Mire, Sweden - P3-2 metaG (Illumina Assembly) | ecosystem: Environmental > Terrestrial > Soil > Wetlands > Permafrost | place: Sweden: Stordalen...
CGACCTGGTGCTACATAGCGGAGGCTTCGGCGTCATCGCACTCGATCTTGCCGACGTTTCGCCCGCCGCGCTGAACCGCATTCCGCCGACAGCATGGTTCCGTTTCCGCCGCATCGTGGAACCGACACCGACCATCTTCGTGGTCCTCGCCAATCGCCCGGTAACGAAATCCTGCTCCACCTTGCTGATCGAAACCCGCCGCCGCAGCGCCAAATTCCTGCGCGGCGTGGACTATGAAATCGCCTCTCGCAAACCCGCCGGAAAGGAACCGGTGAAGTTCCATGTTCGCCTGCATAAAGTGGCTGCCAGTTAATGTGTCACAGGCTGATAATTTGCGCGAACTCGCCGACGCTTTTACCCCCTGGGCTGAGCAAGTCGCGCCCGACACGGTGCTCTTCTCGCTCGACGGCCTGCATCGTATTTATGGCGATCCCCGCGCGACCGCGAAAGCATTAGCCGTTCGTGCCCCTGGCGCATCTATCGCCATCGCCGCACTGCCCGATACAGCCGTGCTCGCCGCCCGCAATCTGCCCGGGGTCGTAATCATTCCGCCAGGAGAGGAGATGCGCTATCTCGGTCCACTCCCTCTCGATTGCCTCCCGCTCGATCCCGCTATCTGGAAAATTCTCGACCGATGGGGTCTGCGCACCTTCGAGGATCTCGCCTGCCTGCCTGAAAACGGCTTGCATGACCGATTGGGCGAAGCCGGAGTGCGCCTGCAAACCATGGCGCGCGGCGCGCTGGGCCGTCCTTTAAAGCCCTTCATCGCGGAAAACATCTATGAACAACGCATTGAGCTCGACGATGCCCTCGAACTCCTCGAACCAATTCTTTTCCTGCTCGCGCGCTTCTTAAACGACCTCTGTGCAAGCCTGAAATCGCAATCGCTCGCCGCAGGCGAACTGCATCTCACCTTGAACCGGACCCAGAGAATCCTGCGCCTCCCTTTCCCCACGCGCGACGTCAACTTTTTGCTGAAACTGTTACAGCACAACCTGGAATCCGAACTTCCCGGCGAACCCGTTTCGATCCTCATCTTACGAGTCGTCCCCACCGCGATGCGGTTTTTGCAGCATGATCTCTTCACGCTTCCCGCACCCGAGCCGGAGCGCCTGGAATCGACCCTTCAGAAAATCCGCGCCATGGTCGGCCCCAAAAACGTGAAGATCCCTGAGATTCGCGACACATATCGCCCCGGATGGGGACCAGCCGAATCGAACCTGGCCATCCGTCATTTCCGCCCACCGCTCGATGCGCGTGTGGACATGGAAGCCGGCCACCTTCGTGCCTCGGGCATTCAAGGAACCATCGCCGATATCTCTGGCCCCTGGCGCACCTCCGGCGATTGGTGGCGAGCCGACGCCTGGGATCGCGACGAGTTCGACCTCGCTCTTTTGGGCGGCGCCCTCTACCGCCTCAATTTCAACCGCCAGTCCCAAAAATGGCAATTGGAAGGCGTTTATGACTAACTCCGCGTAACACTGAGCCGCCATGCGTAAGCATGCGGGCAGACGCGAAAACTCCCAGATCTCCCGGAACTTTTCCGCCCCCACTTCGTCTCATTGGCAATGAACAGGATACTTGTGTCTTTTCTGATCGCCGCCGCGACCGCCTTGGCTGCCGATATTTCCGGAGAATGGGAGTTCACCGCCAAAATGCTTGGTGGCACGGAATATGTACGAGTCACTCTGAAGGCCGCCGGCAACAAGTTCAGCGGCAACCTTAACGAGCTGAAATTGGAAGGCACCATCGAAGGCAATAAGCTCACCTTCGCCGCGACCCGTCCGAATGGCGACGCTTTCGGCACATTCGAAGGCGAGTTCCATGGCGACGAGATCGCCGGAACGGCCCTCTGGCACAAAACAGAGAAAGTAGAATGGACCGCCCACCGTCCCGTGCCTGTGCCCGCGACCCCTCGCACCCTCGATTTCGAGCCCAAGGAATTTCATCGCGTCTTCTCCGACGCCATTCCTCCCGTGCTCCACCTTTTCCCCGGCGACACCGTCCGCACCTGGACCGTCGACGCCGGAGGCAACGATTCCAAAGGAGTGCGCCGATCCGGAGGAGGGAATCCGGAAACGGGTCCCTTCTATATAGAAGGCGCGCTCCCGGGAGACACCCTCATCGTCAAGCTGAACAAAGTTCGCTTGAATCGCGATTCGGCCGGCAGCGGAGACAGGATTGTCGGCTCGGCCCTCAACCCGGGCTACATCGAAAACACGAAATATAAGGACGACTTCGACAGCAACTGGGTAATCGACTCCGACAAAGGCGTGGCCCGTCTAAAAAATCCCAGCGAGCATTTGAAAAACTACACGGTCAAACTTCAGCCCATGATGGGATGCATCGCCGTCGCTCCTCCCGCGCATCAGGCGATGCGCACCGGCTTCCTCGGTTCCTACGGAGGCAACATGGATTACAACCAGATGCGCGAAGGCACCACGCTCTATCTTCCCGTCTACGCGCCTGGCGCTCTGCTATTCATCGGCGATGGCCACGCCGCGCAAGGCGATGGCGAGTTGACCGGAGACGCGCTCGAAACATCCATGCAAGTGGAATTCTCCGTCAACCTGATCAAAGGCGATGCCATGGGAGGGCCACGGGCTGAAAACGACGAATATATTATGTCGCTCGGGATCGGCAATTCGCTCGACGACGCGCTCCGAATGGCAACTACACGGCTCACGAACTGGCTGCAAAAAGATTACAAACTGGAGCCCAACGAAGCCGCGATTGTCCTCGGTACCGCCATGCGCTACGACATCGCCGAAGTAGTCGACCCCCTGGTCCACATCGTAGCCAAAATCCGCAAAGACACCCTGGCAAACATAAAATAGAAATTGCGCCCACCAGAAAATCCACCCTCGATCCTTCCGGATTGCTGCCGAGCCGTGACCAAAGGGAGTGCCCATGGGCCTGCGGCCCACCCAAGGTGATGAAGAACGATGGTGGCGCAAGCTTTCAGCTTTCGGCTTGCAGCGTCGGCTTCAGCCGGCGGTCTTCGGGCGCAGAGTTCAGACGGCGAATTCGCGGCAAATTTTGGCTGCGACACGGAAACTGACGCCTCACGATAGTTGCCGTTGGAGTTTCTCTAGAAAGCGGCGGACGTCTCCCGGGTCACGAAGCTGGAATTGCGCCCGCGAAAGTGAACGGGGCCCGACGAGAATCGTCAATCCGTCGGGAAGAGCAGCGAACGCGCGCTCATCCGTGCAGTCGTCTCCGATGTAAACGGGTAAAGGACGATGCTTCAGCCGGCCTAATTCCCGGCGTACCGCGGAGCCCTTATCGCCCACTTCCCGCGGCAGGATTTCCCAAACCTTCTTTCCGCTGAGAAGACGAAATCCGCCATTGAGCCGCGCCATAACTTCCTGCATCGACGCGCGAGCCTGGCTCGACTCCTCCTCACCCGCCTCTCGATAGTGGATCGCCAACGCTGGACCTTTGTTCTCGATCCAAACTCCACGCAGTGGTCCAATACTCTTTTCGAGACTGTACCTGGTCTGCTCCAGTTCGGTCACGGTTTCCGGGTGCAGTGCAGTTTCCAGTCCGCGCTCCCATCCGTGTATTCCCAGATAGCGGACTCGAGACAACCCGGTTCTCTCGCGAACGTCATTTCGTGTCCGTCCGCTAATCACCCAAACGTCTGTACGGTCGTTCGCGGCAAGCCGGCCTATCGCGAGCCGCATCGGCGGGCTTAAATGCACTTCGCCGGGAGTAGCCTTGATACGTGCGAGCGTGCCGTCGAAATCGAGAAACAGCGCGATGGAGCCGGCGGACTTGATACGCGATGCTATGTCCGGCCAGCAATCGAAAAGGCGCCTCATACTGGTCGACGCTTTGCGCCCGCTCCGACCGCTTCATACTCCGGTTCCACAGGGGCTGGGTGCTTCAGATGATGATGGTCTGCCATCCCCAGACGGATCCCCGTAAGTTCGCCGATCAGGTCGCCTGCCCAGCGATACACATTATGCTCCCGCACCTGATCGCGCATGTGCCGCATCCTGGTGGTTCGCTCTTCGGGAGGCATTTCGAGAGCGCTGTGAATCGCCTGGGCAACCTGCTCGGTGTCATAAGGATTGACCGCCAACGCATCCTGGAGCTCCTGGCTCGCGCCCGCGAAACGGCTGAGAATCAGCACTCCGTCCTGGTCATGGCGCGCCGCCACAAATTCTTTCGCGACCAGATTCATCCCATCGTGAAGGGACGTGACCAGACAGAAATTGGCGGCCCGATAATACGGCGTGATTTCTTCGTGGCTATGCTGCCGTTCCAGCAGTACGATCGGTTTCCAATCGCCTTTTCGAAACCGCTGATTGATGCGATCCGCCTCCGCTTGTACCTCCTGCATCAGATCCTGATAGCGCTTGATCGAAGTCCTGCTCGGGGCGCCGATCTGAACGAACGTAAGCTGACTTTTATAGGACGGATATTTCTCCAGGAAGCACTCGATGCCGCGAAACCGTTCCAGGATGCCCTTGGTGTAATCGATGCGGTCGACTCCCAAGCCCATCAAAGACGCTTCTACTTCCAGTTTACGGAACAACGACGCTCTCTCGACTTCCCCTCGTTCCGCCGGAGTTCGATCGACGCTCGCAGCGCAGAATGCAACGCTGATCGGAAATGGCCGCACCACCGTCCCATGATCGCGGCGATTGACGGCGAAGCTCTCCCAATCGATTCGCGATTCGAGCGCGCGGTCGACCGTCTCCAGAAAATTATTGCAATGAGCCTGGATGTGGAATCCAATCAGGTCCGCCCCCAGCATCCCGTCAAGAAGTTCCTTCTGCCACGGGCAGATGCCAAAGGCTTCCGGATTCGGCCACGGGATGTGCCAGAAAATAGCGATGCGAGCGTCCGGGCGCTGTTTCTTGATCATCTGCGGGAGCAGCGCGAAATGATAATCCTGCACCAGGATCACCGGATTCCGCTCGCCTTCAATCTCCTCGATCAGCGCGTCGGCAAATTTCTGATTCACGATCTGGTAAGCGTTCCAATCCTCGGCACGGAAGATCGGCCGCGTATGCGCGATGTGGCACAAAGGCCACAGCCCCTCGTTGGCAAATCCAAAATAAAAACCATCCTCTTCGTCCTTGGTGAGCCAAACACGGCGCAGCGTATATTGCGGATGATCCGGAGGCACCCGCACCCGGCCGCGATTGTCCGATGCCGCGCGATCGGCGTCGCCCGTAGCCTGCGCGACCCAAGTCCCATCGCAGGCCTGCAACACCGGCTCGAGCGCGGTTACTAAACCGCTCGCGGGAACCGACCACTCAATCGACCCTCCTCGATTCTTATGTTCATAAGGCTCACGATTGGAGACCGCGAACAGGCGGCTGCCATTGAGCTTGGTCTGCACGAAAATCCGCAATCGCTCCGGAGTCCATAGAGCCTGCGCCGTATCGCGGAGATGCGCCTCCTCATCCGCCGCCGCCCGCGCAGCCTTAAGCGTGGTCGCGAGTTTGCTGACCTCCTTGGCCAGCGGCTGGAACATCGCCTCTTTTGGCAGCTCACTTTCAACAGGCGTTTTCCCGGTTCGCAAATCCTCCATCCACTGCGCCATCCGCCGCAGAGGCCTTCGCAAACTCCACCGGACGACCAGAATCGTTACGATGATAATCAAAACCCCCTGAACCACCAGGCTCGCAATAGTCTTCCCCCAGGCCGATGTCTCCCGGGACGCGAGGTTCGCCGCATCCTGAAAAATTGCAATCGCTCCAATGACCTCCGTCGGCGACCGCAGCGGCAGAGCGAGAACATGCATCGGCTTCCCGCCGATCAGCAGGAACTGGCCCTTTCTCCATCCATCTCGAATCGCCAGCAACACGGAAGAAGGCGGAAAGCCAATGTTCCCCGCCAGCGACGCATTGATCGCGAGCGGCTGCCCTTTGACGTCATAAACCACTTCGCCCCCCGAATGCTCGCGATCCTGAAATCCGTCAACCAGCGCCTGTAAATCTTCCTTCGAGCCGCCAAGAAGCAAAGGCTCGACCGCCCTTTGCTGGACCTCGGCCAGCGCCAGCGCCGTTCGCTCCACCTCGTCGGTCAGTGATCGAATCTCCACCCGCGCTTGGAAGGAAGCCACAATCAGCGAAGCAACCGTGACCCCTCCGATCAGGTACACGTTGATTCGACTGTTAAAGAGCACATGATCGAGTGAGCAACAGGAAGGCCAGTCGATAACGCTGTCGAATCTGTAATTTACACGGGTTCAGTCAGCTTGCAAGGCGGCAAATTTTGCCGCGGCAAGCGGCGTAGAGCTAATAATTCTGCTGCGCCGCGTTATGGGCGCTTAAATGACGTTAATTGACCGCATAAGAGCGTCCGGGAGCCCTTAATTGACCTTAAATTCACCATAATATTTGTTAAGCGCTTTTGAGGCGCTGGCGAACAAGGACATCGAAGATTTAAATTTGAGGTTGTCGGGATATTCGAAAATCATGTTCTTCGCGAGACGGGTGCATTCGACCAGCCGAGGTCCGAGAACCGGGTGGTTAAGATATGCCTCGGCCTCCGCTTGCGAAGAAATGCCGTATTTATACGACATCTGGCTGTGACCTAAACCGCGAAGTTGAGGAAAGATAAACCACATCCAGTGGCCCACCTTGCGCCCCGCCCGCAACTCCGCGAGCACCGAATCGTACACCGGATTCTGTGCGTCGACGAACCGCTCTAGATCCAAAGCATTAGAAGTAAAACTTCAACGCCAACTGAAGGTTGCGCGGTGTGTTAATCTGGCTGGCCGCTCCAACGAGAACACCGAACTGGGAGCTTTGCAGTTGCGTGTTGCCGGTGCCGAAGCGTACGCGATTGAATACGTTGAAGGCTTCCGCCCGGAATTCGAGGCGCATCTTTTCGCGAATCGGGAAGCTGCGCGTGAGTGACATGTTCTCATTCAGATTGGGAAACAGGCGAAGCTTCGGATTGTAGCGGGTATCGTTCCCGATGTCGTTGAAACCGGTGCCGGAACCTTGTAGCGGGAACGGTCCTGAGCCGTAGGGGACGAAGAAGTTGTCTTTGCCGGGATCGAAACTCCCGCTGTAGCTCGGCTGCCAGCCGGTATAGGAAGTGATGTAGGGCGCGACGCGGCCGCCGTCGCCGGGGGCATAAATCGGCAGTGTGTAGGACGTGCTGATGGCGACCGGAGTACCACTCGAATAGAGGTTGATACTCGAAATACGCCAGTTGCCGAGGACCCAGGCGGCGGGTCCGTGCGTCAGGTATTGTTGGCCCCTGCCGAACGGAAGGTCGTAGACGGCGGCGAACTTGAAGTCGTGAGTGACGTCGAACTGGCCGATGGATTTTTCAAGACCGCGATTGAATTGGTCGGCCGCGTAGCCTTCGCCCCAGGCGGTGTCGGAGTCGGTGAGGATCTTCGAGAACACGTACGACGTCTGGAGAGTCAAGCCATGGGAGAGCCGTTTCTGGAATTTGAGCAGAAAGGCGTTGTAAGTGGAGTGGCCGCTGTGGTCGCCCTGGCCGGCGTAAGTATCGATTACGTTGTACTGCGGGAAAGGCCGCAGCGCCTGGGCTACCGTCGCGCGCGATCCCCACAACGAGTTGAACGAGGCGAACGGCGCGGTCACACCGGCGGCATTCGCGGCGGCGGAGCCGACCAGACTGTTTAGCACGGTGATGCTTTGAGGGACGGTGCCGTACTTGGTCAGATAGCTGGGGTTGATCTGGTTGTAATCGAGTAATTCGGCTTGGAGATGCTCACCCATGACGCCGTTGTAGGCGGCTTCAAGGACCATGGAACCTCCGAGCTGGCGCTCAAGGGAGAAATAGAAGTTGTCGTAGGCGGGAAGTTTAGTGGTTTCATTTCCCTGGAACCACGCGACGTTGGCGCCGTTGGAAACACCGGGGTTGATGAACGGCGGCACCGTATAGGGAGGCATGCCTTGATCGACCGTGTAGGTCGGCAGGATACCGGAGTCGGCGGAGGAGAACGTCTGGGTCAAAGTGTATCCGCTGTTGTGAGTGGAGCCGCTGACGGAAACGAGAGATCCGTACGAACGCGCATAAGAAGCGCGAATAACGGTTTTCGAATCCCACGAATACGCGAGTCCGACGTGCGCGCCGTAGCCCTTATTCCAGAAATCCGCGAGGGTTCGCGAGCCCACGCAACCAGAGCAACTGCCCGCAAACAAAACCGCACCAGGAACGCCGACCGGGTTCATCGTGGTGGGCGAGAAGTCGGTCCAGCGGTCGGCAAGACCGGTGGGAGGAAGATTCGCGTCCCAGCGCAGGCCGATATTCAGGTTGAGCTTGGGAGTGACTTTGTAATCGTCCTGGAAGTAACCCGCGAAATAGTAGAACTGCTGGCCGATGAAGCGGACGGTGTCGATCTGTCCGCTATCGGCCTGGCCCAGCAGGAACGAAGCGAATGCGTTACCGCCGGCAGTGCTGTTGGAACCGCCCGGGACGCCGGTTTCCTGATAGCTGAAGCCGATGCATCCGGCTTCGCACTGGCGGCCGAATCCATTGTAGTGATTGAGCTGATACATGCCGCCGAACTTCAGCGTGTGCTTGCCGTGGATCCAGGTGAAGTCGTCGTTGTAGGAATAGACGGTGTTCTCCGAACCGTTGTCGGCTTGACCACCCCAGGTGCTGTAGTTATCGCTAGTGCCGCCGGAGAACAGATTCACCAGATTCTCATTGCAGTTCGGCACATTGGTCAGGCAAAATTTGCCCTGCCAGTTGCCGATGTATTCCTGAGGCGGTTTGTGATCCTGACGCCAGTTGTTGCCACCGGCGTAGAAATAGTTGATCTTGGTGGGGCTCAGAGTCCAGGTCCAACTGAAGCGGACGACGTCGCTGTACTGAATCAGATCGTTGTAATTGGAATAGAGGCCGGGGAGCGTGGGAGGTCCGTCCGGTCCGTAGGTCTGATGTTCGCGGTCGTTGCCGTAGTAACCGGAGATGCGATGCTTCTCGTTGAAGACGTGATCGCCCTTGACGCTCCATTTGTTGACGGGGTAGATCTGGGTTCCGCTGGTCTCAAGGAAGTTATTTGAGATATAGGCGGGCGTGCCCGGCGCCGCGCCGTTGTTGGGCGCGATCGCTCCACCGGACTGGAACACGCTGAGCGCTTTCTGGGACGCCGCGCTGAACAGAGACTTGGGAACGATGTTACCGGGAAAGACCTGGCGCGTGTAAGTGCCGTCGCTATTCTGCACCTGGGAGAGGGGATTGTAGATAGGAATCATCGCTCCAGTGGAAGTGACCCATTTGGTGAAATCGCCGTTGTACATCTCCGGAGTGGGGACGGTAAAAGCAGTTCCATTGGCGCCGGTGCGGTTGCGAAAGCCTTCGTAGGAGAAGAAGAAAAACGTCTTGTCCTTGCCGCGATAGACCTTGGGAATCCAGACCGGACCGCCGGCGGTGAAGCCGAAATCGTTCTGCTTATAAATAGAGTTGGCGATGTGGGTGGCGTTGTTGAAGAAATTATTCGCATCGAAATCGTTATTGCGAAGGAACTCGTACGCCGAGCCGTGGAACTGGTTGGAGCCGGATTTGGACACGAAAGTCATCACGCCGGCACCGTGTCCATATTCGGCTTTGTAGCCGCTGGAATCGACGGTGAACTGATCGATGGCCTCGACGGAAGGGGCATTGGAGGCGACCCAGCTTTTCGACAAGGCTCGCGAGGTGTTCGCGGAAACGCCGTCGAGCGTGGTGCCGTAAGCGGCCGCCTGACCGCCGCCGACCATGAAGCCGTTATCGCCACCGAGGTTTTTCGCATCGGGAGTGAGCGCGGCAAGATCGAAGGGCGTGCGAACCGTCCCGCTGACGACGAGGGGCAGATCGTTGACGAGCTTGTTTTCCAGGGTCACGCTCGATTTCGCATCCTCGGTCTGTAGGGAGATCGCGGCGGCTTGCACTTCGATTGCCTGCGTCGAGGAGCCGAGTTGCAGAGTCGCATCGGCACGCACGGTTTGCGCGGCATCGAGCGAAAGACCTTTCTCCTCTGACGGGCGGAAACCTTGTTTCTCCACGCGAACCAGATAGCTGCCGGGGGAGAGATTCGGCACCGTGAATTCACCGGCATCGTTGCTGGTAACATGGACCGCGACATTGGTTGCCATGTTGGTGATGATGACGCTGGCGGCTGGAATCAGCGCACCGGATTGATCGTGCACCGCACCGGTGATGGTGCCGCGCTCGGATTGACCAAATGCAAGAGCGGCGAAGCAAACAATCAGGCACACAAACCTAGTTGCCCTGAAACAATTGCGAGAGAACTCCATGGTTACCCCCCCTTTTACATAACCGCTCCCTGTGGCCGCGGCTCGTTAGGCGCGCGAACGTAGCAAGCGGGCAGAAACTATTAGGAGAACAGGCGGTCGTTAATCCGCGAATTTTCCTTATCCCACTGCGGTGTCGGCTCGAAGTACCCAGGTTCGAGCAGATGCTGCTTCATCACCTCGTCGTTTAGAGTGATGCCCAGGCCCGGTTTATCGGGCACGGTTACAAAACCTTTGTTCACGATCGGCTTTTCGACGCCGTCGACCAGGTCGCTCCACCAGGGGACATCGACCGAGTGATTTTCGAGGACCAGGAAATTCTCCGTGGCGGCGGCGCAATGCACGTTGGCCATGCAGGAGACGGGAGTGCCGGCGAAGTGCATCGCCATGGGCACGCCGTATTCCTGAATGGCGTCGCCGATTTTCTTGGTTTCGAGAATGCCGCCCGAGGTCGCCAGATCCGGATGCAGAATATCGACGGCGTGATTCTTCGCGAGCTCGATGAAGTGCTCCTTCAGATAGATATCCTCGCCGGTGAGCAAAGGCACGCCGATATGGTCCTTGATCTCCCGGAGTTGCTCGGTTCGCTGCCAGGGAATCATGTCTTCGAGCCACGCCGGATTGTATTTTTCAAGCGTGTTCGCCAAACGAATGCAGGAGTGCACGCCTATGTGGCCCAGGTGATCGACCGAGAGAGGAACCTCCCAGCCGACGTGTTCGCGAACCACGGCCATGAAGTTGGCCATCAGCTCCGCGCCTTTGTGTGTGATCTCGATCCCCGCGAACATGTGCTCCTTGCGGGAGCCTCCGCCCAGATCTTCGCCGGAAGGATACGTCAGCGCGCCGGGAACGTCCTTGACGAGATCGATACCCAGGTCCATTTTGAGCCAGGTGAACCCCTGTTCCTTGCGCTTCTTGAGGCGATCGCCATAGATGTTGGGATCGTTGGATTCGGTGGTGTCGGCGTAGCAGCGAATCTTGTCGCGGAACTTTCCGCCGAGCATTTGATACACGGGAACGTTGTAGGCCTTCCCGGCCAGATCCCACAAAGCCATTTCGATGGCACAGACGCCGCCGCCCTGACGTGCGTTAAATCCGAACTGCTTTATTTTGCGGAAAATTTTATCGACATTGCAGGGATTTTCGCCCAGAATACGGCTTTTGAGTACCAACGCGTAAGTCTTGGACGCGCCGTCGCGAACCTCGCCCAGGCCGTAGATGCCCTGGTTGGTATCGATGCGGATGACGGGACAGGTCATCGGGGCGCGGGTCAGCGTGGCTACGCGGAGGTCGGTAATTTTAAGTTCGGAAGGTTTGGATGCGGTGTTGGTGTACTGCATCATCGCATCGAGAGTGTTGCCGCCCCAGATGGTTGCGGCGGTAACGCCGGCCCCACCGCTTAGGAAGCTGCGTCGGGAGTTGAATCGTTTCATCATTAAACCAGTCCCCTGCTTGGGTGTATTATACATAAACATTACAGATGTGCAACTGTAGATTTGTAAGGAGCGTACGACAGTGATGAATCGTCGCGATGTTTTTAAGCTCTCTGTGGGAGCCCTGGGATTTGCTCAACGCGAATTGGCGGCGCAGGAAAAAATCGCCAAGGCGGTGCGCGGTTTGCCCTCGCCAAAGATTAGAGATGTCAGCGTGATTGCGACCGCGCCCTCCGGATTGCGGCTGGTGGTGGTGAAGATTACCACCGATCAGGACGGCCTCTATGGCTATGGCTGCGGGACGTTCACGCAGCGCGCGGACCTGGTGGTGCCGGCGGTCGAGAAGTATCTGAAACCCTTTCTGATCGGCAAGCCCGCGGATCGGATTGAGGACATCTGGAACGCGAACTACAACAGTTCGTATTGGCGGAACGGGCCGGTGTTGAACAACGCGATCAGCGGCGTCGACCAGGCGTTGTGGGATATCAAGGGCAGGCAGGCGAATATGCCTGTGTATCAACTGTTGGGCGGAAAAGTTCGCGAGGCGGCGGATTGCTATGGCCATTC
>Ga0182024_10020072_pt1 | contig 12244 bp, 9 predicted proteins | sample P32metaG_FD_120480 | JGI IMG/M metagenome (GOLD analysis project Ga0182024, IMG submission 120480) | Permafrost microbial communities from Stordalen Mire, Sweden - P3-2 metaG (Illumina Assembly) | ecosystem: Environmental > Terrestrial > Soil > Wetlands > Permafrost | place: Sweden: Stordalen...
GCCGCTGTTCGCCAGCATGAGCACGTCGGCATCGCTGTTGCGTGCCTTGGTGAGGTTCGACGAGAAGTCGCTGGTGCCCAGCTTGACGACGTCGTGCCCGATCTCGGTGCCGCCCGCGCGTGCAAGGATCGCCGAGAGCTCCGTGTAGGCGTCCTTGCCGAACGCGTAATCGGCTTGGATGAAGTACCACTTCTTGCCCAGCGCGAGGACGCGTGTCGCTAAGGTGCGCAACGCCATGTGGTTATTGGGCGAGAAGCGATAGCAGAGCTTTCCGGCTTTGGCGCCGGTGATCGACGAGTCTTGCGGTCCGAGCTCGAGCATGAAGACACCGAGCTCGTTGCACAGCGACGTCATCACCAAGCCGTTGGCCGACGACGTCAGTCCGAACAGCACGTCGACGTTCTCTTGGCCGACCAGCCGTCGTGCCTCGGTACCGGCGACGGCCGGTTTCGAGGTGTCGTCGGCGTAAGCGAACTCGAACTTCACTCGGCCGCTCTTCGCATTCATGTCGGCCAGTGCGAGCTCCGCGCCGACCTTATGGATCGCCGCAATGTCCGAGAAGACGCCACTGTACGAATCGATGAAGCCGATCTTTACCGTCGCCGCCGGCCCGGCGGCGAGCGTAAAGCGCGGTGCGGCGGTGGCGGCGACCGCGGCGGCGCCGCCGGCGATGAGCGAACGACGGGAGATCATACGTCGAGTGCCTCCTTCAAGCAAGTTCCTCTTCCGATGACGCAGCAGCATCGGTCAGAGCGTCGCGCAACTCCTGCGAAAACGGTGCGGGGACGAGCTTTCCGGCCTCGCGGCGGATCAGGACGCGCGCCTCGAATCCGCGCGCGACCTCGAGCGCGCCGCGCAGAACGACGTGCTCGATGCGCATCGAGCTGCGCCCGATCGCGGTGACGGTCGAGCGGATCGCGATGGGGTCGTCGAAGAAGAGCGGCGACGAGAAGCGCGCGCCGCTCTCGACGATCGGAATCGGCCAGCGCATCGTCCCGTCGGGGTCGAGCAACGCGGCACCGCCGACCGCCGCGCGCAGCAGCCCGGTCGTCCCGACGTCGAACCAGACGTAAAAGGTCGGATAGAAGACGATGCCGGCGGCGTCGGTATCGCCGAAGCGAACGCGCGTGCGGGTGACGTGCGTGCGTCCGCGCATCGGCGTTGCGCCCTCAGGCAAGCCGGACGTACTCGAAGTCGACCGGGCGGTCTTTGATGCCTTTCTCGGGCGGCGCGATCCAGGCCGCCATCTTGCCCGGCTCGATCACGCGGTGCATCAAGCTGGCGATGAACGCGCGGTCGTCGTCGCTGGGCAGCCACGACGGGAGCGCCGCGTCATACTCGGCGCGCGAGATCGGACGGCCGCGCAAATCGGTCGGCACGTCGGCCCAGTTGCCGACCGTGCGCCGAAAATGCGTGCTGGGCAGTGCGAAGCGAAACGCGTGTCCGGCTGCCTCGATCAAGCGGTTCCAGCGCGCGAGCCCGCGCTCGCAATCCTCGACGTACGAGTTGCGCACGACCTCGTTCATCGCGTTGCGCATCGGAACGCGGTCGATGACGATGCCGCCCGCGCCGTCGGGAACTTCCAGCGAGAACGTCGCGGCGCTGAGCACGTGGTCGTCGTATTTCTTCTCGTCCGGGCGTCCCTTGATGCCCTGCGCGAAGTACGCAGCGGCGTTGGACGACGCTTCCGACCCGAACAGATCGAGCGACGAGCTGAACCAGAAGTTCAAGTAGCGCTGGATGGTCGGCAGATCGATCGCGCCGGCGCGCCGAATCGCCTCGGGCTCGTCGGTGCCGAGCTCCCGCATCACTTCGAGCGTGCGTTTCGTGACGCGAGAAATACCCGTGTCGCCGACGAACATATGATGCGCTTCTTCGGTCAGCATGAAGCGGCAGGTGCGCGCGAGCGGATCGAAGCTCGACTCCGCAAACGACTTGAGCTGAAACTTTCCGTCGCGGTCGGTGAAGAAGGTGAACATGAAGAACGACAGCCAGTCGCTGATCGGCTCGTTGAAGGTGGTCAAGATGCGCGGCTTGTCGGGATCGCCGGAATGGCGTTCGAGCAGCTGTTCGGCCTCTTCTCGTCCGTCGCGGCCGAAGTACGCGTGCAACAGGTACACCATCGCCCACAGGTGACGGCCCTCCTCGACGTTGACCTGAAACAGATTGCGCAAGTCGTAGAGCGACGGCGCGGTGTGGCCGAGCAATCGTTGTTGCTCAACCGACGCCGGTTCGGTGTCGCCTTGCGTCACGATCAACCGCCGCAGCGTGCTGCGGTGCTCGCCCGGAACTTGTTGCCACGCCGGCTCACCGAGCTCGTCGCCGAAACCCACCCGGCGATCGTGCTCGGGCTCGGCCAGAAAGATGCCCCACCGATAGTCGGGCATCCGGACGTGGCCGTAGTTCGCCCAGCCCTTGGTGTCGACCGAGATCGCGGTGCGCAAATAGACGTCGGCCGCGTTGAAATCGGTCGGCCCCATCTCCTTCCACCAGTTCAGGAATGCCGGCTGCCACTGCTCGAGTGCCCGCTGCAGCGTGCGGTTCGAGCCGAGCTCGACGTTGTTTGGGATCCGTTCCGTATAATCGATCGACATCTAAGTGTCCTTATATTCGTTCCTGGTCGAATTGCGGCCGCGTGCCGCTGCCGAAAAGCTTGAGCGCACCGCGCTCGCCGGTCGAGTTGGGGCGGTAGAACACCCAGTTCTGCCAGGCCGACAGACGCCCGAAGATCTTCGTCTCGAGCGTCTCTGCTCCCGGAAAACGCAGGTTCGCCTCCATCGCGCTGAGCGCGTCGGGCGAGAGCGCCGCGCGTTCCTCGAGCGCGAGCCGAATCTCATCGTCCCAGTCGAGCTGGTCGGGCGCGACGGTGATCAGTCCCGCCTCGAGCGCGGCATGTGCGTCGAGCCGCTGTCCGTTTCGCGCGCCCGCGGCGGCGAGCGCTTCGGCGTCGCCGTCGAACCGCGTGTCGAGCCGCGAGCGGCCGTTGACGGCCGGATACAGCCCGGCGTTGACGTCGCCGAGTACGATTACCGGCGCTGTGCCGGCGTCGTCGGTAGCGAGCATGTACGTGCGGTCCGCGGAGAGCGCGAGCTCGAGCAGCGTCCCGGCGAAGCACGAACCGCCGTCGACGAGCGCGTACAGGCTGCGCGCCGTAACGTCGAGTCGCGCGAGCGTGCGGCGCAGAAGGCCGATCGTTTCGCGCACCAGGGGGTGCTCGCGTTGCGCGAGCAACGTGCGATCGACGGACAGCACCGCGCCGGCGTCACCTTGGGTGCGCAGCACCAGCAGACCGAGCTCGGGGTCGTTGGTGCGCAGCATCAGGATCGCGTCGTCGAGCTCGCGCGCGAACGCGAGCGGCCACCACGCATCGCCGGCGGCGACGATCGCGTCGACGTCGCTCGGTTGCGGTTCGCGCGGAGCGCGCACGGTGATCGTCGCGTTCCGGGCATCGCGGTCGAACGTCACGTCGACATGCGTATAGTGATAACCGCGCTCGTCGATCGTGCGGGACAGCGGGCGCAACGCGATACCGCGCGCCCCGGCGGAGCGCGGTGACGAAGCGACGTGCGCGGCGGCGCGTTCGCGCACGAGCGCACCGAACTCCGACGGCGTCGCGATCGCATCGACCAGTTTCCAGTCCTTGGCGCGCTCGGCGCGAACGCCGTCCGGGTTGGTGCAGAACAGATCGGCGACGTCGCGCCGCACCTTGCGCTTGTCGACCACGCGCGTCAAGCCGCCGGTGCCGGGCAACACGCCGAGCAGCGGCACTTCGGGCAAGCTGACGGCGGTCGAACGGTCGTCGACCATCACGATCTCATCGCAGGCCAGCGCGATCTCGTAGCCGCCGCCCGCACAGGCGCCGTTCACTGCCGCAATGAAGCGCAAGCCGTCGTGGCGGCTGGAGTCTTCCATTCCATTGCGCGTCTCGTTGGTGAACTTGCAGAAGTTCACTTTCCAGTGATGTGACGACGTGCCGAGCATGTAGATGTTCGCGCCGGCGCAGAATGAACGGTCCTTCGCGCTGGTGACGACGACGCAGCCGACCTGCGGGTGTTCGAAGCGGATGCGGTTGAGCGCGTCGTGCAACTCGATGTCGACGCCCAAGTCGTACGAGTTGAGCTTGAGCTTGTAGCCCGGGCGGATTCCGGCGTCCTCATCGACGTCGAGCGCGAGCGTAGCGACGCGGCCGTCGACGGAGAGCTTCCAATGGCGATAGCGCTCGGGCGAGGTATCGAACGTGACCGGGGTCGTCGCGCCCGGCTGATCGATCGTAACCATGGGACGCTCCTCGGTTGACGGAAGGATAGGGGAACTATACTGCATCGATGACCGGCAGTGCAAGCATTATGATGCATGTTGCGGGATGACTGCCAACAACCCCGCGAGGCTGTCCTGGACCGGGCGGTCGCTCGTGTCGACGGTCGTGTCGGCCCGGCGGTAGAGCGGCTCGCGGCCGGCGAGGATCCGTTGCAGGTCGGCCATCGACTCCGGGTTTCCCGCCATCGGGCGGAGGTCACCCTGTGCGACGACCCGCGACATGTGCTCGGCCGGGGACGCTCGCAACCAAACGGTATAGCAGGCCTGCAACAGGCGATCGAAGGTCGCTGCCTCCGAGACGATGCTCCCCCCGGTGGCGAGCACGAAACGCGGGCGCTCGGCAATGATTGCGTCGAGGCACTGACGCTCGAGCCGGCGGAACCCCGCCTGGCCGTAGAAATCGAAGATCGTCGCCAGCGGGACACCGGCGGCACGCTCGATCTCGCGGTCGAGCTCGATGAACGGAACGTCGAGCCGTTCGGCGAGCAGGGCTCCGAGCGTCGTTTTTCCCGCCCCGCGGAGCCCGATGAGCGCGATCCGGTCGTCGCGGCCGGTCAGAACCCGATCGCCGAACGTGCGCTCCAGCAAGGCCTGGGCTTCGCTCAGCTCGGGCGGTTCGAGCCGCCGCAGGAGCTCGATCGCCCGCGCCAGCTCGGCCGGCACCTCGGGAGTGTCGTTGACGAGCGTTTCCAACGGAACGCCGAGCGCCCGCGCGACCCTGCGCAGGATCGTCAGCGACGCGTTCCCGTGGCCACTCTCGAGTTGGGCCAGATACCGTTCGGAGACTCCCGAATCGCCGGCCAAAATCTTGCGGGTCATCCCGCGCCGCGCTCGAAGCTCGCGTACCCGCGCGCCGACGATCGCCAGGAAGGCGCTCTCCTCGCCGGCGGAAGAATGCACGATCATGCTTGCGAGCCCACCGACATGAAGCATAGTGCTACCGTCATGGCCGCGTCCAGCGCTCCCTACAATGCGGCGGTCGATCTGATCGAACGCAACCTGCCGGGTCGCGCGGCGAAGACCGCGTTCATCGACGACGGCGGGTCCTACGCGTACGCCGAACTGGCGCAGCGCGTCGACCGCGCTGCCGGCGCTCTGCTCGCGCTCGGCCTCCATCCCGAGCAGCGCGTCGTGCTCGGATTGCTCGACACGATCGACTTTCCGGCGGTCTTCCTCGGCGCGATCAAAGCCGGGATCGTGCCGATCCCGGTCAACACGCTGTTCCAGCCGGCCGACTTCGCTTACATTTTGAGCGACAGCCGCGCGAAGGCCGCAATCGTCTCCGCTGAGCTGGTGGCGCAGTGCGAAGAAGCGGCCCGGCTCGCGGGCTGGACCGGGCGCATCATCGTCTCGGATCCGCGCGACGTCTACGACGGAACGTTGACCACGCTCGCCGAGCTGTCGGCGAACGCGAGGCCGCTCGCCGATGTGGCGCTGACCGGTCGCGACGACGTCTGCTTTTGGCTCTATTCATCCGGTTCGACCGGCCGCCCCAAAGGGGCCGTCCATCTTCAGACGAGCTTGATCCAAACCGCCGAGCTGTTCGCGCAGGGCGTGCTCGGGATCACCGAAGGCGACGTCGTGTTCTCGGCCGCAAAGCTGTTCTTCGCCTATGGGTTGGGCAACGCGCTGACGTTCCCGATGTCGGTCGGTGCAACCGCCGTGCTGCACGCGGCGCGTGCAACGCCGCAGTCCGTCGCAGCGATCTTGCGCGAGCGCCGCCCGACGATCTTTTGCGGCGTGCCGACGCTGTTCGGCTCGCTGCTCGTGTTGCCGGAACTTCCCGCGCGCGACGAGGTCGCGCTGCGCTTGTGCACGTCGGCCGGCGAACCGCTGCCTGAAGAGCTCGGCAAGAATTGGACGGCGCGTTTCGGCGTCGAGATCGTTGACGGGATCGGCTCGACCGAGATGCTGCACATCTTCGTCTCGAACCAGCCCGGCAACGTGAAGTACGGCACGACCGGTGTGCCGGTGCCGGGGTATCGCGCGCGGATCGTCGGCGAAGACGGACGCGAGGTGGAGCGCGGCGAGCTCGGCGAGCTCGAGGTCGCCGGTCCGACGTCGGCAGCCTATTATTGGAACAACCGCGAGAAGACGCGCAGCACGTTCGTCGGTGAGTGGACGCGCACCGGCGACAAGTACCGCCAAGACGAAGAAGGCTGCTTCGTGTACTGCGGCCGGGTCGACGACATGCTCAAAGTCGGCGGCATCTGGGTCTCGCCGAGCGAGGTCGAGTCGGCGCTCGTCGCGCACGAGCACGTGTTGGAAGCCGCCGTCATCGGCGTCGCCGACGAGCAAGATCTCATCAAGCCCAAAGCGTACGTCGTGCTCAAGCCCGGCGTCGAGTCGAGCGACGAAATGGCGGATGCGCTCAAGGCGCACGTGAAGAGCCGGCTCGCGCCGTACAAGTATCCGCGCTGGATCGACTTTGTGACCGAGTTGCCGAAGACGGCGACCGGGAAGATCCAACGCCACGTGTTGCGCGCTCGCGAACGTGGATGACGGGTGAACCCGTTGCCCGCGACGTTGTCGTCGACGGGCATCGGCTCGAGACGCTGCGCCATGACGGCGATCCGTCGCGTCCGACGATCGTGCTCTTGCACGAGGGTCTCGGTTCGGTTTCGCTGTGGCGCGATCTCCCGCAACGCTTGGCGGAACGAACGGGCTGCACCGTCGTCGCGTACTCGCGCTACGGCTACGGGCGGTCGGACGTGCTCAACGCGCCGCGCGAGCCGGAGTACATGCACCACGAAGCCGAGGTCGTTCTGCCCGCACTTCTCGCGCAGCTCGGCATCGAGCGGCCGATCCTGTTCGGCCACAGTGACGGCGCATCGATCGCGCTGATCTTTGCCGCCATGCACCAGGCCGCGGTGCGGGCGCTGGTGCTCGAAGCGCCGCACGTCTTCGTCGAAGACATCAGCGTGGCGAGCATCGCCGCGGCGAAGAGCGCGTTCGCGACGACCGACCTACCGGCCAAGCTCGCGCGCCATCACGCGGACGTGGCGGTGACGTTCGCCGGCTGGAACGACATCTGGCTCGACCCGCGCTTTCGCGACTGGAATATCGAGGCGTACGCATCGGGCGTGAGCTGCCCGGTGCTGCTGATCCAAGGCGAAGCCGACGAGTACGGGACCGCCGAACAAATCGAGGCGATCATCGCGCGCACCGGCACGGCTGATGTGCTCTTGGTGCCGGGCGCGGGCCACAGCCCGCACCGCGACGCGCCCGAGCTCGTCCTCGACCGGGTCGGCACCTTCGTCGACATGGTCAGCGCATCGTCCTCACCTGCCGGGTAGTCATTGCGAGATCAGCACGACCGTGTTCGTATTGTCGTCGTTGAAGTAGATCTTCTGGTCGGGCGCCGACGTCCCGGTCGCAACGATCCCGAAGATCGCGCCTGGGTTCCCCGAGTCGACGTTCTTGGTGGCGACCAAGGTCCCCGACGGGGTGAACTCGAGCAGATTGTTGTCGCCCGTGTTGCCGACCACCACGTCGCCGTTCACCAGCAGCGCCGCGCTGATCGGTGCATTGATCGCGGGATTGGCAGAGACGATGCGCGCATTTGCCGCCGACGGACCGCTGAAACCGTTCGCGCTCACGACGATCCCGTTGGCCGGAATCATCGACGCCTGCGTGAACGCCACCAGACGGTTCATTCCGCCGTCGACCACGTACAGTTGATCGGAGTTGGCGTCATAGGTCAGACCCGACGGGCCGAGGATGCTGCCCGGCACACCGGTGTTCGGTTTGAAGCCGGTCGCGATCGTCTCGACGCCGACCACTGCGCCGCTGCGCAGGTCCATCCGGCTCACCGTGCCGCTCGTCGCGTTGGACTCGAAGATCGACGCGCTGCCGAACGGATCGGCGGTCGGGCTGAAGATCGCGCCGAATGGCCCTGACCAGGCGGCATTGGCGTTGGCCGACGCGAGCGTGCCGGTCGGCGCAAAGATCGGCGCGTCGTTTGCCACGAAGTCCGCGGTGTAGATCGCGTCGTTGCCGTCCATGGTAAGCGCGTCGCAGCCCTTGAGCGAAGCGCTTTGGGCAACGTGCGCCGGCGTAGCCCCGGGCGTCGGGTGTAGGACGACGATCGTCGTGCCGTTGCCTTGCACGTTGGCGGCGTCATTGAAGTTGCAGACGACGAGATCGCCGGCGCTGATCTTACCGGCCGTGACCGGCGCGATGGCCAAACCATAGGGGTTTTGGTCGCCGGCGCCCGTGCCGGGGCCGGGATCGACGGTCGAACCGATCGTCGTCTGCGTGTGCAGCATCGGAAGGATCGGCCCGGTGGGAGCGAGGTGGGGAGCGGTGGCGGCTCCGCCGTTGCAGCCCGCCGCGAGCACAGCGACGAGTGCACTGACGACGGCGCGAAGCGCACGCGGTGTCATGCCGTAACGTTTCCCTGCCTCCGTGAAGAAAGTCTGAAGATTGGGGCGCGGCGTCCAGGGGCGGCGCACGCCGTGCCGCCGAACTCTTGTCGTCCGAATGAGCGCGAAGAACCCGTTCGATCCGCTCGGCGTCGGCGCGATGTCCATGGACGTCTGGCGCGCGATGATGACATCGCCCGGCGCGCTGCTCGACGCGCAGGCCGAGCTGGCCAAGGCGTTCACCGACGTAGCGACGGGCGAAGCGACGGCGGCCGCGAGCGATCAGCCCGCCGTGTCGGTCATCGAACCGGCGCCCGGCGACAAGCGCTTTGCGAACGCCGCCTGGACGGCGAATCCGTATTTCTCGGCGCTCAAACAGGCATATCTGCTGTCGAGCAAAGCGGTGCTCGACGCGATCGATCAGGCCGAGGGAATCGACGAGGCGACGCGGCGGCGGGTAAGGTTCTTCGCCAAGCAGTTCACCGACGCGATGAGCCCGACCAACGTGCCGTGGTTCAATCCCGACGTGCTGGAGGAAACGCTGCGCACCGGCGGCGCCAACTTCCGGCGCGGGATGGAAAACGTCATCGAGGACGCGCGCGACAACGCCGGGCGCCCGGCGCTGGTCGACGAGTCGGCGTTCGCGGTCGGCAAGAACGTCGCGACGACCGCCGGCAAGGTCGTCTACCGCAACGCGCTGATCGAGCTGATCCAGTACGCGCCTACGCAAGCGCGCGTCTACGCGCGGCCGCTGATCATCGTTCCGCCGTGGATCAACAAGTTTTACATTCTCGATCTGCAGCCGGCGAACAGCTTCGTCAAGTACGCGACCGACGCGGGCCGCAACACGTTCGTGGTCTCGTGGCGCAACCCGGACGCATCGCTGGCCGACATGACGTGGGCCGACTATCTCGAGCTCGGCCCGATCGCCGCCGCCACCGTCGCCGCCGAGATCGCCGGCAGCGCCGACGTCGACGCGATCGGGTACTGCATCGGCGGCACGCTCCTAGCCACCGCGCTCGCGTATCTCGCGCGCACCGAGACGAAGCTCGTCAACAGCGCGACGTTCTTCGCCGCGCTGGTCGACTTCAGCGATCCGGGCGAGGTCATGGCGTTTCTGACCGAGGAGGCGCTGGAATCGATCGAGCAACGGATGAACGAGGCCGGCGTGCTCGGCGGTCGCGAGATGGGCGATACGTTCAACATGCTGCGCGCGAACGATTTGATCTGGGGCGTCGCCGTCAACCGGTATCTGCTCGGCAAGGATGCGCCGGCGTTCGACTTGCTCTACTGGAACAGCGACGCGACGCGCATTCCGCGCGCGACGCACTCCTATTACCTGCGCCAGATGTACGTGGCGAACAACCTCGCCAAGCCGGACGCGCTCGAGGTGAACGGCGTGCCGATCGATCTCGGGCGCATCGCGCTCGACACATACTGCGTGGCGACGCAAGAAGATCACATCGCGCCGTGGCGTTCGGTGTATGCGATGACCCGGCTGTTCGGCGGTGAGACGACGTTCCGGCTGGGCGCATCAGGACACATCGCCGGCATCATCAGCCCGCCCGCCAAGAAGAAAGCGGTGTGGTGGGGCGGTCCGCCCGGTTCGGCCAATCCGACGGATCCCGAAGCGTGGCTCGATGCGGCGCCCAAGCACGAAGGATCGTGGTGGCCTGATTGGACCGCCTGGCTCGCCGAGCGTTCGCCCGAACAGGTCGACGCGCCGGCCGCCATCGGCAGCCGGCGCTACGCGCCGCTCACCGACGCGCCCGGCACCTACGTCTTAGAACGTTAATGCGGAGGGAGCGGGACGCGCAGCGCTGCGAACCGTTCCCACGCGTCGGCGGTTGGACGCGTTCCGCCGTCACCGAACGCCTCGGCGAGCGCGACGCGCCCGTCGGCGGCTTCTTGAGAGTTCGGATAATCGCCGACCAGCCAGGCTTCGGTCGACCGCGCCAGGTCGTTTCCGCGCGGCGTGCGCGCGTGCAGATAGACGAGCTGCAGCGCGAACAGATCGCGCGCGATCCACGGATCGCGCGGAAATTGCCTTTCCCACGCGCGGATCGCGTCGGTGGCAAACGCAAGCGGCCCATCGATCATGGCCGAGGCCTTGCCTTCGTCCATGCGCGTTCCTGAATCGCGAATCGTGTTCGCGATCCCGAGCACGCTCAGGCGGTAGTGGCCGAAATATTCGTCGGCGGGCGCCAATGCAGAAAGGTCCTGGGCCGAAACGGGAAGGCTCGGCAAGACAAAAGCAAGCGCCAGAATGGCGGAACGAAGGTGCACCATGGAACGGCCTCCTTGCTCCAAGTATCGGCGTCCCAGCATTATCACATGATTGGGCGCGGATTAAAGTACGCTAAGGCAAGCGCCGGAAGAACTTCCGCCCGGGCTTCCGGCGTTCTACACTCAACTATCCCTTCATCCGGAGCGGTTCATGCAATTATCGTCCAATAGGCGTCCGAGCGCGCTGCTCATAGCAGTCGCCGCTTTGCTCATTCCTCTGGCGGCGCCGCTCGCCGCACGCGCGGACGACGACCAGCAGATTGCTGCTGTCGGCGTCGCGCGCATCAGCCTCATCGATGGCTCGGTCGCGGTGCAGCGCGGCGACTCCGCCGCCCCGATCGACGCGGTCGTCAACGCCCCGGTTCTGGCCGCGGACTACATCACGACCGGCGACGCCTCGCACGCCGAAGTGCAGTTCGACGGCGCGTCGGCGCTGCGTCTGGGCGACAACGTGCAGATGCGCTTCACGCGCATCGATCAAGGCAGTCGTCAATTCCAGCTCGCGCAAGGCACGATCGAACTGCGCTTGATGCAAGGCACCGACGGTGAAAACGCGATCGACACACCGTCGGTCTCCATTCACCCGCTCGACGCCGGCAGCTACCGCGTCTCCGTCAATCCCGACGGACGCACGCTCGTCACCGTGCGGTCCGGACGCGCCGAAGTCTCCCTGCCCCAAGGGAATCAAATCATCGAGTCGGGCAACGCGCTGGAAGCGCAAGGCCCCGCGTCGAGCCCGGCCGTGCAAGCCGTTCAAGCGGTCGCGATGGACGACTTCGACAATTTCAACAACGACCGTGACGCGCACGAAGCGCCGGCGCTCGCGCAGAACGGCGGCGGCGCGTACGTGAATCCGAACGTTCCGGGCGTCGCCGATTTGAACGCCGATGGACGCTGGGTGCCCGACAATCAGTACGGTCAAGTGTGGGTGCCATCCGGCGTTTCCGCCGACTGGGCGCCGTATCGCGACGGCCGCTGGGTCTATGAAAACTACTACGGTTGGACCTGGGTCGGTGCCGAGCCGTGGGGCTGGGCGCCGTATCACTACGGCCGCTGGTTCCACAGCGCGGCATACGGTTGGGCTTGGTACCCCGGTTCGCGCGTCGCCGTCTCCGTCTGGAGTCCCGCGCTCGTCGCGTTCGTCGGCTTCGGCGGCGGTTTCGGTGTCGGTTTCGGCAACATCGGTTGGGTGCCGCTGGCGCCGTTCGAAGCGTTCCATCCCTGGTGGGGACGCGGTGTCGCTTCGAACAACATCGCGTTCAGCAACTTCGGCGCCA
>Ga0182024_10020073_pt1 | contig 12243 bp, 8 predicted proteins | sample P32metaG_FD_120480 | JGI IMG/M metagenome (GOLD analysis project Ga0182024, IMG submission 120480) | Permafrost microbial communities from Stordalen Mire, Sweden - P3-2 metaG (Illumina Assembly) | ecosystem: Environmental > Terrestrial > Soil > Wetlands > Permafrost | place: Sweden: Stordalen...
GCTCACCGCAGGCAAGCTCACCGCTGGCCGGCGCCACTTCGGCGGCGTCCCCCGAGCCGTCAACCGGCGCTCCGATCCAGAACCGCCTGGACCTGGCCCGATGGCTTGTGAGCAAGGACAACCCGCTCACCGCCCGCGTGGCCGTCAACCGGCTCTGGGAACAGCATTTCGGCAAGGGGATCGTCGCCACCAGCGAAGACTTCGGCACCCAGGGCGAGCCACCCTCCAACCAGGCATTGCTCGATTACCTGGCCAGCGAATTCATGAGCCCTTCGGCGGATTCGACAAGCTCACCGCAGGCAGGCTCAGGACAGGCTGCCAAGCCCTGGAGCATGAAAGCGATCAACCGCCTGATCGTCACCTCGGCGGCCTATCGCCAGGCTTCAGACGTGCCGCCGGCACTGGCCGAAAAGGACCCGTCCAACCGCCTGCTGGCCCGTGGCCCGCGGTTCCGCCTGCCGGCGGAGTTGATCCGCGACCAGGCCCTGGCCGTCAGCGGCATTCTGTGTGAGAAACTCGGCGGCCCCAGCGTCTTCCCGCCCCAGCCCGACGGCATCTGGCACTCGCCCTATAACGGCGACACCTGGTCCACCAGCACCGGCGAAGACCGCTACCGCCGGGGCATCTACACGTTCCTGCGCCGCTCTTCGCCCTACCCGGAGTTCATGAGCTTCGACATGACCACGCACGAGGCGATCTGCACCCGGCGGTCGATCACCGACACGCCGCTCCAGGCCCTCACCACGCTGAACGACCCGGCATTTATGCAGCCCGCGGCGGCTCTGGCACGCCGCATCCTCGCCGAAGGCGGAGAAACCCCCGAATCGCGGGCCTCGTTCGCCTTCCGCACAGTCCTGGTCCGCGGCCCGAGGCCAGCCGAGGTCAATCGGATCGCATCGCTCTATTCTGAGATGCTCAAGAAATACCAGGCGGACACCAAGGCCGCCGCCGAGCTCGCCGACAGTGGGCTGGGCGCGCCGCCGAAGGAACTGCCGACGGCGGAGGTCGCGGCGTGGACCATGGTATCGAACGTGCTGCTAAACCTGGATGAGACATTGACGACGGAATGAATCGTCGCTCGCGATTTGCGTTTGCGAGGAAACAGATGGTCGTAAAGTAACCTTTTTCTAACGTGATCCCGGGAGCCGTGGACATGCGCAACAGAATCAGCTCTGACAATGAACTCCGTCGCGAGGCGCTCAAAACCGTCACACGCCGGCAACTCTTCCGCCGATGCTCCACCGGCATGGGCGCCATCGCCCTGGCTTCGCTGATGAACGAAAACCTGTTTGCCAGCCCCGGCACCGCGTCAGGCATCACTCAACGGGCCGATCCCCTGGCCCTCAAGCCGTCGCACTTCAAGCCGCGGGCCAAGAACATCATTTACCTTCACATGGCCGGCGCGCCGTCGCAGCTCGATCTGTTCGACCCCAAGCCCAAGCTCAACGAATTCGACGGCCAGCCCATCCCCGAGTCGCTCACCAAGGGCGAGCGTTTCGCCTTCATCAAGGGGACGCCCAAGATCCTCGGCTCGCCTTACAAGTTCGGCCGGTACGGCAAGGCCGGCACCATCCTCTCCGAGCTGCTGCCGAACCTGGCGACGATCGTGGACGACATCGCCGTCGTCCGCTCCCTGCACACCGACCATTTCAACCACGCCCCCGCGCAGCTCTTCGTCCACACCGGCTCGCAGATCGCCGGCCGACCCAGCATGGGCTCGTGGGTCACCTACGGCCTGGGAACGGAAAACCGCGACCTGCCCGCTTTCGTCGTCATGACCAGCGGAGGCAACGCCCCCGACGGCGGGACCTCCCTGTGGAGCAGCGGCTTCCTCCCCAGCGTCTACCAGGGCACGCAGTTCCGCAACCAGGGCGACCCCGTCCTGTTCGTCTCCAACCCCAAAGGCGTTTCCAGCGACGTCCGCCGCGACTCTCTCGACGCTATCCGCGATCTCAACGCCGATCACCTCAACGCCTGCGGCGATCCGGAAATCCTCACCCGCATCGAACAGTACGAGCTGGCGTACCGCATGCAGACCACTGTCCCCGACCTGACCGACCTCGCGCAGGAGCCGAAGGAAATCCACGAGATGTACGGCACCAAGCCGGGCCAGGTGGCCTTCGCCAACAACTGCCTGCTGGCCCGCCGGCTGGTCGAGCGCGGCGTACGCTTCGTCCAGCTCTACGACTGGGGCTGGGACCACCACGGCACCGGTACCGGCGACGACATCGTTCATGCCCTGCCCCGCAAGTGCGGGCAGGTCGACCAGGCCTGCACCGCTCTGGTCAAGGACCTCAAGAGCCGCGGCCTGCTCGACGAGACGCTGATCGTCTGGGGCGGCGAGTTCGGCCGCACCCCCATGAACGAACGCCGCAACGGCAGCACTTTTCTGGGCCGCGACCATCACCCGCACGCCTTCACCGTCTGGATGGCCGGCGGCGGCATCAAACCCGGCATCACCCTCGGCAGCACCGACGAACTCGGCTACGATACCGCCGACGACCCCGTCCACGTCCACGACCTTCAAGCCACCATCCTCGCCTGCATGGGACTGGAGCACACCAAGCTCACCTACCGGTTCCAGGGAAGAGACTTCCGGCTGACGGACGTGCATGGAAATGTGGTGAATAAGCTGATAGCGTAGGGATCTTGAGATCACAAATTGTGATCTCAGAATATCCGAAAATGGTAATCCCGTTCAGCATCCTCAAAACTGCTCAAGCCGCAGGTGTTCTTGTGAAGGCCGAGCCTACAAGACGGATCAGCCCGGTACGGCTGCTAAAACTGCTCTACATAGCGGATCGCGAGTTGCTGCAAGAGCGCGGCAGGCCCATCACTGGAGACCGGCCGGTGGCCATGGGCCATGGCCCAGTTCCCGGACGGACGCATGACATTGTAACGGGGACCGATTATTGCTCGCCGACATGGGACAAGTATTTTCGAAGAGTGGGACGTCGAGACATCGGACTGGCCCTCGACCCCGGAGTCGGCCGTTTAACACGGCGGGAGATTCTCAAGTTGCGCGAGGTCTCCGATCGCTGCGGATCGATCGACGATTGGGCTCTCGCGGAACTCACCCACGGTTTCGCGGAATGGCAGAAGAACCAGCCGCCGACGCATGTTGCTCGTGATATTCCTATCCAGGATCTGCTGGATGCACCATATCAGGAAGAACTTCGCGAGGCCGAGAAACTGGCCAAGGCCGCCGACGAGCTGTTTGGCGAACTCCAGTAGGGGTGGACGATGAAGGCTGGTGCCAGGTTCCTTGCTCCCTCGCTGGATGATCATCTCTGGATGGTTATTTCTGATCCTGCGCTAGACCAAGACCGCGTTGTCGTCGTGAGCGTTCTGAGTTGGACGCCGCGCCTTGATCAAGCATGCATCGTCAAGCCCGGGGAACATCCATTTGTGAAACATGATACGTGCGTGCAGTATCCTGAAGCAAGGGCCGTCGCACTCGCGAGACTTCAACGACTCTTGGACGAAGGTAAGGCCGTAGAAAAAGCTCCTTTGTCGGACGAGTTGCTGGCGCGCATTCGAAGCTCCGCTGCCGGGGCAGACATCCCACAGGAGTGTTATGACGTACTGCGGAGGCAGGGGTTTGTGCCGTGATGACTGGATAAACCCATCGTTGGGCGGTTCTCAGCTCGGCGCGTAATAAGAGTCAGGACGAAAATGTCTCCGCGAACAACATTTGTGCTTCGATGGTTACCGAAGCATGCACTCCGCCTGATGCTCGTCATCATTGCTGCGATGGCTGGCTGTGAGTCGCCGGCTGGACCTGCGGCGCGGCCGGCGTCGGCGCCGGGCGACGACGCGGCTCCCTCCCTCCAGAAATTCGAGTACATCCGCCCCAAGATGGGCACCGGCTTTCGCATCGTTCTCTACGCTGCCGACAAGAAGGCGGCCGACGCCGGGGCGGAGGCGGCATTCGCGCGCATCGACCAGCTCAACGCCATCCTCAGTGATTACGACCCGAACAGTGAACTCAGCAAGCTCTCGCAGCGGACGTTGAACGGGCCGATGCCCGAGCCGGTGAAGGTGAGCGACGACTTGTGGCGGGTGCTGGAGCAATCGCAGGTCGCCGCCGAGCGGTCCGATGGGGCGTTCGACATCACCGTCGGCCCATTCGTCAAACTCTGGCGCCGCTCGCGGGACATGGGCGAACTCCCCACTCCCGAGCGGCTGGCCGAGGCCCGCAAATCGGTCGGGTACAAGCTCATGATGCTCGACCCGCAGGCGCATGCCGTGCAACTGCTCGCCCCCCATATGCGGCTTGACGTCGGCGGCATCGGCAAGGGGTATGCCTCCAGCGAAGCACTGGCGGTCCTGAAAAAGCTTGGCATTACCCGCGCCGCGGTCGGCGCGGCAGGGGACTTATCCGTCGGCGACGCGCCGCCGGGCCGGCAGGGTTGGCGTGTCGCCATCCAGTCCTTGCCCGTCAATGTCGGCGCGACGCAGCCATCCACCGGTCCCTTCGACGGGTTCGACGGATTCGACAAGCTCACCGCAGGCAAGCTCACCGCAGGCAAGCTCAGGACGGGGCCGGCATCCGAGCCGGCGGTGACCGGTGAAGCCGCCGTCGCGCCCGATGAGTCGCCGGCATTTCCCGACTTCGGAGGCGCGTATGTCCGGCTGAGCAACTACGGCGCATCCACCAGCAGCGACACGGAGCGGTTCACGATCATTGACGGCCAGCGCTACTCGCACATCATCGACCCCGCCACCGGCCTGGGCATGACCCACCGCGTCGGCGTGACGGTGATTGCCCCCGATGATACGACTGCCGACTGGATGGCCCTGGCCGTCTGCCTCATGGGGCCGGAAACGGGGATGGCCCTGGTGGACAGCACGCCGGGGGCGGCGGCGCGCATGGTGTCTCTCGACGATGGCCGGGCGGCGGTTTACGAGTCAAAACGGTTCAAGGAATTCATGGCGCCGGCGAAATGATGGGCCAGGCGACAATATCCGCCGCAAACGTTTCCACGCCGAGACCGGTGGTTACCACGGTCCGGATCGGAGTGGGAACGCCTTCGCAAGTTCGATCCGGAGCGTCGCAAACTCCGCTCTCGGCGTGAGGGCGTCGGCAAATGTGGCACCTCGCCGCGCCTGCTCCGTCGATGGTCTGCAGGTGCGATGATTCCCGCGCGGTTTGCGGTATATTGGCGCGTGCTGACGACCTGCCCCATGCGGGCGGCCGCCGAAAACCAACTACGAGGAACCAAGACCATGAAACTGCAAAACACCTTGAACATCATCCTGCCCGGCCTTCTGCTGTGCGCCCTGGCCGGCGGCTGCCAGTCGGCTTACTACGCCGCGTGGCAGAAGCTGGGTTATGAGAAACGCGACATCCTGGTTTCGCGCGTTCAGAAGACCTCCGAGGCCCAGACCGCGGCCAAGCAGCAGTTCCAGACCACCCTCGATCAGTTCAAGAGCATCACCCACTTCAACGGCGGCGACCTGGAGGCCGAGTACAACAAGCTGAACGCCGACTACGAGGACTGCCAGTCCCGGGCGGACGCCGTCGTCAACGAAATCTCTTCAGTTGACAAGGTGGCCACCGCCATGTTCGACGAGTGGAACAGCGAATTGAGCGAGTACAACGACCCCAAGCTCAAGGAAGCCAGCCAGCAGAAACTGGACGACTCGAAGGCGCGCTACAAACAGCTCCTGGCGGTGATGGTCAAGAGCGTGGACAAGATGAAGCCGGTGCTTGCCGCGTTCCACGACCAGGTGCTCTTTTTGAAGCACAACCTGAACGCCTCCGCGATCGCATCCCTGCAAACGACCGCGACGGGGATCGACACCAATGTGCAGAACCTGATCCAGGAGATGGATGCATCGATCAACGAAGCCAATTCGTTTATCGAGAACCTCAAAAAGACGTGACAAGGGGAGGACGCCGAGTCGACCGCCGAGCCCGACTGCACCTGGCCGTGTCCCACATGAGGCCGGAAAACGACCGTTGTTTCTGGGTACCGGCAGATTATTCGTTGACCGCTGTGTAAATCAGTCAGGTCACTCCCCGTCCTTCGTTGCAAACGTCACAAACGCATCGCTGCGAAAAGGCGAAGCGGGCATATCCTCCTTGTTATACAGATTGCACTCGGGGTTCCCCTCGAACGCGTAGCGCACGGCCACAGGCTTGGCGACGGCGTTGCTGTGTACGACGACGTGGTCTCCCTCAATCGCTGCATCAGCTCGTACCCATTTGCCGTCTCCGGCCGACAGTGTGAACCCGACAAGCTTGTCACTTTTGGCCACCAGTCCCCCGCCGATATGCGTGAAGGAGACGATGGCTTTGTCTGCTTCGAATTTGGCGGTCTGGAAGATAGGGCCGGAGTATTCGATTTTCTCACCATACGCCAGCGCGCGGGCGGCGAGCGCGAGGCGCTCGCCGACGGGCTTCTTGTTCGTGTAATGGACATCCGACTTGACCGGCGGCGCACAATCGATGGTGACGGCCATCGCCGTGTTGGGGACCGACAATGTCTTAAGCTGTGCTTCGCGCAGGGCCGCATCTTTCACCGCAGTGGGCTCGGCTTGACGCTACCCGTAATTGGCCAGTTGCACGAAGAGAAACGGGAAGTCCCCTTCGCCCCACTGGTTTCGCCAATCGGCAATCAGCGCGGGAAACATCTTCTGATAGGAGACTGGAAAAGTGCGATTGCCTTCCCCCTGGTACCAGATGACGCCCCGGATGGCGTAAGGCACCAACTTGGGCCCGATGCACGCGTTGAAGTTGCCGCTGGTCGGCTGGTCCGACGTCACCTGCGCGATGGTTTTGGCCAGTTGCGGCTCCGCGGCCGCGTCCGGGCTGAGGAACGTCTGCACCACTGCGCCGCTGACTGATGAATCGAGAATCCCGACCGGCCTGTTCAAATGCTGGTGCAGCGCGGTTGCGAAGTAATATGCCACCGCCGAGAAGCTCCCCGCTGACTTTGGCGAGCAGACCACCCAGATCCCGCTGTCGGCATGCCAGGGATCTACCTGAAAATAACGGATTTCGGGAAAATCAGCCTTGGGCAGATCTTCAGCCGCGCTGGCCGCGCCGCTGAGCGGGAAACGCATATTGGATTGCCCGGAGGCGTGCCAGACTTCGCCGACAAGCACGTTGCGGACAGTCAGGACGTTGCTCGCACTGACCGTCAACACGAATGGGCCGCCGGCCTTTTGCGGATCGAGCTTCACCATCCAGCGCCCATCTTTGCCTGCCGCCGAAAGCTTCTTTTGTCCATTGATTTCAACGGTCACCACCTCGCCAGGCGAAGCCGTCCCCCAGATCGGCGCGGCGATTTCGGATTGCAGTACCATGTTGTCGGAAATGACAAGCGGCAGCTTAACGTCCGCCGACGCGACGCTGGCAAGCATTGCCGAGAGAGCAAAAGCCGCGCTTAAGCCGACCGTCAATCTAATCATGTGGTCCCTTCGCTCACGGGGAACTGGACATCCTTGATTTCCAACTCAACGCTCCTGCGTCCGTTGTACTCATTCAAGGTCGGCTCGACAGCCAGGTCGACAACCGTGCCGGGCTTGAGGTGGGGCTCCATCGGGCCGAAGTTGAAGCCGATGCATTTCATGGCATAACGGCCCTGGCGGACGTGCAGTTGCAGGTGCTCGCCTCCTCGGCCGACCCGGCGGGCGGGCAATGTCACCTCGACGCCGCGGACACAGAAGACCGGTCGGCGGTTGCCGGGGCCAAACGGACCCAGGCGATGCAGGTCGCGAACCAGGCCTTCGTTCAACTGGTGGAACTCGGCCACGGCGTCCAGCCTCAATTCAGGCACGAGCTGTTCCGGCGTGATGACCGAGGCGGCATGCTCGCAGAAGCGCCGGCGGAACTCCTCGAAGCGGTCGCTGCTCACCTTGAGCCCCGCCGCCATCTCGTGCCCGCCGTGGCCTTCCAGGCAGTCGGTGCAGGCTTGCAGGGCGCGGGCCAGGTGGAAGCCGGCGATTGACCGGCCGCTCCCCTGGCCGTGGCCGTTCTGAAGTGAGACCATGATTGCCGGGCGATGGTAGCGCTCGACGATCCGGCTGGCGACGATGCCGATTACGCCGGGGTGCCATTCTTCATGTCCCAGCACAATGGCGCAGCGCCCCTCGGCATCCAGCTTCAGGTCGGCTACTTGCTGGATGGCCTGTTCGAGGATTTTTTTCTCCGTCGCCTGGCGTTCCCGGTTCTGCGCTTCCAGGAATGACGCGGTCTCCGCGGCCCGGTCGGCGTCGGCGGAGGTCAGCATCTCCACGGCGAGCCGGGCATGCCCCATCCGGCCGCTGGCGTTGAGCCGCGGCCCCAGCCGGAACCCGACGTCGTAGCTGTCCAGGTCCTGTCCGGTGAGCCCTGCCGAGGCGATCAGGGCGCGCACGCCGACAAGCTTGCTTTGTTTAAGCCCGCCGAGCCCGAAATGCGCCAGCGTACGGTTCTCGCGGGTGAGCGGAACGACATCGGCTATGGTGCCCAGCGCCGCCAGCGCCGTCGCGTCGATCAGGAAGGCACGGAACGCGTCACTCACCTTGCGTGCCCCGCAAACGGCCACGCCAATCCCCCACGCCAGCTTGTAAGCCACACCGGCACCGCATAGCGCCGAATTGGGGTAGGCAGTGCCGTCGTTAAGCAAGCGCGGGTGGACGATGGCGTAGCACTCCGGCAGAAACGGTGGTGTGGTGGCCAAGTGGGGTAGTGGAGTTCGACCATCGCCTCCCACGCCGCTGCCCAACCACGCCGCTGTACCGCTACCTTCCGCATTCGGTGCCGATCTCCACTCGTGGTGGTCGGTGATGATCAAATCCACGCCGCGGGCGGCGGCGACGGCGGCCTGCTCGATGGCGGTGATCCCGCAATCGACGCTGATAATCAGCCGCGCTCCTTCGGCGCAAAGGGCCTGGATGGCCTGCGTGTTCAGGCCGTAGCCTTCATCGATCCGGTGTGGGACGTAGTAATCGGCCGCCCCGCCGAGCGTGCGGATGGCGTGCCAGAGGATGGCCGTGGCGGTGATGCCGTCGACGTCGTAGTCGCCGTAGATGACGATTTTTTCGCCGTCGCGGATGGCGCGGGCGATCCGCTCGGCCGAGCGCGTCAGCCCGGCAAGCTGCTCGGGCCGGTGCAGGTGGTTCAGGGTCGGGCGCAGGAACGCCTGGCAGTCGGCCGGGTCGGACAGACCGCGGTTCAGCAGGATCTGCCCGATCAGCGGCGAAGTCTTGAGGCGCGAAGCCAAATCGGCAGCGGCCGGGTCCGGCGGTGCGATATTCCATCGCTTGGGGGTCATGCGATCCATCGGCATCACATGGTAACAACAATCGCCTGGATCTGGAAAAACAATCGAGTTATTGGACGTCCCGGCCAAGGGTGTAGAGCGTCTGGCAGCAAGAGACCCTTGCATTGGGCCGGCTGGGCAAGGAAGCATAGGGGGAAAATCCCTAAGCCGTTTCCCATATCTGGTCAAGTCGACTTTAGCGTGGCCCGAAAACTACAGCAGGGCACCGAAAAGCCGGGTTGTAAGCATGCGCCAAAGTCGCTCGAGGAGCATTTTTGCCTCGGAGGTCCGCGATGAAAGTCGAACAATTTGCATGGACGCAACAAGCCGGCTGGTCGGACGACTTCCCGGGAAAACTGGCGGGGGCGGCTCAGCTCGTCCTCGTCTTCGGGGCAACGGCGGCGCTGCATGAGACCGAACTGGTGTCGCAAATCCGCCAGGCTTACGCGTCCGGGTACGTATTGGGCTGCTCGACCGCCGGCGAAATCCACGGAACGCACGTGCTCGACGATTCGTTGGTGGTTACCGCGGTGCAGTTCGATCGCACGAACCTGGCGGCGGCGGAAATCGAGTTGGGCGAGGCCGCCGACAGCCTCGACGCCGGCCGCCGATTGGCATGCTGCCTCGATCCGGTCGGGCTCGCCCATGTGCTGGTGATCTCCGACGGCCTCAAGGTCAACGGCAGCGAATTGGTCCGGGGGCTCACCAGCCAGCTTCCGCCGGGCGTGTCGGTGTCCGGCGGGCTCTCGGGCGACGGGGCGCGCTTCAGCCGCACCCTGGTGTGTTCCGGCCGGACGGCCGGGGAGGGGAAAGTCGCCGCGGTCGGCTTCTACGGCGGCCGCTTGCGTGTCGGGTGCGGCAGCATGGGCGGGTGGGACTCGTTCGGGCCAGACCGCCTCGTCACTCGCTCACGAGCCAACGTTCTTTACGAGCTTGATGGACAGTCGGCCCTGTCCCTGTACAAGAGATACCTCGGCGAGCATGCTGCCCGCCTGCCCGCCAGCGGATTGCTTTTCCCCTTGAGCATCCGCGGCGAAGGCGCCGGCAAAGAGGGCCTGGTTCGCACCATCCTTTCGGTCAACGAGGCCGAGCAGAGCATGACCTTCGCCGGTGACATCGCACAGGGGACGCACGCGCGGCTCATGCGCGCCAGTTTCGAGCGGCTCATCGACGGGGCCCAGGGGGCGGCACAGGCCGCCCGGCAGGCCTTAGGCGCGGCCGAGCCGAGCCTGGCCATCCTGATCAGTTGTGTGGGGAGAAAGCTCGTCCTCAAGCAACGGGTTGAAGAGGAAGTCGAAGTCGTCCGCGACGTGCTCGGCCGCTCGGCGGTACTGGCGGGGTTCTATTCCTACGGCGAAATCTCCCCCTTCGCGCCCACGGCCCGTTGCGAGCTGCACAACCAGACCATGACCATCACCGCCTTAGCCGAGCTTCCCGAGTTGTAACCCCACGTGACGTATGCACAGCCTGCTGGCTCGACAAATCAAGCGGCATGCCCCGACCGGCGCGGTCCCCGAGTCCCTTCGGGGCCTGCTCGACGCTATCGATGAAGCCTACCGCTCCTTCGACGCCGACCGCACCCTGTGCGAGCGTTCCATGGAGATCGCCTCGCACGAGGTTGAAGAGCGCAACCACGAGCTGACCCTTCGCAACGCCGAGGTGCAACGGGCCCATGCCGAACTCCAGTCGGCCCATGAGCGGCTGCAACGCCTGGCCGACGAATTGGAGGCCCGCGTCGCCGAACGCACCAGCGAGCTGCAATCCCTCAACCAGCAGCTCACCGAAGACATTCTCAAGCGGCAGGAAATCGAAATTGCGCTGCGGGACGCCGAAGCCAAGTACCGCGAGATGTTCGAAAGCGCCACCGTCGGGATCTTCCAGACCACCGCCGCCGGCGACTACATCGCCGCCAACCCGGCCCTTGCGAAAATCTACGGCTACGAATCCCCCGACGAGCTGAAGGCAGCCGTTCGGGACATCAAGCGGCAACTCTATGTCGACGAGGGCACCCGCCCGCGCTTCGTGCGGCTCATGGAGGAAAGCGGCCGCGTCACCGGCTTCGAGGCGCGCATTTACCGCAAGGATGGCAGCATCATCTGGATCTCCGAAACCGCGCGGATGGTCCGCGATGCAGCGGGCAACCTGCTGTGTTACGAAGGCTTCGTCGCCGATACCACCGCCCGCAAGCAGGCCGAAGAAGCGCTGCGCGAGAGCGAGGAACGCTATGCCCTGGCTGTCCGCGGCGCCAACGACGGGCTTTGGGACTGGAATTTGCGCACCGGGCAGGTCTACTTCTCGACGCGCTGGAAGGAAATGCTCGGGTGCAGCGAAGAGGAGGTCGGCCAACTTCCCGAAGAGTGGTTCAAACGGGTCCATCCCCAGGACCTGGAGTCGGTCACCTCGGCCATCGCCGCCCACCGCGAGGGGCTCACGCCCCATTTCCAGGTCGAGTACCGCATGCGCCACGCCGACGGCCGCTACCTGTGGATGCTGTCGCGCGGGTCGGCCATGCGTGACGCCGCCGGCAAGGCCACCCGCATGGCAGGGTCACAGGCCGACATCACCGTCCGCAAGGAAGCCGAAGAGCAACTGCTTCGCGACGCGTTCCACGACGGGCTGACCGGCCTGCCCAACCGGGCCCTGTTCACCGACCGTCTGGAACGCTCGATCGCACGGATCGCCCGCGACCCAGGCCACCATTTCGCCGTCCTGTTCCTGGACCTGGACCGCTTCAAGATGATCAACGACGGGCTGGGCCACAACGCCGGCGACCAGTTGCTGGTGGCATTCGCGCAGCGCCTGACGAAGCTCTTGAGGCCGGGCGACACGGTGGCGCGGCTGGGGGGCGACGAGTTCACCATCCTGCTGGAAGACCCGCGCGAGCCGGACGACGCGATCGGCGTGGCCGGCCGCATCATTGCCGCTCTGCGCCAGCCCTTCACGCTCGGGGCCCAGGAAGTGTTCGTCGGGACGAGCATCGGCATCGCCA
>Ga0182024_10020074_pt1 | contig 12243 bp, 12 predicted proteins | sample P32metaG_FD_120480 | JGI IMG/M metagenome (GOLD analysis project Ga0182024, IMG submission 120480) | Permafrost microbial communities from Stordalen Mire, Sweden - P3-2 metaG (Illumina Assembly) | ecosystem: Environmental > Terrestrial > Soil > Wetlands > Permafrost | place: Sweden: Stordalen...
ACCCGGCACGCATCTCACGGTCACGAAGAACTCGACCGGCTCTCATATGGTCTGTGCGCAAACGATGTCCAAGAAAGGCGGAGCGATGAAGAAGCCCGCCACGCCGAAGCCGATGCCGAAGCATACGTAACAACCTGACGCATCCGAACGTCATGAACGAAGCCGCCGGGCAGTCCCGGCGGCTTCTGTTCGTCAAGCGCGGTCCCGTAATGGTGCTTTGCGCGAGACGTGCGCGTCGCCGTCGCGCCGCGTCACACCGCCCGAATCGAACCATTCGAGCAGCGCAACGGCGTATTTGCGTGAAGTTTCCAGCAAGGTTCGAAAGTCTGCCGCGACGATCCGGCCTTCTCGGCGCAGCGCCTCCTCGAGCAACGCCCGGATCTCCTCGATCTGTTCGTCCCGGTAGACGTCGCTGCCGACCTTCACCAGCACGCCGCTGGCCAAGAGCGTTTCGAGACTTTGCGCCAAACCGGGTATCTTGGCGGCCTTCATCCGTTCGTTCAAGTCGGCGAACGCGACCGGAACGAAGCGCCGCTCCGCGTCGACGGGGAAGGCGGCGTCAAAGAACGCGCGTTGCCTCGCCGAAACGTTCGGGACGAACTCCGGCGTCGCGTAGTGACCAGCGCGGTGCGCCAAGCGGCCCTCTTCGGAGAGGAGCGTCAGCACGCGCACGAGATGCGGCTCGGGAACGGCGAGCGTGCGCGACAGCTCGACTGCGCTCGCACCAACCGCCCATGGCGCCTGCGCCTCGTTGACGAGCAACTGATCGCGTGCGCGCGCGTGCAGCGCGTCGACGAGTTCGGCGGCCACATAGGCGGCGGGCTTGCCGAGCCGCTGCGCGCGTCCTTCTTCGCACAGCTGCTCCAGTAGCTCCGCCGCACGCTCCCACCTCAGGTTCGCCGCAGCGCCGGCCCGCGCGGCCGTCGTGCCCTCGAAACCGGCGTCGTGCAACGCGCGTCGAACGGCCGCGGTCTCAGCTGTTTCCTCCGCCGCCGGCGCCGAAGACGCAGCACCCGCCACGTTTCCGCCGCCGAGCACGTCCTTCGGCGAGAGGCGGCGCACGACGTATGCGCTGCCGGGAAACGTCGCCACCGGCGTGCGCAAATGCAGGCGTGCCGCGGTTTCCGCAAGCGAGCTGGGCACGGCATCGAAGACGAGCGTTCCGAGGATCTCGGCCGCGCCGAGATAGGCGCGAACCGGCGTCCGGCGGCGCAACAGCGGCAACGCAGCGGCAACCGGACGAAAGCGGACCTCGAGGTTCGATAGGCTGGTGAACTGCTCGCTGGCGAGGACTGCGCCGCGGCGGATTTCGTTCGACGCGACGCCGACGAGATTCGCCGCGACGCGCGAGCCCCCGCCGGCTCGTTCGCGCGCTTGGCCGAACACTTGCAAGCCGCGGACGCGCACGTCGCGCTCGAGTGGCGTCAAGCGCAAACGGTCGCCGACGGCGATCTCACCTTGCATCAGCGTGCCGGTGACGACCGTGCCGTGTCCTGTCATCGCGAAGACGCGGTCGATCGGCATGTGCGGGGGAGCCTCGGGCGAACGAGCCGGCAACGCGGCGAGCGCGTCGTGAATCGCGGTGCGCAGGCGGTCGAGGCCCTCGCCCGTCCGCGTCGAGACCGGGACGATCTCCGCCCCTTCCGCCGGCGTGCCGCGAACACCATCGCGGACGAGCTCGGCCGCGAAGTCACGGTCGTCGGATCCGACGGTGTCGATCTTGCTCAGCACGACGATCGTCGCGCGAACGTTGAGGTAGCCGAGGACCGCGAGATGCTCGAGCGTCTGGGGTCGCGGGCCGTCGTTGGCGGCGACGACCAGCAGCAACAGCTCCATCCCGGCCGCGCCGGCCAACATGCTGTGCAAGAAGCGCTCGTGGCCGGGAACGTCGATGATCCCCGCTTCGAGACCGTCGTCGAAGCGCAGGTGCGCGAATCCGAGATCGAGCGTCATCCCGCGCAGACGCTCTTCGAGCCAACGGTCGGGATCCGTTCCGGTGAGGGCTCGAACGAGTGACGACTTTCCGTGATCGACGTGACCCGCAGTGCCGATGATGTGCACGCGTTATGCGCTCGAAAGAAAAGGGCCGTACACGCTGAAAACGAAGGCACGTATCTGCAGCGTGCACGGCGCGATGCAACATGGGAGAGTACGGGACTGGTGTCTCGCACGGTCTTCAAAACCGCTGAGGCCTCTGCAAGGGGGCTGGTAGGTTCGATTCCTACACTTTCCCGCCACGACTCGCACGCGCAGAGCTAGGCCGCGAGCAACGGCCGCTCGGAACGAGGGACGATCGGGCCGCGCACCAGGACGAGAACGCCGACGATCGCGACGGCCGTGATCGCGCCGGCGAGCAGAAATGCGCCGGAGAAACCGCCGGTGGCTTGCGCGATGATTCCGGTGAAGATCGGAGCGAGCAAGGCCAAGGCGTTGGAGCAGACGCCCATCAGGCCGAAGAGCAGTCCGGCGTACTTCGGGTTCGGCATCAAGTCGTTCGCCAGCGCGATGTTGGTCGTCAGCGTGCAGCTTGCGCCGGACAGCGTGATCGACAGCAACACGACGATGATGGTGAGGTCCTGCACCAGTGGCACCAGGAGGATCGCCGCCGTTGCGATCATGCTGATCACGACGAACAGCCGGCGCCCGCCGAGGTCTCTGCGCTCCGAGGTGAGCGTTCTGTCCGAGAATCGGCCCACCACGAAGCAGGCGATGGTGGCCACGATATACGGGAACGCGCTGAACCAACCGGATTTCGCCAGATTCATATGGTGCACGTTGAGGAAATAGCTCGGGAGCCAGGTCAAATACACGTACATCGTGTAGGCGGCGCTCGCCGAAGCGAGGACCAGCCCCCAACTCGAACGATTGCGGAAGACGTCGGCCCGCGTCAGCGCCGATGTCGAAGCCACGCTCTCGACCTGCTGACTGCTGTCGCGCTGATTGAGGATGAGGCTGCGTTCCGCGCTGGTGAGCCATTTCGCCCGATCGGGCGTCACGTAGACCAGCAGCCAGAGCAGCAAGAAGACGAGCGTCGCCACGCCGAGGATGACGAACATCATGCGCCAGCCGAACTTCCCGACGAGCCACGCGATGAGCGGGAACCCGATCGCCGGGCCTAGGTAGTACCCCGCGGTGAAGACGCCGGTCGCGAAGCCGCGGTCCGATGCGGGCATCCATTCGCGGACGGCCTTGGAGGAGGCGGGCGGGCTGACTGATTCGCCCAGCCCGAGCGCGAAGCGAGCACCGATCAACCCCGTGAAGCCGTTCACGAAGCCGGTGCAGACCGAGGCGATCGCCCAGACCGCGAGCCCGATCGCATACGAGACGCGGATTCCGATGACGTCGAGCAGCGTGCCCCACAACAGCAGCCCCGGCGTGTACACCCAGAATACCGACGAGAGCGCGAAGCCCAGCACGATCAGCGACCAGCCGAACTCCTTTGCCATCAGCGGTCCGGCGATCGCGAGATTCGCCCGATCGATGTAGTTGATCGTAACCATCGCGAGGATCAAGAACACCACCAGGTAGCGGCGCCGGCCGACGGGCGCAGGCGGTGTGGGAGCCGGGATACGTGCCATGTCGTAGTCCTCCGGACTTTCTGGAGCCCGTGGCGGCGAGTAATGCACCCGTACTGTGAGACGTCGAAGAACGAGCGGTAGCGAAGTCAGCGTTTCTTGGCGGCGCGCAGGAGCTCGCGAGCGATGATGTTGCGTTGGATCTGGTTGGAGCCCTCAGATATCTGGGGAAGCTTGGCCTCGCGCATGAGGCGTTCGACTCGATATTCGCGGATATAGCCGTAGCCGCCGAAGATCTGCACCGCGTCGGTGCACGTCTTCATGTCGACGTCGGTCGCGTAGCACTTTGCCATCGAGCAGAGCATGCGCGCGTCGCCGCCGTCGTCGAGGGCCGCCGCGGCGCGATAGGCGAGCCAGCGCGCGGACTCGATGCCGATCGCCATGTCGGCCATCATGTGCTGGATCGCTTGGAACGACGAAACGCGCGCGCCGAAGGCGATCCGCTCGGTGGAATATTCTACCGCCGCGTCCAACGCGGAACGGGCGTGTCCGACGGCGAGCGCGGCGACGTTGACGCGGCCGCGGTCAAGCGTCGACGTGATCTGGCGAAAGCCCGAGCCCTCGGCGCCGATGCGATTCGCTTCGGGCACCTCGCAGCGGTCGAAGAAGACCTCGCACGTGTGGTTACCGTGGAATCCCATCTTCTGCTCGACCCGCCCGATCGAGAATCCCGGCGTGCCGGCTTCCACCAGAAAGACGCTGATGCCGTCGCGGCCGGCGGCCAGATCCGTTTTCACGACGACGGCGAGGACGTCGGCGCTATCCGCGTTGGAGATGAAGCGCTTCGCGCCGTCGATCGCGTAGCCGGAGGGCGTTCGAGTTGCTGTCGTCACGATCGCCGCGGCATCCGATCCCGCGCCGGGCTCGGTGAGCGCGAACGCCGCGAACTTCTTCCCGCTCGCCAGATCGGGTATCCAGCGAAGCCGCTGTTCGTCGGAGCCGAACCGGTTGATGAGGCTCAGCACCATGTTGTGAACGAAGATGATGCTGCCGCTGGGCCGATAGGCGTAGCCGCACTCTTCCGCGACGATCGCCGTTGTGACGTGATCCAAACCGCTTCCGCCCAGTTCGGGGGGCGCCGACATTCCCGCCAAGCCCAGCCCGGCGAGGCCGTGCCAAAGGGGAAGCGGGAACTCCGCTTTCTCTTCCCATTCGTCGGCGCGCGGGATGATCTCCCGAGCGGCGTACTCGCGCACCGACGCCTGCAGCATGCGCTGCTCGTCGCTCAAGGTGAAGCGCAGTCCGCTCGCGTCGAACGCGCTCGAATGCGCGGCGGTGCTACCGATCATCGCGCCAGCTCAAGGCCGCTTTGAGCCCTTGTTCCTGACGAATCTTGTGAAACTCGAGCACGGACTCGGCATGATGACCGACGATGTGCACTTCGAAGGACGCCCGGATGCCGGCGCGGATCCCCATGATCTCGTACTGCTGCTGAATCCCGAATTTGACCAGCTCGGTCAGATCGGCCGGCGCCGCCAGCATCGAGTCCAGCAGCGTTTGCAGCTCCGCATCGAGCTTGTCGGCCGGCACGGCGCGGTTGATCATGCGCATCTCGACCGCCTCGCGTCCGCTGACCAGACGGCCGGTGAACAGCAGCTCGTTCGTCAGGCGCAGGCCGATCAGCCACGGAAAGATGAGCGTCGGCGGCGTTCCGGTTCCGCGCACGATCGGATAGCCGAATTTGCTGTCCTCGGTCGCGACCACCATGTCGCACATCATCGCGAGCTCGATGCCGCCGGCGACCGCGTAGCCGTGCACTTTGGCGATGATCGGTTTGGCCATGTCGAGCATCCGCAGCCAGCGGCGGATGTTGCGCAGCTCGGCGGCGCGATCGGCCATCAGGCTCGGCGCACCGTTCGCGGTACTGGTCGGCGTCAGATCGTAGCCGGCGCAGAACGAGGTCCCGGCGCCCTGGATGACGACGATTCGAACGTTGCGGTCGCCTTCGGCCTCGGCCAGGGCCGCGTCGAGCTCCCCCAGCAGTTGGCCGTTCATCGCGTTGCGCTTTTCCGGCCGGTTCAGCGTGATGTACGCGACGCGGTCTTTGATCTCGTAGATTATCGCGCTGTAGTCGGCCATGCTGCCTCCGCTGCTCGGGTGCCGGTCACCGTCTCGCCGGCGTTGAACTCGTGGAGAATCTCCGCCGTGTGCTCGCCGAGCTTCGGCGCCGGCCGGTGGACGGGCGACGGCGGTGTGAGCGACATCTTGAGCGGCGAGCCGATGCCGCGCATCCGCCCCGCGTGCGGATCGTCGCGCTCGACGATCATCTGGTTGATCCGGGTCTGCTCCGCAGCCTCGACGTCGGCGTAGGTGCAGATCGGGCTCGCTACGATGTCGACGTGCTCGAGAACCGCCAGCCAGTCCGCCGTCGTGCGCGTTTCGAAGCGCGCCGAAAGGACGTCGAACAGCTCGTCGAGATGCTCCAGGCGCGACGCGTTGTGTGCGAAGCGCGGGTCGGCGGCGAGCTCGGGCCGCCCCAGCACGCCGCACAGTGCGGTCCACTGCGCGGGGAAGTACGCGTTCACGACGATGTGCCCGTCGGCGGTGGGAAAGAGGTCGGCCGGTGCGCCGAGCAGCGTGGCGTTGCCGGTGCGCGGCGGCTGCTTTCCGGTCCGCAGGTAGGCGCTCAAGGGCGTCATCTGCAGCGCGAGCGCCGTGTCGTAGAGCGAGACACGGACCTGTTGTCCGCGTCCCGAACGAGCGCGATGAAACAACGCGGCCAAAATACCCTGCGCCGCCGTCTGCGCGGTGGCGATGTCGATCACCGTCACCGCGACGCGCGCGGGAGTGTCGGCGAACCCGCTGATCGCCATGAAGCCGCTGCGCGCTTGGACCGCATAGTCCAGCGCCGGCTGGCCGGCGAGCGGCCCGGTTTCACCGTATCCGGTGATCGAGCACGAGATGAGCCGGGGATTGACGGCCTCGAGATCTTCTTGACTCAGGCCCAGCCGTTGCGCGGTCGACGAGCGGAAGCTGGTGATGACGACGTCGGCGGCGGCGATCAGCGTGCGGAGTGCGTCGCGGCCGGTCGGACTCTTCGCATCGAGCACGATGCTGCGTTTGTTGCGGTTGGCCGCGATGAACGTCGTCGAGCGCCCTTCATCGACCGCAACCGGACCGAGAAACCGGCCTTTGTCTCCGTCCGGCGGCTCGACTTTGATGACGTTCGCGCCGAGATCGCCGAGCAGTGCCGCCGCCAGCGGGCCAGCGATCAGCTGGGAGATGTCCAAGACCACCACCCCGTCCAGCGCGGCGGCGGTCATGAATCCGAGGGCGCCTTACCGTGCCGTTGTTGGACGAAGAGTTCGTAAACGCCCAGCGCGTGCCGCCGCGCTTCGCGCGCCGCGGCTTCCGGGTCGCGCGCGCGAATCGCCTCGAGGATCGGATCGTGGAGCAGCCGCGCTTCGCGGAGATCGTCGTAGTAGAGCACCCGCATCGTCATCTGCGCGACGATCGTGATCTGGTCGAGCAGTTGCCGCCACGTCCGGTAGACGCGCTCGTGATGCGCGGCGCGCACGATCGCTTCGTGGAACTGCAGGTCGATCTGGGATACGTCGGTGGTCGACCGCTTGCGGTCGCCGAAGGTCTGTTTCGCCGCGACCAAGGCTTCGAGGTGCTCCAGCTCGGCCGGCGTGATGCGCGTCGCCGCGCGCTCGGCGGCGAACGCTTCAATGGTCGCGCGCAGCGTGTAGATCTCTTCGATGTCTTCGTCGCTGAACTCGACGACCGACCATCCGCGTCCCGCCTGACCCACCGCCAGGCCCGAGCTTTCGAGCCTGGCGATCGCTTCACGGACGGGCGCGCGACTGATGTTCAATTGAGCCGCCAGGGTCGCGTCGCCCAGCCGCTGTCCGGGCACGAACCCGCCGCTGGTAATGGCGCGGTGCAGCTGCTCGTAGGCGTGATCGGCGAGATTTCGTCGAACGACGCGGGCGAACGCCGGCGGCTTCCTCGGGCGACCTGAATGCGCGGCCAGGCGAGGAACGTCGCCGCTCATGCTTCGATGACTTCCAGCTCGACGTCTTTGATGTGCGGGGCGCGCTGGCTGAACATCTCGGTGAGGAAATAGCGGAAGTCTTCGGGTTGGATGACGCAGGTCGTGCAGTCGGGGTTGTGGCCCTTCTTGTAGCGCACGTACGCCGTCGAGTCACGGACATCGGTGAGCCAGACGTCGCCGCCGTCCGAGCTCACGATGCCCTTGGCCTGATTGATGACGAATTGAGCGAGCGCGTCGGTTGCCATGACCAACCTCCTATGTCTTGATGACTTTGGTGACCGGTGCGCCGCTGCCCCACATGAAGGAGCCGCGTCCCACCGTTCCGCCGACGACGACGAGGTTGTAGCAATCCTTGTCCTCGACGACGGGGAGCATGGTTTGAGGGCTGTCCCACAGCCAGGCCAGCTCGGGGTGCACGGCGTCGAAGGCTTTGCGCTCCTTCGACAGCATGAGCAGCTCGAACGAGAGACGGGACTTCGCGTGCATCGCGCGACGAACGTCGTCCTTGCTCCAGCCGTCGGCCTTGAAGACGTCGGCATGTTCGGGACAGATGAACATCGTGTGCTCTTCTTTTTCTTCCGTGCCGTAGCGGGGGTCGGCCCGGCGCCCGATGAGCCAGAGGCCGGTACAGACCTGGGCAGCGTTCTTCGCGGCAGTAGCAAAGACTTCGGTCAGGTTCTCGGCCTTGTAGCTCGTCAGGTCGAACAGTTCGCAGATGCCGTACACGAAGTGCACCGTGGCGGTACTCGTGTCTTTGTCGTAACCGTGCTCGATGTGATACGGGTCCCAGTGGCTCGCCGCTTCGTTTTCGGCGACGCACATGCTGAATTTCGCCGGCGTTCCGATCGTGTCCATATCCGAGATGCCCGGATACGTCTGCCCGATGTTCATCATACAGAGATGGAGCGCGCGGCCGATCACGGCGTTCACGTACGACGGAGCGCCGGGCCCGAGCGCGCAGATACCGGAGTTCATCCCGATGCGCTTCGCGATGGGGCCGTTGACCCACATCAACGCGGCGGCCGCGCCGGTGGACATCGCCTTGTTGCGAAGGTTGATTTTCGGGTCGGCCAGCGCCTCGACCGCGGCGATCACGACCGGAAGATGCTCGGGCCGGCAACCGGCCATGACGCACGCGACCGCGATCTTTTCGACCGTCGCCTTCCCGAAGCCGGGCTCGAGGATGGCGATGACCTCGTTGGGGTCACGGGTCGTCCCGGTGAGCATGCGGTCGAGCGCCGATTTGACCGGGGCGAACAGCGGGAAGCCGTCGCTCCAATCGTACTCGAGGAACAGACGATTCATCTGGTCGAGCGCATCGAGCTCGCTGGTGCCCTCGATGGTCAGCCAGTCTTCGGAGACCGTGATGATCTCGCTCTTGGGCTGCGTTCGGCGCACGTCGACCGTCAGGCCGGTGATGACCTGATCGATGAACCCGTCGACCATCGCGCTGATGCCCGCGGGTGACTGGTTCGTAAACGGCAGCGGTGCGATCGCGATGGGGAGCTCGGGGAAGCCGAAGCTTTCGGCGCTACGATGCGCGTCCCGAACGAAGGTCTCGGCGGTGAAACTCACCGTCGGCACGCCGCGTCGCTCGAACTCCATCATGTCGAGAACGAGCCACGACGTGCAGGACCCTCAATCGCTAGACGTGCCGACGACGACGTCGACTTCTTTCGAGATCCGGTCTGCTTCGGCGGCGGAGACGTGGCGCATGACCATGCCGACCGTTCCGCGATGGTAACTGAATGTGGCGTCGGGAAAACGATCGTGCAAGAGCACTTCGGTGCGCTCGAGGGCCAAGTCGCCGCCGGCTTTCACGTTCCAATACAAACCGATGCGTTTGCCGTTGAGATCCGCGACGCGAGGGGCCGGCTTGACCGTTTGCACGATCGATTCCGCAACGGGGTTGCGGACGCTGAGGTTCATCGAGTCCTCCTGGTTGACTTTGCGCGGCGAGTGTACCATGATGGCTTCCGTGTTGACAAGCCGATTGTCGACAAAATACAGAGAGGGAAGTCTTCCTGGAATCGCCCGCGTCACGCCCGGCGGTCTCGGTCCGGCTCGATTACGGAGCCCTGGGGTGCGGCGAGCTGGTCGTCAAGCTCTTTCTCGCGCTGCGCGAGCTCGCGCCCGGCACGATCGTCGAGGTGCACGCGACCGACCCGGGGGCGGTCGAGGATTTTCCGGCGTGGTGCCGGCTCACCGGGAACGCCCTGCTGGCTGGGCCGACCGGCGACGACGGCGCCCACTACTACATCCAGAAGAAGGAGCGGCACGCCTAGCCTCATGGCAAAGATTCTGATCAGCGTCACCAACGCGAAGAACGACACGGATCGCGCGACGGTCGGCTTCGTGCTGGCGAACGCGGCCGTCGGCTCCGGTCAGGAGACCGTCGTGTTTCTGAGCACGGAGGGCGTGCGTCTGTCGCAGCGCGGCTACTCCGACGACATCCACGAGTCGGGCTTCGCCCCATTGCACGAGCTGGTCTCGCAGTTCAGCGCGGCCGGCGGGACGATCTGGGTCTGCTCGCCCTGCTTCAAAAAGCGCGCCCTCAGCGAAGAGGCGTTGATCGACGGCGCGACGATCGTGGGCGGCGCGAAGGCGATCGAGTTTCTCGCGACGGGCGGCAGCGCGCTCAGCTACTGATCTTGCGATGCCGTCCGAAGAGCCGGTGCTCGTTGCTCCCGAAGAGGTCGCGCCGTCGGCCGTCTGCGAAGGCGGCGACCTCGATTGCGGGTCCGGTCTGCTGCTGGTCATTCGGCGAGCGATGCAACGCGTCGCGTCCGGTGACGTGCTCGAGATTCGGAGCACCGAACTGAGCGTCCGCGAAGATCTGCCCGCATGGTGCCGGCTGACGGCCAACCCCTACCTGGGTTGGCGTGAGGGCGAGCGGAGCCACCGCTTCTTCGTGCGCAACGGCGGCACCGAGAGCTCGGACACGGCCGACGCGGACGCGGCCGCGCGCGCGTACCGGTGGCGCGTGCGCGCGCGCGGCGTGCCCGGACGCGCGACGGTCTACGCGCGAAATCACCGCTGGGAGGTGGGTCAGCCGGCCAGCTTCGACGTGCGCGACGACGCGCCGAGCGCGATCGAGTACGTCCTGGGCGCGCTCGCGGCGGCCCTTGCGACGGGGCTTCGGTTGCGCGCTTCGCGCGAGAACGTCGAGATCGCTGACGTCGAGGTCTCGCTCAACGCCGGGCTCGAGAACGTGTTCGCGTTCATCGGCGACGAGCGCGATCGCGGACACAGCGGGATGAGCGACATCGGTGGAAGCGTCTACGTGCGATCGGGGGCCGACGCCGCGGTGCTGCATCGGCTATGGTCCGAGACGCTCGACGTCTCTCCGATCCACAACTCGCTGATCCACCCGGTGAAGATCGATGTCGAGCTCAAGAGCAGCACGTAAGCTTCCGCTGTTCCCGGTGACCGTGGTGGGCAGCATGCCGCGGTTTCCCGGCGCGCGCGCCGCACCCGACGACGCCGTACGAGCGGCGATCGCCCTGCAGGAAGCGGCCGGCGTCGACATCGTCTCCGATGGCGAGCAGCGCCGCGACAACTTCTATTCGTTCATCGCCGGCCGAGTGAACGGTCTCCGGCTGCTGACGCTCTCCGAGCTGCTCGACCACGTCGACGACAAGGCCGCGTTCGAGCGATTGCTCGACGCGTTGGACGTGCCGGCGTTCGCGATCAAGAATCCGGTCGTCGTGGGGCCGATCGAACGGCGCGAGCCGCTGGCGCTGGACGATTTCCGATTCCTGCGAGCCTCGACCACGCGCGCTACGAAGGTCTGCTTGCCCGGACCGTATCTCTTGACGCGGTCGATGTGGGTGAAAAGCCTGTCGGCAGCATTCTATCCGACGAAGGAGGCGATGGGTGACGCGGTCGTCGCGCTGCTGCGCGAGGAAGCGCTGGCGCTGCACGCAGCAGGCTGCGATTTCTTGCAGTTCGACGAGCCCGTGCTGACCGAGGTCGCCATGACCGGGCCGCAGTCGACCCATTCGTTCATGTGCGCCGCGCTCTCGGAGAAGAGCAGCCCCGCGGAAGAGCTGTCGTTCGCGGTGTCGCTGATCAACCGCGTGGTCGCCGGGATCGAAGGGATGCGGATCGGCCTGCACGTCTGCCGCGGCAACTGGAGCCGCGACGACGGCGTGCTGCTCGCCGGCACGTACGATGCGTTGATCCCCTATTTCGCGCAGATGCACGTGACGCAACTCGTCCTCGAGTACGCGACGTCGCGCGCGGGATCGCTGGCGGCACTGGCCTCGCTTCCGGCGCACTTCGAGATCGGATTCGGATGTTGCGACCCGCGCACCGACGGCGTCGAGTCGTTGGCGCAGGTCGTCGACCGCGTCGAGGAGTTGGTGCGGATGCGCGGCCCGGCCGGGATCTTCCTGAACCCGGACTGCGGCTTCGGCACGTTCGCCGATCGGCCGGTCAGCACGATATCGACCGCCCTGGCAAAGTTACGACGATTGACCGACGCAGCGGACGTCCTCCGGCTGCGATATCCTCTCACGTAAGATCGCGGCGCGCGCAATGCGGTCTGTTGTGAACAGAAGTTCGCGATCGGGAAGCGTAGCATCAGGAGCGTCCGCGGCCCCGCTTGGATGGAGGCCTATCACGCGCGTCCCAGCCAACGTCGTCTCCGCCCTGCTCGTCGCGTCGGCG
>Ga0182024_10020075_pt1 | contig 12243 bp, 14 predicted proteins | sample P32metaG_FD_120480 | JGI IMG/M metagenome (GOLD analysis project Ga0182024, IMG submission 120480) | Permafrost microbial communities from Stordalen Mire, Sweden - P3-2 metaG (Illumina Assembly) | ecosystem: Environmental > Terrestrial > Soil > Wetlands > Permafrost | place: Sweden: Stordalen...
GTAGTCGCCCATTTTCTCTTCACTGACCAGGCGTACCAAGCGCTGTCCCATCCGCTTGAGTCCTGGGCATACCTGCCAAGACCAATGTTAGGTGAACTCTTCTACGTGGAAATCCAGGCTAGGTTTGTGTTAGCCCTAATCGATGATTGAATGTCGTTGCTGACCGTTCTTGGAATCCCAAAGATAAATCCTAATAAGCCACCGAAGGTAGCGCTCGCTCCGGCAATCAGCAATTCGACCCCGATGTACTGCGCCTCTGTAAAATCTTTGCTAGATACAGTCGATTTCAAACAAAAAAAGCTGCTGGCTAAACAAATTATCAACACCCATAGTGTCGCAGTTGGAAATACTTTAGCTAACCACGTGGCTATACCTCCGCCAAATAGCCACGAGCTGAATTTTCCTGTATTTGTCTGTGTACCTGTCAAATTTTCCACCATGGGAAAGTCTAGCTCCCTGACTATGTCACATACGAACCCCTGACGTCTACCATTTGCCGACACTCGCCAAAACCCTCAAGAGTGCATCTTCCTGGATTCTTGGCGATCTTAAAATCCGTTTTGGACACTGTTCTAGCCTGCAATATGCAGACTTTGCATCTCCAGGTTTAATCATCGCTAGCATCTGGCATGTATAATCTCCAGCTACCAATTCAAGATATCCGTCTTGAACCAGTTTTCTCTATTGCCCAGGATGACTGGTTCGAAAAGTTGATGGTGAGCCTTTAATATGAAAGACAAGGGAAAAGAAAAAATCAAAGCTACGTCGGAAGATGTGTTTGCAGCTTTTGCGCAGGTCTTAGGTTTTGCAGCGCCAGAGCTAGATCCGGGAAGCGGATTCAAAGTCATCAAAGGAGCCATTGAAAACTGGGACTTGGAGATTACGTGTTCACAGAATAACCAGGCTACCCAGACAACCATCACTATCACAAATCCGCCTCAGACCGAATTGGAGTTCGAGATCTTAGGGGGGGTCTGGAAAGACAAGAATTGCATCGAGACGCAGAACACAACTTTTGATACCGCGGTGTGTTGCAAGTCCAAGCAAGACGCGATGCTTTTGGAATTAATCGGCAGCCAGTCAATTCGACTGAGCATTCAGGCGCTAGTAGACTGTTGTTTTCAACTTACAAAGGATCAGTTTCAATTCACTGAAAATCTGGATTTCTCACAAGATTTGTTTCCGAAATATATGAATGTGGTGTCAGTGATGGTGCGTATCGCCACTTTCTTATCGACACCAAGGTCCGGTGAGATAAAGGCAAAATCGTGAAGTATGCTTTGCTGGCAATAGCTATAGCAACTCTGCCATCTTCTGCGCATGCACAATCAGCAGAGCCCTCTTCAGCAAGCGCCGGAAAACCGCTACCTGGCGTGTTATTTACGGACATCACGAAGATCAAGGCGGACAAGGAACAGAATAACTTTTTGCCCAGCATCCTGAAGAGCTTACCGAGTGAACTCTGGTTGGATGTAAGCACCGATACCAATCAAAGATTGGAAACCAACATATTACAAACCCAGCATCATCCTGTGCCAGACTATATATTTCGGGCACAACCCAGCATCGATTTGGGATATAACCTTCAGCACACAAAATCGAGTAGCACTGCGATATACACGAATTATCAACTTGTGAAGGATGTCTATGCCGGGCACAGCAGTCTCACCTTCCCCACAAACCAGTTGCTGGGATTTGGCATTTACCGGAGATTTAAAGTTGGTTACTTCAACTGGGTTCAACTGGACTGCCAGGCGAGAGAAAATTGGCAGGCTGTAAATGTTAGGCAAGCCAATCTGTTGCCCGCCTTGTATTTGACACGAATAAAAAAGCCAAATGATCCGGTATGGTTCGGCAGTGTCATCCTGCAGATGGTGAGTGCGCTTCCTCTAGAGGGTGCTACTCAGGAGATTGACCCAGCCTACTCAGTTGGCGTCTCCAAGCAGTTAGGCGGCTGGGCGTGTCAACTAAGCGACACATTTATCACGAATTTTCGTCATCCTCCATTTAAAGGAAGCACTCCAAACAACCAGCAGATGATAGCCGAGTTGGATGTGAGTCGATCCCTTAAGAAATGGCCTTTGGTATCAAAATATCTGACCATGCAATCCGTCTGGAACTGCGGAGCCGGCAATGCACCTGGAATTAGTGGTTATGACTTACGGGTGTTTACGGGACTTCGCTATGGGTTTAGCAAACGTCCCTACATGAAGATGAAAGAACCGCAAAATAGCCCATGAAAGGACCTGCCCATCTCAGATTTCGAACGTTGTTCTTGAAAACGATGATGCAATAAATGCGTACTTACTTTGTGTTCAAGTGGCAATGAACGAGCTAGTCACAAGCGCAGAGGTAATTTTTTATTCGCGACCCTCAATTCGATTGCACGCACCTGAGTCGGCATGATGAACGTTGATCAACGTCAATAGCTTTGTCGGTCAATTCAATTGTCGCCCGTCACGGCATCCCGCAACGCCGTTCTTGGAAGTGAAACTTATTTAGATGGGACTGCTTAACGGTTTCAGAAATGTTGTCGCTAGTGAGTTCGCATCGGCTTGTTTCGCCCGGGCTAACTGACACAGGGAGCATCCACAACAGGTACTGGTATTCTTCGCTGCCGATGGAGTGACCGAATTGTACAACTATGTAGTAATTCCCAGTGCGGCGGGTGGAGTCTATTCCACGCCCTGGTCTTTGTCAGCCTGGACACGGGATTGACAGCTATCAACGGTTTCCCATCAACCTCATACTTCTCCGAGGCGTTTTGAAGCATACATTTGCTTAGCCCTTGCCGGAAGTTCCTTTTGAACTTCCGCTGGAAATAAGGCGATGTCTGTCCTCGACCATGTGCTGTTTGTTATTGGACAGCCAATCTTTAAGCTTACGGTGATCACTCTCCGGTAGACGCATACCAATCGATGCTTTCAAAGTTCTTACCTGCAAATATTCTTCCAGTATGGCTCTTCAAGGAGGACAGCAGGTTGGGCAAATTACCCTCCGCGATAAAGTGCGCGGCTCAGAAGGAAATTAGAGGCAGCCGCACAGTGATAGATAATGTTTAGCCGTGCAAACAAAAGATCGAAAAAGGCACCGAAAGTGATGCTTAATAAAAGGACTATTGTGTTTAGTCAAGAGGGTTCCCGCACCAAGCGTGGTGCGATTTAGCAGGTTGAATTGAGTGTTCGTGGAAGCTTCGTAGTGATGCTCACAGAGTTGAGGCGGGCATGAACTACTAGGGTCATCCAGACGCCTTCTCCTTTTGCCACGTTTCAAAAAAGAGTCTTGCCTCAAGCTGATTAGGCTTCGAGACCAATGACCACGGACAAATATGCGATGATCTCAGCTCATTGATATTTTGAAAGGAGCTGAAAAGACGATGAATATTGGACTCGCCCTTCGCTACGCGCAACTCGTTCAGGCTGCCTACTTGTACCACTTGGTCGACCCAACTCTGGCATCTCCCGAGGCCTTGCCCAATACATATGATGTCGACTCACTCGGTTATCAAATAGTAGCTGCCATCTCTGCCATTGATCTGAAGACCGATCTAAATTGGCTGTTTCCCCACCCCAGAGTGCAAATAGGCTATGTTTTGCAAGACGACAATGGCGATGCAGTGGTCGCCATCAGAGGCACTGAAGGAATTTTTGAATGGGTAAGTGACATCCTTTTCTCGCAGCTGCCTTGTCCCTTTAAGGGCGGCGCCGGACAGACAGAGGACGGATTCACTGACATGTACACTTCCTTGCAACTCGGCATGAGTGGAGCCGGCCCTGCGCTCATAACCGGGCTTCCGAAGGTTGCGTGGAGGCAATCACCTAAGTCTCTTACAATTTGTGGACACAGCCTCGGCTCATCCCTTGCCACACTGCTGGCTTATGACGTGGCTGTAAATTCAACAATCACAGCATTCAAACCTCCAGTCGTCTATACGTTTGCCAGCCCCCGCACCGGTGATGCCGTTTTTGCCTTGAACTATGATGACGCAGTTCCCAGTACCTTTAGGGTGGCAAACGACGTAGACATTGTGCCGCATTTGCCAATGGAAGTACCATTTGGACAAGTGCCGCTTTACCATCACGTAGGCTCACTGAATCGCTTGATTCCTTTTGGTCCAACACCGACCTGTACCAACCTGCTGCAACGGTCGGTGAAGTGTCACCACATCTTGTCCTCGTACCTAAACCTGATGGATAATAACAATGCACTGGACCCCCAGTGCGTTGTTAGCTGAAATGGAGTTGGCAATAAGCTTTTGGCGTTTTGGCGATCAGCTCGCGGTTTTCCGCCCATTAAACCGGGAGTCGGCCGGATTGTCTGCCTAGAAGCGAGGTTTGAGCGACGCCGGCGATACCATACAAGAGATCCGAAAAGCCGCGGGTAATCGCTCGCCACCACCATAACTTCTCCCTGTGCCAGATCCAAAACCTCCTGAATAACTGGCGACTGGTGCCGTTCCATTAATGGTCAAGCTCTTCTTCATTGCCTGCTCTTTCTCGAATTCCTGTTTCGCATCGGTAGCTTTGCCGGCAGCCTGTACCTAAATACCAATGCACAGCCGGTTCATCACTCATTTTGATCGCTGCCAGATAATCAGCTATGGCTGACCATTATTGATCTGCTTCTGAATTGCCGAGCCGAATAGGCTCTCGGCTATATCGTGTTTACTATTCGGACAGGGTGACCTGATTGTACCGTCCCTTCCTCACCAGGTCGATGCGCCGTGTACGTTGTAATCGAAGGTGAACTCGATATCTTGGTCATTATCTTTTGATCCATGAGGAAAGGGCAAGGGAGCCGAATCTTTCACGGCCTCTAGTGCTGCTTCATCCGCGGCGGCATTGCCGGATGACGACCAGAGTTGCAGATTTGTAATCGACCCATTCCTGAGTATCTTAAACCGTACGATTGCATGACGAGACTCGTTTCCTTTGGCCGGATGCCAATTTCGCTTAATTGTCCGTTGCAGTGCCTTCATGTAGTTGACATAGAGACGTTCATCCTCAGGAACTGTTGATTGCATCTGCGTTGGGCCGTTTGCAGAAATGGAAATCGGAATTCTGCGCACGCTGGACCTCAGGTCAACGATATGTGCTATCTGAGACTTGAGCGCTTGAGAAACCGACGCCAGTCTCTTTCTCGAACTGTCTTCCGATTGTCCGGCCGCCATATCATGGTCTATTGAGGCCAATTCGTCTTCGTAAGGCTTGGTGCCGACACCCTTTTTCTTAGCGTCTGCGATCTCACTGCTCACACTCGCGCGTTCCGCTGCCAATGATTGGGGGGCGGCCGGCGTCTCGTCTACCGACACAAGTGTCGATGACAGCACAAACATCACCACCGCTACCATGAGTACACACAATCTTGTATCTGCAGGCATTATCCGTAGGAGCCACAGGGTTCACGTCACAATTTTACACTTGAAGCTCTCTGCGAGCCATTCTTTTGAAATCAGTTTCTTTGCTTGCTTGGCGTTCGCTTCAGGCAGAGTTATACAAAGCTAACAGACAAGCGGGTTTTAGAGAATAGCCATCGACAAAAGGATTATCCAATGATAATTCATCAGGCCATGTATCAATTTTTCAAACGACAGGAGGACTGGAATAAGCATTCGCACTGACACAGATTCCACCTTTGAAATCCAAAGCGATATGGTGCCGCTTTGTGTACAACCAACTGAGCCCTGCAGTCCGTATCCATCGTTTTTCGTCCGGCTCACCAAATAGCTGAATAGCCTGGGAGTCTGTAAGGCCCAGAGCCGGGTGCTCCGTTAAGACTTGCTCGCCGTGTCGCTCCTCGGATACGGACTGGTTAACATAATCTGCCAGCGCATAGCTTTCCCAGTCACTGGCGCTCACAAAAGGGCAGTCCGAAAAGTGTTCGTAGCAAACCTGCCAACGAAAGCGAAGAGCAAGATCTGTCCAATTCCACGGATAAAGAAATCCAAGGATGAATGAAACGCACATTGCTGTAATGAACACTCGCATATTACGAGAATAGTTCCTACTGCCTGATCGGGAAAGCGTGAATCCACTATTGAGGGCGACAGCCGCGAGTTTGTCTCCTTCGAGTCTGTTTTCTGGGCATATTGTTCGTTGAGCCGCGAATGCTTGGATCGAATCATGGAAGAACAAGACAAAAAGGCTGAGCCGTTGGAGCGGGAAGCGCCCAATGCAGAATTGTTGAGCCGTGAAGGCATCGAGGCAATCATCACCAAGAAGCTGCGAGGTCAGCGTACTGAGGTGACTGTGATGATTGGAGTAGCTTGTGTCGCTCTTGTGGAAGCTATCTCGTTTGATGTCACATCTACGTGGTCCGGAAAAGCTCTCGCGGCGGCTATCGTATGCGGATTAGGACTAACCTTGCCGGCTGTGCGAACCTGTCAGCGTTTCTATAAAGGAGCCGCGGCTGTTCTCCGAACGCAGAAACCAGTGCGGACATTTATCGTTGATATTCGCCACTTTCATTCGAGTTACGATGTGTATTTGGCGGACCGCGTGCTCGGCCGACCAGCCGGCGAGCATGATCGCAGACCTGGATCACTGCTCGTACATACGAATGCAAACAAAGATGAACAGTGGGAAAAGAATTGCTTAGATGGTGACAGTGATCGAGCCGCGGCGCTGTTAATTCCAGCGGATGTCTACATAGACCCGAAGTCAGGAAACTGTGTGGCTATTGTTGTGAGTGACGATCTGGCCTGGCGGGTTTGCAAGCTGGAAGCCGCTTGAATTCAAAATGAAGATAGAACCGCGGCTCTCGACCGCTAGCCTGTCGCCAGATTATCGCAGCCCATAGAATGGGCGATTCTCTGTACAATCTTCGCAGCGGTTGCCACATCCTCACCGGGATGACTTCGAAGCCTGAGGAACGGTGAACTTTGAGAATATTGTCGCTTCTTTCGGATCGATTTCCCGCGGTGGAAGATAACACCCATGATCATAATCATGGTCGGGGAAAGCTATTCGATGGAGTTTGATCAAATTTCTTTTGAGAAACTGAGCCGCATCGTAAGCCTGTTGATTATGTAGCCGGCCGATCCCATCAAGGAAAGCATACGGCTCAAACCCGTAAAATAGCCCAGCAATAACGGAACAAGCGGCTAAAGCTGCACCAACTCCAACAACCTTTTGTCTATTTGATTTCAACGAAGTGCCCCAATGGTCTTTATATCGTATCAAAAACGGCTGCAGACCAAGAACTGCGCAAAACCTATCGAACCGCGGCTAACATTCTGTCACCGTCAATATTGCTTCATTGACCAGGTCAAGGACTGTCGAGCGATCGACATGAATTGGCCGGCCGAGAGTCTTGCCTTTGCGGCGAGCATTGGCAACACCAGATTTGATGCCCTCTGCCAACAGGTCTCTTTCAAACTGACTATGGCACTCAACATCGTCAAGATCAGCCTGCCATTCGCACTCGAAATATCAAAGCTCTGGCCATTCAGCGTCAGCAACGAGGCTTTGTCGTTTTCCAACTCTTCCACTGTATTCAGCAAATCCTCTGTTGATCTGCCTCATCTGGAAAGTTCAGAGACCAGCACCGCCTCTCTCTGCGCGGTCATTCTTTGCGCCACTGGCAGTCTCTTTGAAGACGCCAATCACTTTGTCGCCGCGGCGTTCCGCCCATTCCTTCAATTCGCGACTTGTCTTTCGCAATTCTGATCGTCTGTAGAAACGCGGCAATAGATTGCGACTTGTGCCACTAATCCTCCTCGGTTTTACGCTTTGTATGATATCTAACCATGCGGCTTTTAGCGCATGAATTTGGCGTAACATAATTATGTGATTAGTGGCACGGAGCGGCACATCAAAGTGAACTGGCTTGCATACTCAAGGCTGCAGCCGTAATTGCTCATGATCTGGATCATCATCTCTGAGTCTGCCTGTCCTCTTGTCGCCGCCAATCAGAAAGATCAGAGAATCGTCGACTTTCGTTTCTCATCGAACCTCCAGGAAAATGCAGAACCGCAGTGTTGCTGTCGAGTGAGTTGATTACGGTTAACACAACCGCGTTGAAAATTGGGTTCACGCTCTTTCGCGAATCAAGTGAACATTTATGATATGTCCTGCTCGTGTGACCGTGTAGCAAACAACCGCGCCATTGGGTTCACTGTAACGAAAAGTCTTATTGGCACTTAGATTAATCATGAATGGCGGCTCCGCCGGCGCGCAATTCAGCAAGCGCCTTCGTCGCCTCCTCAAGCTTTGTTCGAACTTCGGGATTTTCGCTTATCTTTAGGGCTTCGGAATATTCGATTACGGCACCGATGTAATCGGCCGCCGATTTCGCCTCGTCACCGAGAACCACTCGATCCTCGAAGAGATGAGGATCTTTGCCCATCAATTTGATAGCCATTTCCATGTTTTTCAACGTGACTGGATTCGTCGGAAACAGATAAAGAGCTTCATGGAACTCCTTGAGTGCTTCTTTAGGTTTGCCGAGTAACTGCAAACCATACATGTTGTGGGCAATCGGTAGGTTGTCTCGGGCTAGCTGATATTTGGGATCGATCTTCAGTGCTGCTTTGAAGTTCTCAAATGCAAGCGGATAGTTATTTGCCTTCAATGCCATGACGCCACTATTGTTCAGCAGAATTACCTCGCCCGATTTGGTGCTTTGAAAAGTGCGCCAATCACCGCTTGGCGGTATTTTACAGCCGATCAAACTTGTGTAATACGAGTTCGCCTCAGGCGAGTCTGTACATTCAACCAGCTTCTGACTCCCAACGGACATGAGCGTCCAAAAGAGATCCAGCGTACTCAGTCCAGATCGCAGAGACGGTAAGATCAGCGTATTCAGACAATCTTGAACAGATCTATCTTCTGGCTCTGAGCCACTCGGTTTAAGAATCTTGCAGTCGGTCATCTTGCCGGTCGAGTCCAAAGTCACTTTCACATTTGTGATAAGCAGCTTACTGTCTGCCGGCAAATGGCACTCCCGCCATGCCTTGTCGACTTTGAGCTTTGCCGATGCCACATAAGCAAGGTCCGCGCCGCGCTCTCGCCGATGTTTCTGAGCATCCAATATTGCGAATTGCGCTTCTTCGGTAGATTGCGACGTCGGCGGCGGGGCTTGCGGTGCTTCCCGGAAGTCGCGAATCACCGGTCCAGGTTGGCCACCAATGTTTTCCGCATTGGCACCAGTCGCTAAGCACAGGATGCCGGCGACCCCGGCAACGAAGTATTTGAAATCGCTGACGAGTTTCACTCTTTTCCTGCAATTGCCATTTAGCAAACTATCTCTTGAGAGTGTGACATAAGATCGGCGGTCATTACCGCTTTTCTCAGCGCAAGCATTCGTGGTCTTTCCCTTTGATTGGCGTTCTATAGATCTTCTGGCGGCATAGCTAGATACTCTCGGCTTTTTGGATCTCTTGTATGGTACACCAGCAATAGATCAAACCCACTTGCTGCCTACCTCAATGGCACAGAATCTCGGTCAAAGGGTCATAATACCGCGAGATCTACTGGCTGCTGGCTGCCGGCTACGTGGCTACACCAACCTACCCTCGGCAAACGATCCAGGATTCTGGAGTTCCTTAAGTAATTCCGCACTGAGTTGTTTAAAGAACTGGTCTTCACCAATTGCGAGCTTATGATGTAAGACTAAAGCAATCTGCCTGACCAGAGTAACTATGAGTTGCGCTGCCTGTTCAGTGTTCTCAGCGCAGCTGAGACTTATTCTGAGATCCGACTCCTCCAATGGATTTACTAACCAGACTCGGATAATTTCAAAAGACTCATCGGAATCACTGGCAAGAGGAGGAATTGGTAGATCTCTGGTCCGTTCAGCATCTGGATCCATTGGAAAATTCCTAAACGGCGCCAGTGGCCAGTTATGACAAATGGGCAAGCTCTCAGCAACACAAGCTTTGATTTCATCAAAGTTTGTGCTTGCAATTCCTTGTCCATTCAACTCCAATGCTCTAGCTTCGTGTTGAGCTATGTCGCAAAGAAGTCTTGAGTAAGCTACTTCATTCTCATCAAATATCCAGGGATCAATTGAAATTGTTGGCAAAGCGTCCTTGGTTATCCAAACCCGAATGATTTCCCCGGCATCCAACTCATTATCATTAGAATCTACAGGTGGCTCCAGCTGTCGCGATTGCATGTTACATTAAAACCTCTAATCTAATCCTTTGAGTTAGGCATGTCTTTCATGAAATGCAAGGCTCGCAAAAAACGGAGCTGCTGATAAGGAAAATGGTTTATTTTCATTCTCTCTCAGGGCCAATGACTTCGAAACCATTATCAGACAACAATGTGGCCGAATCTGCAAGATGATCGAAAACAGATTTACAATGCCGGTTGACGCATTTATTCCTATCGCAAGTCAATTCCAATCCAACCAGGCACAATGAATAAACTGCACTTTCGTCCGAAACTCGATCTCGCACCTCATCTTGGCCATAAAGCGCTGATCGCCAGTTCTTTGTCCTTTGACGAATCGCTCCTCGTGCTCGCTTCTGAGGAGCCGCATCTGGAGCTCCCAAATAGAATCGCACCGAAAGGCAATTCGCCACACTGCTTGTCTGTTCTGAGATTCGGAAGTGACGGCTCAATTTCTGAAACACAGATACACACATCCAACTCAATCTTTTGCTCTGTACAAACTTTTTTGGACAGTTCGATATTATTAACAGAATTCGTGGCGCCTGATTCGACAGTTGACCCAAGAGCATCACACAAACCTCCGCTCAGTGGATAGTGCCCGAATTTACACGAACGACGGACAATTACAAAACGAGTTCGCGATCGGCTGGGCGATAGGTGCGCAGATATCTACGTCAGGCGAAATTTGGGCGAGGTATTACGATGAAGCCATCGTCGGAGCTGGAATTGCGTTTTATCAGGGCAGAACAGAACCGGCAATAGAGGCACAAGCTTCTGGGCTTGGCTGCTTCAACCGGCTCGGAGACTTGATTTATGCCTACATGCCGCCGCCAGGCTTCGGCCACATTTTTGACTGCTACGCGCTTAATGTCGTGCAAGATGTTGCATGGGCTTGTTACTACGCCGACTTCCCTTTGGTGAGAGTTGGACCGGACAAGACACCCAGAGCGTGGAGCAACGATGTGGCTGGAGCTTCAGCATTAGCCTTACGTGACGACCAAGTGCTTTTGTTCGGTGGATACGAAGATCTAGCTAAGCGTTGCGTTTTGCAGTCGATTGATTCGAACGGTAAATTAACCCCGTTAGCTAGTTTTGAGGCGATTTTACCAGAAGATGCAGATCCGTCAGCAGTGATAGGTCGAGGCTCAAAGTTGTGCGTGGTTGCCAACGCAATTTGGTATGAGCTGAGCTTTGACGATATCACATAACACAAAAAATGAACTGACGTTATTCCTGCGAGCGCACTGAGGGCGGTGCGCGTCTGATTTTCTTGCTGGACAAAAGGGATGTTTTGTCTACCGACTGACTTCGACATTTACTGCTTAGGTCTGGTCAATCCCTGATCAGTTCACTAATTCGGAGCCCCTGGACGCAAGTGGGAAAGTGAGACATAATCGATTACTATCAGACTGATACGCGCAAGCGCGTTAACTCGCAACAAGCGAATTATGCCGGCGAGAGGTAAGTAATGACCACGGACGATCCAGAGCTGGATGGGCTTGAGGAATTATTACAACAAGCCTACAAGAAGCGAGATGAGGCTATGGACAAGCGCCCTTCGAGGAAGAAGTCTTGCTTTGTCATCATGTGCGCAATCATCGTTCTGACGCCTTTGCTATGGCCAACTGGAGCTGATGCAATTGATTGGGGACCTTGGGCCCCTTGGGGCCTAATCATTTGGTTTTCCGCAACAGAACTTTTACTCGGTATTTGTGTCAACCCGGGTGGGATCGTGCAAGGGATCTGCACAAATCCGATCGAATTTCTCAGTGGGATCGTGAATACGTTCTTTCCCTACCCGATCTGGCTAATTGTGCTGAATACACTGGTATCTCCGTGGTTGCTATGGTGGATCATGTTCAAAATTGGTAGGAAACCAGCAGACTCTCCATAGCAGCGAGGCACGCCCGTGTCAGTACTCACATATGTGGTCATCGCCAAGCCTTCTGATGCCCGTGGAGTCGGAGAAGACTTTCTGTCGAAGAAATTTGTCTGGCTAGACTACCCTGCCTTTGATCCGCGTGCGGTGGAAGCTCTTCATAGCGTATTGTCCGGGAGCCGGGTAAGCTCGAAAGTCACGCCACCAGACAAGATCCTTACTCTGCTGTATCAGAGAGACCCGCTA
>Ga0182024_10020076_pt1 | contig 12241 bp, 14 predicted proteins | sample P32metaG_FD_120480 | JGI IMG/M metagenome (GOLD analysis project Ga0182024, IMG submission 120480) | Permafrost microbial communities from Stordalen Mire, Sweden - P3-2 metaG (Illumina Assembly) | ecosystem: Environmental > Terrestrial > Soil > Wetlands > Permafrost | place: Sweden: Stordalen...
GCGTCGCGGAAGCCGGTTTCGTAGCGCTGGCGATTCAACCACTTATCGAGCACCGGTTTCGGCACATCGATATCGCGCCGCAAAGTTTCCGGGGAATGGCCGCGCAAGAAAAGACCGTAGAACATGGCCGCCTCGCGCTGCGGCGCTAGAGGGTCCAGATCGTCCCGCGGTGTCATGCCCAAATTCATGATCGGCCAAAAAAGCCAGTATAAACAGCGCAGATGGTTGACGCAAGGGGTTTAATGCTTAAATCCGCCGCTGGGATGTTACTGGGCTCAAGTTCAATTTTATCAGACAGACCCCAGTACGCCAAGAGGTCGGGATTAGCGCGGCAATTCCTCCCGTAACACGGGATAAACGGAGCGCGCGAAATCGGCCGCCGTCCCAGTGGCGCGATCGTCGCTACCTGGCTGGCTTTCCACCACAATCCGAACCAACGCGGTATCCGTTCGCCGGTCTCGAAAAGCGTCGGCGACGAGCCAAAGTTTGGATGACCATTCGCCGGCGATCGCGCGGCGGGAGGTTTGGTACCAATACAAAACCACGGCCCGTTCCCCGCGGCTGGCAACCACGTACCGATTCACCGTGATAGCCCCGGCGGGCGTTGAAATGGTCAGTTCGCCGGTAGACTCGGGCGTCCAGCCGGAGGCAGGCAAGCACACTTTGGGTGAGTGGGGCTGGCTGGCTCCGGCGCGCTGGGATTGGAACCACGCCACCAAAAACCCAGCCGATTCACCGGCGGGATTGGCGCCCGTGCGATGGATGTAGGTCCGGCTCAACAAGCGGTCGGCCTTTAGCGTATTCGCCACATTCGGGTCGATTGGATCCTCTCGCAATTCCATCCATCCGGCCAATGTTGCGGGAAATTGCGAGAGCGCCGGTGGCGCGGGTGGATGCTCGGTTTCAGCGCTCCAGTAAACCAGCAGTCCCTGGCCAGCCAGAAACACAGGAACCAGGATTTTTGCCCATTCCGGCGCCATGAGCGAACTCTAGCATAGAAGCCTCATGGAGCCGGAGACCCCGGAGGGACTTAGTGGTGGTCTTCCTCGCGCTCCCGGCCGGACCGGTAGGCTTGGCGTTCACGCTCCGAGCGTCCCTGCAGCTCATGCCGCTCGGCGGGTCGCGGACCAGAATAGCGCTGGATGCCGTAAGGGTGAACGTACGCCCCGCGATTCGCCCAGGTGCGGCCCCAAGGCGCATTATTGATGAAGACGCGGTGCTCGTTCCACGCAAACCGATTCACGCCCCAGCCCCACGGCGCAAAGGCCCCGCCAATCGCCACGCCGAATCGGAAGCCGATGGCGCCTCCCACGAAGAAACCGGGCCGCGGCGGAGCAAACACGATCAGCGGGTTGTAATAAGGAACCACAATGACACCGGGATTCGCGGGCAGAATCGAAATATACGGGCCGTAATTGACAACCACCTGCGGATTCGTCCGCAAATAGCCGTAGTCATAGGCCCTGTGGCGCTCGCGCTGCACCGCATCCATTAGGTCTGGTTGCTGGGCCAGGAAGGCATCGCCGAGTTCGCTAGTCCATGCCATGTCGGACGCCATCATATCGAGTACGGAAGGAAACGGGAGCAAAGATTGGACGCTGGGATCCCACGGCAGGCGATCGTCGGAGATGGCTCGCGCCAGGGCGTCGCCCGTCAAGTAATGATGCTGGTCCGCCCATCGCGCGGCGTCGGGAACTTGATCGGGAAACGTCGCGGCTGCGAAAATCTGGGACAGCAAGGGATCCGGATAAAGGGCGACTCGCGATACGAGCCGGTCCAGTTCCTGGGGAGGATAAGACGGTGGGGGTGGCGGCGCTTGGCTGAAAGCAACGGGCATAAAAGTCGTAAAGACGACAGCCAGCGCTGCGCCTATCGCCCACGCGCGCATGATTTGTTTTTGAAGCTTGGGTTGAAATTGCATCGGATCGATCCTCCTGGAGCGAAGGACGGGCCTGGCGCATCCCAAGTTACTAAGTCATTCGCAAGCGAAGATTAAAAGTCTTTGAACGAAGACTTAGTGGCGGAAGTATCGGCACTCGATTCGGCCGATTTCTTGAACCCTAGTTTGTCGAGAATCGCAGTCACATAGTCCACCGTTTCCGGAATCGGAGGAACGCCTCCCTCCCGGTCTACTCGCCCAGATCCAGCGTTGTAAGCGCCCAGGGCAAGAGCCGGATCGTTCTTGTAGCGGTCCAGGAGCGACTTCAGCAGCTTGGCCCCAGCCTCCACGTTCTGCTTGGGATCGAACGGATCGTCGACCTCATACTCCTCGGCGGTTTCCGGCATAAGTTGCATCAAACCCTCGGCGCCCTTGGCCGAGAGCGCGCACGGCCGTCCGGCGGATTCCTGGTCGATCACCGCTCGCACCAATTGCGCCTCCACGCCGGTCTTCTGAGCCGCTTGTTGGATTAGCGGATCCAGTTGTTCGGCAGGCAGCGGATCGCAATCCGCTGCGCCGTCGCCAGCCGGGGAAAATGAAGTCGTGAAAAAGGACGACGGAGCCCCCAGCTTGGCCGGGACCACCGAAGCCGCCTGCTTCTGAACCGCGGCGCGTTGCTGCGCGATCGACGGCGCCATCGCCGCCTTTACGGAGGCTTCAAAATCCGTCGGAGACTGAGCAGCGAGCGCCGCCCCAAAGATCAACGCGCCACTGAAACAAAGCGTGAACTTGCAGCGCATGTTCAGACCGCGATGGAACCGGGCGGAGGATTGTTCGGATTGTAGGCTGAGAGCGTTCCCATAGAGGGAAGTCCAGGCGCCACGTCCACCCCATTCTGCAGCGCGGACGGCACCCAGGTATAACCTTCAGTCTGGCGCATGGCGGTCACTGTCGACGGATCCCAGCCCCACACCATGATGGGGACGTCGATGGAATAGCCTTCGCTCGCCAACTGAGTCGCCAGGGCCGCACGCTGTTCCTGATCTTGCATGGTCCGCAACGGTTGAACGGCGGCCGGCTGCTGTTCCCAATAGTTGTTGTCGAAAATTTGTTGCGCATCCAGCGGCGCCGCAGTGGGTTCGGTGGAGGAGTTCGTAGAGGTCTGCGCCGGAGCATTTTGGTAAGGATTGCTGTAAGCGGCCTGCAGAAACGGATCGTACCCGCCATTCGGCGCCTCCGAGGTGCTGGTGCTCGAAGTGGTGCTGCTGGAATCGGAAGCGGATGGCGCACTGCCGGGCGTTGGGGGAGCTGTCCGGGCGGGCGCGCCCGAGCTGGCCGGCGCCGGCGAAGCGGGATCGGCGTTCGCGCGCGTAATTGAGATTTTCACGTCGTTGGGATGGATGCCGAACTTCTCGAGAGTGGACGACACCGCATCGGACAGCGCGCCGTGGAAGCTATCCAGCTTGGCTTGGTTCAACGCGGGTTGCGTACCGACGCTTTTTCCGGCGGCGGCCGTGTTGGTTTCAGACGACAACATGCTGTGCATGTGAATCATGGTTGTGACCTCCTAGTTTCATGAGACTGCTCTGGCGCCCATCATCTTGGGCCCATCAGGCGATAAATGTAGGCGAGGATCTCGGCTACGGCGCGATAAAGATGGGGCGGAATATGCTGTCCAACTTCAACGGATTTGTACAAGGCCTGCGCCAAGGGCGGATTTTCGATGAGCGGCACGTCGAACTGCAGCGCCCGCGCGCGAATGCGCAGCGCCACATAATTCTTTCCTTTTGCGACCACCAGCGGCGCGGCCATGGAGTCATGGTGGTAACGGATGGCCACGGCATAATGCGTAGGGTTGACCACTACAGCGGTGGCGGTCTTCACTTCGTCCATCATGCGGCGGCGCCGGACGTCGCGCTGCAAACGCCGGATGCGCATTTTGGTCTGCGGATTTCCTTCCGCTTCTTTACTTTCGTCGCGAATATCCTGTTTGCTCATCCGCATTTGCTTGGAGAACTTGCGCTTCTGGCGGAAGAAATCGACGAAGCCGAATAACAGAAAAAGAGCCGCGGCTTTCCACAACATGTCCATGCACAGAGACCGCAGTGTCTCCAAATCCACTTGGAAGCTGCTGAGCGGCATCATCAGCAGACGCTCGCCGCTCTTGATGACGATCCAGTAAATAGTGGCGCCAAACACGCCCACCAGCGCTACCGCCTGAATCGCCGACACTATTCCCTTGCCCGGAAGCGACTTGAGCTTGGAAAATACATCGAAATTCGACGGCTTGGGGGCCAGGCGCGAGAGGCTGAAAGAGAAACTGGTGGAGGCGAGATGAAACCCGAGACCCGTAACCAGCAGGGCGCCGCTCGCGTAAACCAAAGGAGAGAGCCCGCGGGAGAGCGCTTCGTGCAGAATTCCGATGAGGGCGGTGGGACCCAGATCGCCACGAAAGGCCTCCACGAACAGTCCTCGGGTTACTTCCTTCAACGTGGCTAGCAGCGACGGACCGGTTTGCGCAATCAATATAACGAAGACGGTGAATTGCAATCCGCTCACGAAATCGTGCGAAGCGGCGAACTGCCCTTCCTTGCGGGCTTTGATCAGCCGCCGCGGTGTTGCCTGTTCCGTCTTTTCGCCCGAGGGATTCATGCCTGTGTTACCGAATCAAAGTCCCAACAGCCGTCCCAGCGCCGTGAACGCCGCCGCGCCCAGTTGCTGATACAGCTTGGGAATCAGCAAAACCAAAAAGCTCAACGCCGCCAGCGCCGCCAGCATCTTCGCTGGAAAAGCTAAGGCGATGAGCTGCAATTGAGAATTCAGATGCCCTAGAAGTCCGATAGAAAGGTCGATCAGGAACAGCAGCGTCATCAAAGGAAGCGCCAGATGGAGACCCGTGGAAAAGATGCTGGAACCAAGCATCACCAGTGCTTCGACGCTCGCCCGCGACGCGACAAACGCGCCGGGTGGATGCGTTTCCAAACTGCGCGCCAGAATCGTCAGCAACACGCGATCGAATCCCATGGCGAAGAACAGTAATCCGGCAGTAAGCTGCGCCAGGATAAGGAGCACAGTGGAATCGGCCTCGGTGTTGGGATCGATGGTCGAGGCGTACGCGAATCCCGCCTGCGTGCTGATGGCCTGGGCGGCGAACGTCACAGCTTCGATGAGGAACGCGACCGCCAGCCCGGTGGCTAGGCCAATGGCAGCTTCGGCGAGCATCCATCCCGCTATCTGCATCATGCTTCCGGGAACCTGACCTAAGACCGGCCAGCGCGAATACATTCCCAACGTCAGAATCATGGCCAGCGTGATCTTGGCCGCGCTTGGCCCGGCTTGCAACCCGGGCAGCGGCAGAAACACGAAGACCCCGGAAATGCGGGCCAGCACCAGCAGGAACCCGTACAACACGGAGGTCGGGATGGCGGGATTAACGTGCATAAAAACAAGCGCTGCATATTTCGTCGTGGGGCGGACGCCCTCGTCCGGGTCGGACCCCCTGGTCCGACCCGGCCAACACACCCAAAACAGAGGCCGACGAGGGCGTCGGCCGCGGTCCAGGGGGACCGCCCCACATGGAAAGTGCTTTGGACTTCGGAAGCAGGAGATTAGCGGGCATAACGCGACAGGTCGCCAAACACTCCGATCGAATAGGCCGAAAGCTGCTTCAACATCCACGGCATCAGAAGCAGGAAGCCGAATAGGAACGCCGCCAGGCGCGGAATGGTGCTAAACGCGGAATCCTGCATGGACGTCGCGATCTGAATAATATTGACGACGATGCCGACCGCGAAGCCGATAACCAGCAATGGGGCACACAACAGCACCGTGGTCCAGAGAGCCTGACTGATAATGTGGACTGCGGTTTCAGGAGTCATTGAATCCTCAATAAAACGTTTTTAGAAGCGAGCCGACCACTAGATTCCAGCCGTCCACCAGGACGAAGAGAAGAATCTTGAACGGCGCCGAGATCATGACCGGCGGCAATTGCACCATGCCGACCGAGAGCGTGATGGAGGCCACGGCCAGATCGATGATCAGGAACGGCAGATACAGCACCGCTCCGATCTGGAAGCCGGCTTTTAGCTCGGAGAGAATGTACGCCGGGATCAGAACCTTCAGATCGAGATCGGCCGGATTGCGCGGAGCAGCCGACTTCGTCATCTCGACGCAGGTCTGGATATCTTTCTCTCGCGCGAACTTCAGAAGGAAAGTCTTAAGCGGCTTGGCGCCCTCATCGAAGCCTTGCTCCCAGGAGAGTTGCCCGTTCTCCACTGGTTCCCAGCCCCGGTGATAGATGTCCATGACCACGGGCTGCATCACCAGGAACGCCAGAAACATCGAGAGTCCCACCAGCACCTGATTGGAGGGAGCCGACTGGGTTCCCAGCGCCTGCCGCAGAAAGTGCAGCACGATGACAATGCGGAGAAATGGACTCACCGACATCACTACGGCCGGCAACAGCGTCAGCAGCGTCAATAAAATGACGATCTGCGTGGGAGTGCTGAGCGTGAGCCCGCCCTTGGGATTGGCCGAGCCGAAAACAGGAATGGCCGCGTCGCTCGCCGGCGCCGCCAGAGCGGCTGCCGTAAAGAACAGGAATAGGAAGACGGAACGGAACTTAATCATTGGCTGGATCGGAACAGATCGCGCGAAAGAGACGCAGAGGACGACTCCAGAGCGACCGGGGAATCCAGCAGCGTGCAGGAGGAAGGGGCGGTTGCGATCAACACCGTCCGGTCCGAAACCCGCACCAGATGCAAGGCGTGATGGGGCGTCAGGGAAACGCGTTCTAATACTTCCAAACGCCGTCCGCTTCCGCCCCGCCGCCCACCGATGCTGAAGGCCGCCAGGCCGCGCCTCTTGGAAAACCACAGCAGTCCGCCCAAGAGTGCGAAGACCAGCAGCACCATGCCGATCTGTTCAGTCAGTTGCATTTCCACCGCCGCTGCCGCTCTTCTGCAGCATCTTCTGGACTCGCACCGAGACCGTGTCGTCGATGACGATCACTTCGGCCTCGGCCAACTTGACGTTGCTCGCAAAAAGCGGGAAAGGCGCGCCGGCCGGGTGATCCGTTCGTAGCACCGATCCCTCTTGCAGTTGGAAGATGTCCCCGATACTCATCGAGAGGGTTCCCAACTCGAGTTCCAGGACGAAAGGCAACTCCCCGAAACGCTGTAAGACGTCGGAGGCGTTCATCGCTAGGTCTGTATCTGCAGCAGGTTTTGGGTCATTTGATTCAGAGTCGAGATGACCTTCGAATTGGCCTCATACCCGTTTTGATAAACGATGAGGTTGGTAAACTCGGTCGCGATGTCCACGGTGGATGCTTCCAGCGATCCGCCTTCAACCGCGCCCAGCGTACCGGTGGATGGAACGCCAATTACCGGCGTGGCCGTATCGGCGCCCACTTCGAAGTTATTCTGGCCGACGGCGATGAGTGAATCCGGATTGCTGACGGACGCCAAGGCTAGCTGGCCAACCACGACCTGGCTGCCGTCTGAAAACTGCGCCGTGATCGCGCCGCCGTTGGCGATGGAAACTTGCGTCACCTGGGAAGCAGGCACTCCGTCCTGGGTGCTGGCGGAAACGGCCGACGTGGCCGCGTACTGCGTAACCAATGGAGTTCCAGTGCCGTTGTTGGTAGCCAGGTTCCAATTGATGTTCAGATCGTTGGCGCCATCCGATAAGCCCGTAATCGCCAGGGGCACCGACGCGGGAGCGGCGGGAGCGGTTAAGTTGCCGTTGGCGTCGAACGTGAGGGACCCGGTAGCCACCGAACTGGGCGTGCCGGCCGTTCCGGAGGAAAGGTCCGCGCCGGGGATATCCACTTCGTAGTTCCAATTGCCCGCGGATGCCTCGGTGAAATTGACCGTCAGATTGTGAGTCTCGCCTAAGGAGTCGACGACCTGGATGGATGTCGAGAAGCTTCCGCTTGCCGCCCCCACTGCGCCGCCGGCATTCAAATTGATGCTGAGGGCCATGTTCTGCGTGGCGCTGGGGGTCTGCAGCGCGTTCGACGGAATCGTGATATTCCCAGTCGGGCCACTGGTGTTCACAACGCCGTTCTGTGCACTCCAGCCTTGCACGAATTGACCGGTGGCCGTAATCAGAGCGCCTTGGGAGTTGAGCTGGAAATTTCCGGCCCGCGTATACTGGGTCGCACCGGCTGGGTTTTGCACCACGAAAAATCCGTTGCCGTTGATCGCGGCATCGAAGTTCCCGCCGGTAGCCTGAATGGATCCTTGCGTAAATATCCGCTCTGTTTGCGGTGCGGAAACACCACCGCCGATCTGCGTCGAGCCACCGCCGACCGATTGCTGCAGTAAGTCGTAAAAGGAAACGGTGCTGTCCTTATAACCTGTTGTATTGAGGTTGGCCAAGTTATTTCCGACAACGTCGAGCGCGGACGAATCGGCGGTGAGTCCACTAAGTGCTATGGAAAATGATGACATCTGTTGCTCCTTTTGTTGGTTGTGAATTTGTTGGGTTCTGCTACGTGCTAGAAGTCCCGTTAGGTTTTCGTCGTCGGGGTCGTCGGGGTCGTCGGGGTCGTTGGCGTGGCAGTGCTTGTCAGGTTCTGTACGCCTTGATTGATTCCCATGAGTTGTTCTAACTCGCTGTACTGCACCAGCTGACCTACAAACTGGATACTATCGGTTGGGTTCAGCGGGTCTTGGTTCTTGATCTGGGCGATGAGTAACTGCAAGAACGTGCTTTCGCTCGTGAGAGAGTTGAGTGAGCTCGCCGAGCTCGAACTGGGGGAGCTAGCGGCGCCACTCGTGGCTTGAGCCTGCGCTTGTTGAGCTTGTGCCTGCGCCGCATTTGTTACGGCAGATGGGCCGAATAACTGCATTATCCGTTTCCTCCTGGAAGGGCGTCGCCGCCCGTAGTCTGCTGGTCTAACTCCTGCTGCCATCGGCCGCCGTTGGCGCGACGGTCTCGCTGCGGCTGCCGCTCGCCGCCCGAAGATTGCTGCTGTTGTGAGCCGCGCTGTCCGCCCGCGTGCGAATCCTGCTGGCTCTCGGAATGTGTGGCCACCGCGGCCGTTTTAACAACGTCCGCTTTCCAACCCTGGGCGTTCAATTGCGTCGAAAGGTCGCCGAGATTGGACCGCAGCGACTCTCTCAGAACGGGGTCGGACGCATGCACCGACACATTCACCGATCCCCCGCGATCGGCTACTCGAATCGCAGCCGAGGTTTCATCGTTGCCCGTCAGATGCAACAGGATCTCCGAAGTACCGGAAGTCCTCGGAAGCTCCGGCGCGATCAAGTGTGTCTCCTGAGCGGCGAGAGGCAGAGTTGGACGGCCCGATTCCACAGGTTCGGACGCGGCCGGCAAGGAACCGGCCTCGGGAGCTTGCACAACGGCCGCATCATTCCAGTGCGGAACTATTCCGGGAGTTTGCTGCGCCTTGAGTAAGTCGGGCTGATTTTGGTTACCAGTATCGGGTTTCTCTGTTTCAACTGCGGAGGACTGCGTTTCACGCGGCTGTTCACTGGAGGCCGGATTGCCCGTCGACGCCGGCTGTTGCAAGTTCGAAGCCTGGGGCTGTGTCGCCGGTCCTTTGCTCGGTGTAACTGGCGTGTCGCTGGTAGTAACTGGCGCCTTGGAATCCGTTGCCCTGGAATCGGTTAATGAGAAGTGGTTGGAAGTACCTTCCAGTCCGAGCATACGAACCGCGAACGCGAAGTTCTCGGCTTCCGGTATGAGTGGAATCTTCGGCGCGGCGGTCACAGCCGGCGCTTCGTGCTGAGGCACGGGAGAGCTGGACGTTTCCGACTCGCGATCGATAACCGCGCGATCCGCGGGCAGCGGCGCCGGTAGCGATGTGGAAGCGGCCGCGGGCGCTGCCAGCGTCGGATCCGGTCGTTTCTCCGCAGGTGAAACATTGGGTCCCGGAACGGTTGACTGAGCGGTGCTCGGGGTTTGCGGATCCACTTGCGCATTCGCGGGAGTGGGTTGCTGAACCGTTTTCGCCGGCGGAGCAGGCTGCGTCGCCGAATAGGACGGCGCATCACTCATAAGTCGCGGCGCTGACATTGCAGCCGCTGGAGAGCCCGCCTGTGTGGATGTTCGTCCTTCGCCCGAAGTCACTTGTGGGGGCGGTACAGCCTGGGATGAACCGTTTGCCGGCAGACTCGAGTCAATCAGAGTGCTAATGTCGACGGGCGCTTTGACGCTCCCGGTTGACAATTTTGCCGATGGCTCCGCGACCGGCGCGGACGCGCGAATGCGTAGGCCGGTCGCCTGCGGCGCCGGCGCTGCAACGAGGGTATCCCGGATCGGCAAACTCGACGCCCTGGCACTGCTCGTAGGGGCCGCAGCTCCGATTACCTTCTGCGTAGCCAAACTCCTCGACGACTCCACCTCGAAGGTGGAAATCGGAAGGCTGGTCGACTGCGGCACTATCCCAGGCTGTGCTTTCGCTTCCAGGACCTGCGTAGCTGGCAGGACCGGCTTAGCTGGAATTGGGTCAGCCTCAAGCGGCGCTGGCGCTGAAACAGACTTGGCCGCCAATGGTTTTGAGATCGCAAGCTCTGCCCCAGCCGTCTCGACGCTCGATGGTGTTTCCAAAGAACTCGCAGCCACGTGAGCCTTCGCCGGCGTTGCCGCTGTCTTTTCTGCCGGTGTCGTACTGAGCGCTTGACGGGACGAGATCGCCATTGCCATTTCCGATCGTGCAGTTCCTGGAAGCAATGGGTAGCGCGCTAATGCAGCAGGCACGGGGTTCGCAGAGGCCGGCGACTGCGCTGGCGTCTGCTGAGAACTCGGCGTCGTCTGGCTCGGCGTCAGCGACGGCGCAACATCGCTCCGATCGCCTGGCGAAGCCGGCTCCGGCCCCCGAACTTCCTGGTCCGGACTTGCATTGTTATCGGGCACGGCCCCGTCCGCCGATTGCGAAAGTAACGACACTTGCCGCAATATAAATGACGGATTTGGCAGGGTCGGGCTCAGGGGCGGTATAACAGCGGCCTCTTCACTTCCAGAGCCGGAGTCCGCGGACAGTTCTTTCTTGGTGGGCGGCTTTGAAGCAGCGCCCTCTTGCCCGGGGCCACCCTCTTGTTGTAGATCCTCGAACGGCGTAAGACTATCAAAGACATTCTTGAACGGAGTTGTTTTTGACGCAGCCGAATTCTTGGAATCGTGAGATGGTGGCGCAAGAGAAACTACCGGCGCATGGAGAGAGGTGGACGCCGGAGCGGAGACAATCACGCCGCCACTAATGCAGGTTCGCGGCCACAACGGCCGCTACCGATTATCAGCGTGTTAGGATGCGCATCCGTCGAGAACTCGGCGATCACCGACTTAGTTTCGGCGAAGAGAGCGCCGCCCCTCACCCGCCTTATCGCGAATCTGGAACAAAGCTATACGATTTTTTCGCCGGCCCGCTTTGGCCGCGTACTTGCAACGCTGCTATTGCTCTATGGATCAGATCAGCGTCTTGGCGGCCGCAGGCATGCAGTCTCGTATGCAATCGCTCGACCTCGTTGCGAACAACCTGGCGAATTCTTCCACCGGCGGATATAAGACCGATGGCGAGTTCTACACCTTGTTCGCTTCCGAAGCCGCCGGCGAGGATGAGTCGGGCCCTTCCGCCGTTCCCATGATCCAGCGGCAATGGACCGATTTCGCGCCGGGCCTGCTGGAGCCCACCAACAATCCGCTGGACTTTGGTCTGTCCGGCAAAGGTTTCTTTGTGGTGCAGGGTCCGTCGGGACCGCTCTATACGCGCAACGGGAATTTCAGGTTCTCCACCGCCGGCGCCTTGGTCACCAGCGAGGGCTACCCGCTGCTTCAGCAAAACGGCCAGCCGTTCCACGCGAACACCGCTCAGCCGCTGGAGGTTTCTCGCGATGGCGATATCACCCAAAGCGGCGGATCGATTGGACACATTCAGTTCGTCGACTTTAAAAGCACCGCGTCCCTGACCAAATTCGGCGGGAACTATTTCACCAACGCCACCGGTCAGGAACCAGTGGACGCAATTGGCGCGCAGGTATTTCAGGGGAAGATCGAAACGTCCAACGTGAATGCAGCGCACGGAGCGGTGCGCATTGTAGATTTGTCGCGGCAGTTCGAAATGATGCAGAAAGCCATCTTGCTCTCCAACGACATGAGCAAGAAAGCCATCGAAGAAGTAGCCAAAGTGTAGTCGCGGCAGTGGATAAAACAGGGGAGAAGAATCAATGATACGAGCACTCTTTAGCGCCGCCAGCGGCATGAACGCGCAGCAAACCAACGTGGAAAACATCGCGAACAACATCGCGAACGCCAACACCGCTGGATTCAAAGCCAGGCGCGCGCAGTTTCAGGACCTGCTGTATCAGAACCTGATCCAGCCCGGCGCGGCCGCCA
>Ga0182024_10020077_pt1 | contig 12241 bp, 10 predicted proteins | sample P32metaG_FD_120480 | JGI IMG/M metagenome (GOLD analysis project Ga0182024, IMG submission 120480) | Permafrost microbial communities from Stordalen Mire, Sweden - P3-2 metaG (Illumina Assembly) | ecosystem: Environmental > Terrestrial > Soil > Wetlands > Permafrost | place: Sweden: Stordalen...
GCGCTCTTCGATTTTCTTGGCGACCCGGCGAACTGGAAGGCCGATCCCGAGGCTGCGCCGCTGTTGGCACGGCTCAAGGAGCGCGGACATACCCTCGGCGTGATTTCGAATTTCGACTATCGGGTTTACGGCATTCTGAGCGGCCTTAAACTCGGCGTCTATTTTGACTCAGTGACAATTTCATCGGAGATCGGATGGGCGAAGCCGGCATCCGAGATTTTCAATGCTGCGCTCGGCCGCCACGCGTTGGCGCCGGGCGAGGCGATTCATGTCGGTGATTCAGAGCAAATGGATCTCGCGGGGGCGCAAGCGGCGGGAATCGCAGCGATCCTCATCAACCGGAGGGCACCGGAACGCTGCTCGATTTCAGGACGTAGCGCGCGAGTCGCCAGCTTGAGCGCAGTGATCGAGGCCGCCGATCTAATCGGCTTCACTTGACCCTGCACGACTGTTTATTCTTAACTTACGGCGCTTTCGGGGGCGGGCCGGCTTATTCCAGGGGACCGGGTGAGCATTTATGAAGCCAGTGACCGAGGTTCGCCGGCTGGCGCCGCTGGGCGCGCTGCTGGTCGCAATAATGGTGGCGGGTACTTCCGTCGCCGCGGCGCAAAGCCTGAGCGATCTGAACCGGCGCATTGGGGAACTCGAGCCACAGGTGAACGAGGGTGTGACCAATCCCGAGGTTGCCAGCGAGGCTATCACGCAACTCGACTCGACCGAGGCCGAGTTCGCACGCGTCGCGGAAGGGGCGCGGAACACCAGCGCATTGATGAGCAGTTACGACGAGTTAGAGTCGATGCTCAACCGGATGTACACCACCTACCAGAAGAAGAAAGATGCCTGTATCGAGATCATCGATAGGGGTGGCACTTGCGACTACGACCAGCCCGAGCAGCTCGCGCTGCGGGCGCTCTATCCGCTCTCGTGGCTGCGCTTCGAGGGTGCTGGACTTTACGCCGACGAACCGGGAACGGCGCGCCGATTGCTCAACCAGGCCATCGACGGCTTCACCGACAGCTCCCTGCTGATTCTGTCGCCTGAACTCATCCGTGAGAACCAGATCGGACGGGCCTACGCCGAGCGGGAACTAGGCAAGTACCAGCATGACGAGTACGCGCACGCGCTGACCGACTTCAAGCACATAATTGATGCCGGGCCAGGAACTGCGCAATATCGGGCAGCGCAGCAAGGACTGGCGATGACCTATGCCGCGATGGGCAAGACCGCCCAAGCACAGGGGATAACGGCGAAGCTGGCGGAATCGACAAACAGCGGGCCGCAGCGGGAGGCCGCTGAAATGATCCGCCTGCGCGAGATGTTCCGGCAGGAGGAGGCGGCGAGCGATCCCGCCAAGCGTGCCGCAATTCATCGCGACATCATCGGCTTCGCCCGCGATCGCGAACACGACCGGGATGGCTGGGCGATCGTGGTGGCGACGGCGGGCGACAACGTGCACGATCCGGCGGCTGAGTTCGGCGGTACAACCGATGGTTTTGAGAACTGGCTGGGCGCCAACGTCGCGTATTACAAGCACCAACCGCTCGTGGCCGCGAATATATATTGGGGCGCCGGGCGTAGCGGCCAATACCCCAAGGCCTACAAATATGCCGCCGATCTCTTCTATGTTGGCGGCCGTGTCGACATGGTCGAAAAGGTCGCGCAGGACATTGCACAGCAGCCCTCGAGTCCCGACGCGCAGTGGGCGTCGTACATGCTCTTCAAGATCCCGCGGTTGCAATGGGAGCGGAGCGGGATGCGCAATGCGGAGCTCGAGGACAAATGGATCGCCGCGGCCCAGGAGTATCTCAAGCGATATCCACAAGGACATTACGCTTTTGAGCCGCGCTTCCGGATGGGCGAGATTTACCAGCGCAAGGGTCAGTTCCTCGAAGCGGCGAAGGAATACGATCAGGTCAAGGGTAATTCCGATTATAATTTTACCGCGCGCTTTAACGCCGCCGAATGTTATTATCGCGCGCTGGCCGCGGCCGGCGGAGTACAGCTCGATAGCGGCGGCGGTCTGACGCCGGTTGCCGAACCTGCTCCGGCGGCAGAGGTCAACGCGGCCGATCGCGAAGCGTTGCGCCAGAAGACCATCACGGCGTTGATTGCGGCGATCAATCTGGAGCCCAGCGCTGAAGGTCAGGTACCAGCCATCCAGCATAAGGCGCTTCACGACAGCCGCGGGCGGGCGATCTTCATGCTCGCGACGCTGCTCGAGCATCAGCCAAAGATCGACTATCGTGAGGTCGCGTCGATTCTCGATGGCTTCGAGGCGCAGTACCCGGCGATGAACGCGAAGTTCAACCAGACCTACGAATGGCGCGTCGAGGCGCTCGATCAAACCGGACAATATCCCCAGCTCGCGCGCGAGGCGAATGCGCTGGTGGCCCACGACGCTGCGAATCCCGCGCAAAACGATTACATCAAGGAGATTGGCATCGACTTATGGAAGAGCGCCAATGCCAAGCGGGCCGCAGGCGATCATGACGGGTATGTGCAGGATGCCCGGATGACCGCAATTATCTATGGGTATTTCGAGCGGATGGTGAGCGAGGGCAAAATCCCGGTGAAAAACCTGACCGGCACGCTCTCGATCCTCGGGCAGGCTTTCCTCGCGATGGGCGATGTCGACAAGGCGGAGGCAACCTTCAGCCAGGTGGCTGCGGCTGACGCTGGATCGCCCGACGCCAACGCGGGGCTGGCGCGTATCGCCCAGGACAAGAAGGACTACAAGGATGCGATCGACTTATGGAGCCGGGTGGAGTCGGTGGCGGCCGAATCGGATCCGTTGTTTTACGAAGCCAAGTACAGCATGGCCGAAATCTTCGCGCATCAGGGTAATCTCGCGAGCGCGTGCAACAAGCTCAACGTCACGCGCAGCGAACATCCGAATTTGGGCTCGCCGGGGATGAAGGCGCAATGGAGTGAGCTCCAACACAAGCTCTGCGAGAATCATTCGGAAGGTTGACGATGCTCAAAAAGATTCATCATGTGGGTGTAGTGGTCCCTGATCTAGAGCAGGCAATGGCCTTGTGGCGCGATCTGCTCGGACTGCGCTTGACCAAGACCCAGACGATCCAGGATCAGGGCGTCAAGGCGGCCTTGCTGCAGGTCGGCGAAAGCGAGATCGAGCTGCTTGAGCCGCTCAGTCCCGACAACGGCGTGGGTAAGTTCCTGGCGCGGCGTGGTGGCGGTCTTCATCATGTCTGCTTTGAGACCGAGGACGTCGAGCGGGAACTCGAAGACGCCAAAGCCAAGGGCATCCAGCTAATCGATCAGAAGCCGCGGCCGGGGCTCGCCGGCATGATTTGTTTTCTCCATCCCAAAGCGACGCGCGGGGTGCTGGTGGAATACGCGCAGCCGTTCGCCGACGAGGTTCACGACCACTAACCGCGCACGGGTTCTATGCGCGCGACGGTTTTTCCGGCGTCACCACCACCGCGAAGGCACAGCGCGCATTGCGCAGTACGTACTCGACCTTGGGACCGAAGTAGAGGCGCCGTTCCGACGGCCGAAACATAACGCCCATCACGAGTAAGTCAAAGCCGCCTTTTTCGGCCGCGGCCAGGATGCTGCTTTCGGGTTTGCCGCCGGATTCGATTCGCGCCTCGAGTTCGACGCCGACCTGCTCGCCGAGCTGGCGCAATTCCTCGGTGATGGGGGCACCGTCTTCAAGCGTCGTCGCGCGGCGCCGATAGAAATCGCGCAGCGTGAGCGTCGGACCTTCCTTCACATATAGGGCCGTCATCTGTGCGTTGGTGGCGTTCGCGTAAAGCATCGCCAGGGTCGCGCCGAGGCGTGAGAATGGCGCTCCGGTCGTCGGCGCGAGGATCTTCCTGAGCGGCACCGGCGCTCCGACCGTGCGCACGATCACGATCGGGGTCTGCGCGCGATCGACCAACTCGCGCAGCACTTCCCCGCCTAGTGCGTAGTCGCCCTCCATCGGCGACGCGCCCGCGAAGATCGCGTCGTAGCCACGTTCGCTTTCCTTGACGATCGCCTGCGCGATGGAATCGGCCGATCCACTCCGTTGCAGGATATTGTGCGCACCGCTTAGTTCCGCAATTGCCTTGATGCGTGCGAACTCGGCGCCGTCGTCCGCGTCGGCCGCTTCGGTGACGGTCGTGGTCGCATGGAAGACTGTGATGCTGGCGTCGTGATGATTGCCAAGAGCGGCCGCCAGATGTGCTGCAAGCTGTGCGTGTGGGCCGCCGCTGCTGAGCACCAGCAGCTTCGCGCCCTCGCGGGTGAAGGGCAGCCGGGCGAGCAGCTTTTCGCGTTCCAGCCGTGCGGCCTCTTCGGGCTTCTGTTCGACTCCGGAGAGCATCCAGCTCAAGAGCGGCGGCGTCATCAGCGAGGTTGTAATCGCGACCATCACGATGATCGCGTACATCTCCTGCGTCAGCACCCCGAGGCTAAGGCCGATCAGCGCGACGATGATTTCCATTCCGCCGCGCGCGTTCATTCCAATCGCCACCGCGAGCGATTCGCGCGGCTTAAGCCCGGCGAGCATCGCACCCGCCGAGCAGCCGATCATTTTGCCGGCGATCGCGATTCCCACCACCAGTGCGAGCAAGCCCACCCCGTGCAGCGCGAAGAGATCGACCTTGAGTCCCGAGTAAGCAAAGAAGACCGGTGCGAAAACCCCTATAGTGATCGCCTCGAGTTCGCTGCGATCCGATCTTCGCAGCCGTGCCGACCGCCCCAGCATCACGCCCGCGATAAACGCACCGAACACCGCATGGATACCGATTGCCTGCGTGATAATTGCGCAGACCATCGCGATACCGACCATTGCACTCATGCCGGCGTGCTCGGCGCGCGAGCGATCGTCGATCCAGCGCATCGTGCGGACAATCAGATTGGCGCCCACGAAGTAGCAGAAAGCCACGAATGCGATGACCGCAAAGAGGATCCTCGTGAAGGTGTGAAGATCCAAAACGCCATGCGCCGCAAGCCCCGCGATGATCGAGAGCAACAGCCATCCGATGGTATCGTCGAGGATGCCGGCGCCTAGAATCAGCAGTCCGAGATCACGGCGCATGAGGTCGAGGTCGATTAAGATTTTGGCGATCACGGGCACCGCCGAAATCGACATCGCGACCGCCATGAAGAGGCTGAAAATCATCCGCTGGTTGGGATTGGCGAGGTCCTCCACCGGCAAGTGCCAGCCGAGCGCAAAGCCGGTCGCTGCCGGCACTACCACGCCCAGTACCGATACCGCGATAGTAGCAGTGCCGACACCTCGCAATATCCCCAGGTCGGTCTCGAGACCGGTGTAGAGCAGCAGCATGATCACACCGATCCATGCGACAGCCTCGAGCAGATGGTCCGCGCCTGCGTCGGGTGGAAAGATCATCGCGTGCAAGCCCGGTGCGAAATGTCCCAGGAGCGTGGGCCCCAGTACGATTCCAGCCAGCAACTCGCCGATGACGGTCGCCTGGCCCAGGCGCTTTGCGACGTCCGCCAATGCACGCGCGATCACGAACAGCAGCGTGAACTGGATGAGGAAGCGCAGGACCTGGACTTCAGTCAGGTGAGCCATTAATCCGCCTTGCGAATGGTTCGAAGATTCAGTGAGAGATCGAGATCACGACGAGAGCATTGCTCCTGCCGACCTACACGGTAGCGACGGCGGATAAGCGGATCAACTTTTGCCCGACCGCCGAACCCCGTCATCGAGCCAAAAAATGAGCGCCATGCACTAAAGTCGCGCGCCGCGTCCGTCACGCTACCAAACTGCCGCGCGCTCAACCCTGCAGATTTGCTGCGACGAGCTTCAGATTCCGCTCCTAGGCGTACATTCGTCAGCTTTGTGCGCGCCGAGTGGCTATTCGGCCGCGCTCGCAGGAATGTAGCCGATAGTGCCGTTCTTCAACTTGATCCGTAACCATTTGCCGGTGATGCCGGTCACTCTGACGAACCTGTGGCGATGCACCTGCGCGACCACGTTCCCGTTCTCCTGTGGAATGTCGTAGACCGGCGCGTCGTGCGCCAATAGGAATCTGCGATTAAGCGGGCGCACCGTGGGCATTGCGCCTTCCGGTCCCGTCGACGGCGTGACAATGGTCTCCGGCGACTCCATCGGCGACGGTGCAGCGCTCGGCGCTGCCACTGGAGTCGGAACCCCGCCCGCCAGCAGACTCGCATCGAGTGCTCTGGCCTGAGCAAATTCGGCTTGGGCCTCAGCACTGCGCTCGGGATCGGCGCTCAGCAATTTCCCCAGCGCGAGATGGGCGTGAGCGTTCTTGCCATTGAGTCCGATCGCGGCCCGTAGTTGGGCCTCCGCCTCGCCCAGTTTATCCTGCTTTTGCAGCAATGCCGCGAGATTAATCCGATAGCTCGGATTCACCGGAGCGATCGCCACAGCCGCGCGAAATTGCTCCTCGGCATGGCCGGGTTCCGACTGCGACACAAAAATATTGCCCAGCGCCGTATGCGCCGCGGTGTTGTGCGGGTCGAGTTCCAGCGCTTTACTGTACTCAGTTTCGGCTTGCGACGGCTTCTGCTCGAAGGCGTAGAGATTGCCGAGTGCGACGTACGGACGTGGATCGTTCGGTGCCGTCGCGACGGCCTGTTGGTAATCGCTCTCGGCGTCCGCGAACTTGGTCTTGTGCATCGCGAGATCGCCCGCCGTAAGGCTGTCGTCAACCGACTTGTGCTGGCATCCCGCCAACACGAAGATCGAGAGAGCGCCCGCAGTGATCGCGGCCGCAATTATCAGATTGGCGATCTGACGACGCTCGTTTCCGCTCCATTTCATCGATGGCTCCTTGGGCGCATGAAGTTGTTGTGTGTGATTGAATCGATACGATCAAGCATGCTCCGAGGCCCGGGAGCTCATCCCAACCCGTCGCTCAGGCTTCGGCAAGCTCGAATCTTGGACGCCACTACAAAATCTGTCAAGCCGTTGCGACGCCTTTCCGGTTGGACACTGCTTTACCTTTAAAAGTGGGATAAGAACAACAGCTGAGGGTAATCTTCCGCCTTGGCTCGAGAGGTAGCGATGACCGCGACTATTAGGAAACAAACAGCGACAAGGGGAGCTGCGACCAAGACAGTCCAGATTCTGGCCATAGTTTTCTTTTTAGCGGGTGCCGCTATCGTTGTGTGGCTACTCGCGAAGACCCAGGTCAGCCCGTCAACGATAGAGAGTCTCCTTTCGAATCTCGGTGCGGGACTTGTCTCGGCCGGCCTGTTGGCATTCTTTTTCGAGCGTCTTACCCGCGAGAGCGGCTGGCTGGTCAATGAGCAAAACAAGGACGATATGATCCATGAAGTGAGCAAGCGCATTGACCACCAAGCACTGGAGTTACGCGGAATAATCTGGAATGTGATGCGAGATTCTTATACGGAAGAAATCCGGAAGAATGTTTTCGACTCCGGAGTTGTCCATGTTCACCAGCTTTGGTCAGGGGATGTTCCCAAAGAGTTTATTAAATCCCAACAACGCCTAAGAATTATGTGGAAGGACGGCTTCAGTTTTCTTGGCAAACGTGAAAGTGAGCTAAAAGAGCGATTTCGTGAAACACACTTTAAGACCCAGATACTAATCGTCCATCCAAAGTTTCAATTCATGGGAGCGATCGCTCAAATGGATCCTTACAAAGGGACTGCGGACAAACAAGTTGCCGACTGCCATAGTGCGATCGCTACGATGCAAAAGATCCGGGAGGAGCTCCGCAATGAAAACATAGATATTCGCGAGCGAGTCGAGTTTTTTGGCTACTCGCTAGTGCCCACGTGGAATGGTTACATCGGTGACTCTCTAGCCTATGTCAGCCTGTATTTTACGCGCCCCTATCGCGGCGGACTGAACACCCTCGAGATCGTGGCAACCAGTGATCAGAGCAAGACGACACCGTACTACGATTCCATGCAAAATGAATTCGATGAAATTTTTCGCGATATGAGTGAGAAAGTTAGCCTGTTCGATTACAAACTACCGATGCCCAAAAGATAATTCAGCGAACCGAGTTCGCAATGCTTAAAGGACAGGAAACACAATCCCAGGTAAAATTACATTGAATCAGCGCCTCCGACCCTGTCACAGTTGGCGAAGCGCCGGTCGTGGGTTATAAGAAACGCCGTGCGCGCCGTTCTCATAGCCGCTAAGCAGCTTGCGTTTGCCAAGACGCGGCTGGCTCCCGCGTTGCCTGCCGCCGACGAACGGATCGCGCTGGCCGAGGCCATGTTTCGCGACGTTCTCGCCGCGGCACTGAGCGCCCAACTACCCGCGATAGTTGCCGTCGTGACCTCCGATCCCACGCTCATCGCGTTGGCACGCACGGGCAATGCGCTCACGATTGACGAGGAGTACCCGCGCGGCCTCAACGTTGCGGTGCGGCTCGGGACCGAGTTCCTCATCAGCCGCGGCGCGACTACTATTTGTACCGTGCTCTCGGATATTCCCCTGGTGACCGGTGAAGATATCGATGCCAGCTTTGCCGCGATGCCTCTTAGCGGCTCGGGCGTGATATTGGTGCCTTCGTTCGATTTTTCCGGTACTAATATGATGACGCGCACGCCGCCCGACGTAATCCCTACCCGCTTCGGCCGCCTGAGCCTCGCCCGTCACGTCGACGACTGCCGCGAGCGCGCAGTGCCCTGCGAAGTCGTGCGGATGCCGCGTCCGGCGATCGATCTCGATGTCCCACGCGACTTGATCGAGTTCGCCCGGATGCCCAGTATGACTCATACCTTCGGCCAGCTTTCCCGTCTGGGCATGGTCCACGGCTGATTACATCAGGTGCAGTGTCTATTGTGAGTAGTATCGAGCGTCTCGGCGCTTACGTCATTGACAGTTTCATGGCGCTGGGAAACTTTGTATTTTTTCTCGCCGCGGCGCTGCTTTACGCGCTGCGACCACCCTACAAAGCGCGGCTCCTCATCCGCCAGTTGCGCAGTATCGGTGCCGACTCCTTCTTTCTGGTCGGCTTGATCGGTCTCTTCACCGGCATGGTGCTGGGGCTCCAGGGCTACAACACCTTGAGCCGTTTTGGCTCCGAAGGCGCCCTCGGCACCGTCGTGGCGCTGGTGATTGTGCGCGAGTTGGGTCCGGTACTGGCCGCCCTGATGGTCGCCGCTCGCGCCGGTTCCGCGATGGCCGCGGAGCTTGGCTCGATGCAGGCGACCGAACAAATCGACGCCCTCAGCGTGATGGCGATAAATCCGGTGCAATACCTGGTCTCACCGCGGGTGCTCGCGGGGATTATCAGTTTTCCGCTATTGACCGCACTCTTCGATGTGATCGGCATCTGGGGCGGATGGGCCGTGGGCGTCGGCTTGATGGGTGCGCCCAACGGCGCCTTTTTCCATGGCATCGCGCAGAACATGAGCGGCCACGACATCATAACCGGCCTGAGCAAGGCGCTGGTCTTCGGGCTCGTCGTCATGTGGGTCTGCTGCTACAAAGGCTACCACGCCCAGCGGATGGCCACCGGAGTGAGCCGGGCGACCACCGAGGCAGTCGTGCTTTCGAGCGTTCTGATACTAATGACGGACTATTTTCTCACCTCAATTCTTCTGTAGAATCCATGCCCTCGATGAACCACAACTCCGACAGTGATGGCGCTGCGATCAGCGTGCGAGACCTGCGCCGGCGCTTCGGCCGCCAGCAAGTTCTCGATGGCGTCAATCTGGAATGCCCGCGCGGCCAGATCACTACCATCGTGGGGCCTAGCGGCTGCGGCAAGACCGTTTTCTTGAAGCACCTAAATCTTTTGCTGCGGCCCGACTCGGGCACCATTTCGATTGACAATATCGAGGTAACGGCCCTCGGATCGCGCGCGCAAAATCAGGTCCGTGAGAAGTTCGGGATGCTCTTCCAGGCGGGTGCGCTGTTCGATTCGATGAGTGTGTTTGACAACGTGGCGTTTCCGTTGGTTGAGCTGACCCATCTCAGCCGCGAGGAAATCGCCGGCCGCGTGCAGGAAACCCTCAAGGCGGTCGGATTGCAAGGTATGGAAAACAAGTTTCCCTCAGAGATGAGTGGCGGCATGCAGAAGCGGGCCGCTCTCGCCCGTGCGCTGATCCGGCGGCCGAAAATCCTGATGCTCGACGAACCCACCACCGGCCTTGATCCGACCCGCACTCATCAGATCCACGAACTCGTGCGGCACACCCAGCAGCAGTTCGATCTCACCGCGGTAATGGTCAGTCACGATGTACCGGCGGTCTTCAAGTTTTCCGACCACATCGCCTTCATGCATCGCGGCCGCATGGCGTTGAATGGCACGGTGGCTGAGGTGATGGCTGCCAAACACGAAAACTTTACGCAATTCCTCGAGGGCCGCGCGTCGGGTATCGACGAGCCGCCTTCGGCTGCAGCCGCGAGATAGCGCCACATGTACGCGAGTCGAACTACACAAATAGTCGTCGGAATCTTTACGCTGCTCGGAATCGCAGCGATGGTTTTTCTTTCCGTCCGCCTCGGGCGAGTCGAGATTTTTCCCGCGCCGGGCTATACGCTGTTCGCCAACTTCGACAATATCGCCGGCCTCAAGACCGGCAACGAAGTCGAAATTGCGGGCGTCAAGATCGGCCGGGTCAGCGGTATCGCGCTCAAGGACAATCGCGCACAGGTAGGCCTGCGCATCCACGACGGCGTTGATGTCGATAGTGATGCGATCGCTTCGGTCCTGACCAGCGGGCTCATTGGCGATAAATACGTATCGATTCAACTCGGCGGCGGCGATAACCTCAAGGACGGCTCCATCATCCACAAGACCCAGTCGGCTATCGTGCTCGAAAATTTGATCGGCGCATTCATTAACGGCAGTGGCTCCAGCGGTAGCAAGGGTGCCGGAGCTGGCAACGGCGCGGCTGCCAGCTCCGGCACCACCAGCGCGGCGGGTGTCGCAGGCAGCCCACCGGCCATACCGGCCTCCAGCAGTGGTGCAGGTGCTGCGGACAACGCTCCGCCTACACCGGCTGCCGTGCCGCCGGCTAGCAATAAAGACAAGCGATAAGGTCAAGCAATAGGAACATGAACACGGTTAATTTCCCCATCGCGTCCGATCATCGTCCCGCGCAGCCACTCCTCCTGGCGCCACCAAAACTTAGCCGGCCAATGCTCGCAGCGTTTGCCGCGATCGCCCTGCTGCTGCTCAGTCTGAGCCCGGCTCGCGCCCTCGCCGACGCCGGCAAGTCACCGATGGCGGTGACGCAAACCATGGTTAATCGTGCGCTCGAGATTATGAGCAACAAGGCGTTGCCGATACCGCAACGCCGCCGCGAATTGCGCGAAGCGATTGAGAACGAATTCGATTTCAGCGAGATGTCGCGCTCGGCGCTCGGCTACAATTGGCGCAACCTGAGCCCTGATGATCGCAGCCAGTTCACCCAGCTCTTCACTGCGTTTATTGAGGACGCATATTTGAGCAAAATCCAGGATTATTCCGGTCAGCAGGTCAGATTCGACGGTCAGACCTCGCTCGGCCAAGGCTATACCCAGATCAATACCAGCATAATTGAGTCGGGCAAAAGTCCCATATCGGTCAACTATTTGCTCTTGCAGAAGGACAATACCTGGAAGATCTACGATGTCACGGTCGATAGCATCAGCATTATCGCCAATTACCGCAATCAATTTAATCGCGTGATCAATGAAAAGGGGTTCCCTCAACTGATGACCGACCTGCGAGCGAAGCAAAAAGAACTCGCCTCATTACTCGGCGGTTAAGACTCAGGCTGGCTATTAGGAACGAAATCAGGTAAACGCTTATGTCACGTTTACCCAAGACACGCATCAGAACATGTTAGCGTATGGTCCCGAACTGGAATCGGGCCCTCAATCGAGTCCGACAGAACGGGAGGCAAGGTGTTGAAGACAATCTCTGCGATTCTATTATTCGCGATGACCGTGATGGTCGCGCCAGCATATGCGGATCCGGCTGCGCCGCCGCCACCGGGGCCTCCCGGCGAATATGCGCAGTCCTATGGCGATCCGCTGGCGCCCTTCAACGAGAAGATGTTCTGGTTCAATCTAAAATTGGACAAGTACGTGCTCCATCCGGTGGCGAGCGGATATGCCTTCGTGCTGCCAAAGCCCGCGCGTGAGAGCGTCGGTAATTTCTTCAACAACGTTAACTTCATCCCGCGCTTTGCCAATAACCTGTTCCAGTTGCACATGGCCGATGCAGGCGGCGAAATCGCTCGCTTCGGCATCAACTCCACGCTTGGCGTTGCCGGCCTCTTCGATGTTGCCGACGACTGGTTCGGACTCAAGCAGCACAAC
>Ga0182024_10020078_pt1 | contig 12241 bp, 6 predicted proteins | sample P32metaG_FD_120480 | JGI IMG/M metagenome (GOLD analysis project Ga0182024, IMG submission 120480) | Permafrost microbial communities from Stordalen Mire, Sweden - P3-2 metaG (Illumina Assembly) | ecosystem: Environmental > Terrestrial > Soil > Wetlands > Permafrost | place: Sweden: Stordalen...
TCGGGATGGAAGAAGTCGCTGACCGCGGTACCCTCGCGCATGAATTCGGGATTCGACGCCACTCGAAAGTAATTCGCTCGACTATTGGCGTAAGCGAACAAACTCCTTCGGAATTCGGCGCCTGCGGGGGTCGGCACGGTGCTTTTCTCAATGACCAACTTGGGGGAACGCGCTTCTTGCGCTATTTGACGGGCGACGTGGTCGATGGCGGCAAGGTCCACCTTCCCGCTTTCTTTTGGCGGCGTCCCAACGCAAATGAAAATGGCTTCGCCCGCGCGAATGGCTTCGGCAGGGTTCGTAGTGAACGAGATGCGTCGAGATTTTCGGGCCGATCGGAGAACCCCACCGAGGTGCGGCTCGTAAATGGGAACTCCACCAGCCGTCAGCATGGCGATGCGGCCCGCATCGATATCCGTGCAGGTGACTTGATGCCCCGCCGCGGCAAAGCACGCTGCGGTCACCAGACCAACATGGCCGCAGCCTATCACGGAAACACGCAAGCGGTTGTCCCCTAACTATCGACAGGCCACCACGGGGCCGACAGGCCACCATCAGGCAGCGCTCCAGAATTTACGCGTGGAACAAATACATCGACGCTTGCGCTAACGAGTGCACATCCATGTCCAAACGCAAGTTGCTGCAAACAAAAGTCCCCTTGTCGATGAGCATCTGAATCTCAGAAATCCGTCCCACGTTGGGAAAGCGCCAGGGCCGGGACACGCTTTATTGAAGAATCCAGTCGCGCGCAGCTCCAACGAATTGGAATCCGAATTTCTGCCAGGATCCCTCCGAGGATTCTTTTCGTACCACGCGGGCCTGGCCCACAAAGACATCCACGCTGCCGGCGAGGAAAACATCCACGGTAGTAGACTTCGTCAGCGCTCGCATGCAGGGGCAAAGAAAACCACTGGCGCTGATATTTTCGGTGGTGACGATTTCCTCCCAGGAGTTCCCATCGGCGCCTAGACCAATGAGTTTCAACAGCACCTGCATGCGCACGCGCAGATGAGCGCGCCGCTCGGGACCTTTCTTGCGCAGCTCGCGCCGGATAGTGGTCTGCAACTCATTGAAATCAATGGGCTTTTCGAAATAGCCGCGGGCGCCGAGCTGAACGCAATGCCGCCGGAGCTTGCTACCGGATTGGCCAGCCATAACAAAGATCGGGATATTTGAGGTGCAGCTAAGCGAATGGATCGCCTGACAAATTTCAAACCCGGAGAAATGCGGCATCATGAGGTCCAGGAGGATGAGGTCGGGCTTGCATTCCAGTGCGAGTTTCAACGCTTCTTCGGCGTTGCCCGTATCCATGACCTCGTAGGCGTCCCGGAGGGACACCGTCATCAATCGCCGCGTCGAAGCATCGTCATCAACCACGAGGATTCTTGGCATTCTCGCTTTCTTTCCGAGCTGGTGTGGAATGTAGCGTGGCAGCGGCTTGCGATTGCGAAGTTTGTGTGGCGCCGATCGCATCCCGGACTTTCCGGGCCAAGCTGTCCTTCATAAAAGGCTTGGCGATAAAGAAACTGCCTTCGGCCAGAACGCCGTGAGCTCCGATGGTCTGCCCGGTGTAACCGGACATGAAGAGCACGCCCATCATTGGGCGCCGCTCTCGAAGGCGTTCCGCCAGAAGACGGCCGTTCAAGCCCGGCATCACTACGTCGGTGAGCAGCAGGTCGATGCGCGCGTCGTAGCTGTCACTGATACGAATGGCGGCCGCGGCGTTCCCCGCTGCCAGGACCTTATACCCGAGCGTTTGCAGGGAATGACGCGCCAACTCGCGCAGCGAAGTTTCGTCTTCCACCAACAGGATGGTTTCGCTGCCGGAGAACGAGATGGCGGGAGCGAGTTGTGGTTTGCCGTCGACCGCCGGGCTTTCTTCGGTTAAGGGCAAGTAGATGTGGAAAGTAGTTCCTACGCCGACCTCGCTCGATACATCGATGTAGCCGCCGCTCTGCTTGACGAAACCGTAGACCATGGCCAAGCCGAGCCCAGTGCCCTTCCCTTTTTCTTTTGTGGTGAAGAAGGGCTCAAAGATTTTGGCCTGGGTTTCGGCGTCCATGCCCGTGCCGTTGTCGATGACAGAAAGACGCGCGTAGGGTCCCGGCTTGACGGGGTAGGAGTACTGCTTGACCGACAGCTCGGTCATCTGGTGATTCCCTGTTTCGATCGAAACACGGCCTCCGTTCGGGAGAGCATCGCGGGCGTTTACGACCAGGTTGATGATCGCTTGTTGTAGCTGGGCCTCGTCCGCACAGACTTTTCCCGCGTCGGGTTCAAGTTGAGTCTGGATCAGAATGTCTTCGCCAATCAAGCGCCGAAGCATCTTTTCTGTATCGATGACGATGGTGCTGACGTTCAGAACCCTGGGTTCCAGAACCTGCTGACGGCTGAAGGCGAGCAGTTGCCGCGTCAGCGTAGCGGCTTGACGTCCCGCTTTCAGAATTTGTTCGACATAGCCGCGGAGAGCCGGCTTTTCGTTCAGTGGCTCTGTCAGGATTTCCGCGTAGCCAATGATGACGCCAAGCAAGTTATTGAAATCGTGGGCCACGCCGCCGGAAAGGCGCCCGACCGCTTCCATTTTTTGTGCCTGCAGCAGCTTCGTTTGCAGCTGCCGGCGTTCGGTTACGTCGCGGTTCACGATGATGAGCTTGCCCACTTCCCCACGCTCATCGAGAGAGGTGCTGGCTGTCGATTCCAGGATCCGCCAGGTTCCGTCCTTGTGTCGCATACGATATTCGACGGCCTGCCCGTCCCGGGTGCGCTGCGCCTTGGCCGCAGCCGCAATCACTTTCGGACGATCCTCGGGATGAATTTGGTCGAAGGGTGAGGTCCGTTTCAATTCATCTTCGGTGTAGCCGAGGATCTTCTGGTAGGCGGGGCTATTGTAAATTCGCCTGCCCTTGGAATCGATAACCGCAATCATGTCGCCGGCATTTTCGCTGATCAGACGGAACAATTCCTCGCGTTCGGCAATCCAGCGCCCAATGGAGCGTATCTGCAATTGGTTGTAGATGGTGCAAGCGTCGAGAAAAAGGATGAGGGCTGCAAGAGCGGACGCAACACGCGTGTCCAGCCGGTGGGTGTGTGCCTGGGGCACGTAACTCAGCCAAACGAGTGAAGCGATCGCAACGCTCAGGACAATGGTAAGGAATATTGCCGCCGCCAACAGCCGACGCTCCCGGCGCTCCGTTGTGGCAACGGCGTTTTGAATCTGACCCTTGCCGGCACCTATCGCCCAGAGCTTCATGCGTGCACTCGATCCAGCGTTGACCTCGTTCGCATCATGTCATCCGCTTCCGAATGGAACGTGCGAATGCATAGAGAAACCGCACTGTTCCTTATCAGGAGAGTGTTGCCAACACTTCGGCCCTGGAACTGGTGCACGTCTTCTGCCACCAACGGATTTCTGGAAAAGGCTCTAAGTGCATGAATGCTCATTAGTTGCTAGCCACTTCCAACGGAATCCTGGCTAGCCTTTCGCCTGAGTTCCGGATGAAAAGTCCAGACGCCGGAACAACCCCCCCTTGCGAACCAGCCAGGTGCGAGGCTCCATTCGCCAACAGGGCCGACGACGTTCAAGCGCTGTCGAATTCCAAGAACGAAGCGAGATCTAAGAGTCGGGGGCCTCGATGGGCACGCGCGCGGTCACGGTAGTGCCACGCCCCGGCTGACTCAGAATCTCGACCTCGCCGCCAAGGGCCGCCGCGCGCTCCGTCATTCCCAGTAAGCCCAGCGAGCGTCCAATGGTTATTTTCTGCATATTCATTCCGCAGCCGTTGTCGCGAACGGTCAGCTGCGCATAATTCTCGCTGCGCAACAGCGATATCCGTACGTTCTTTGCTTTCGCGTGGCGGGCTATATTCGTGAGGGATTCCTGCAGAATTCGGAATAGCGCCTCGGAGGCCTCCCGACTAATGCGCAAGCCGGGATCCACTTCCAGTTTCAAACGTCCCTTGGCCCAACCTTTGATCCGCTGCACGTGCCAGCGGATCGCTTCCGCCAAACTGGCATGGTCCAGCACCGTCGGACGAAGGTCCGTGCACAGCTTCTGCGTAAGCGTGGTTGTTGCGTCCAATGCAGAAATTGCCTGCTTCAACAACTTGCGCAATTTCTGCCCCGGGGCGCCGGGTTGTAGAACGACGCCGGCCTGATAGAGATTGAGTTTAGCCGCCGTTAGAGCCTGGCCTAGCTGGTCGTGGAATTCTCGCGCGATCCTGGCTCTTTCTTCGTGCAGCGCGGTTACCACTCGCGTATTGAGTTGCTGCAGCGCCAACGAGTGAGACTCGACCATCGCTTGCGCTCGTTTCAATTCGGAAATGTCGGTATACCACAGAAGGAATAGCGGGTCTCCTCGCTCGTCCGAGGAGACTTCCCATTCGGCCATGAGGGTGATTTCACGGCCGTCCTTATGATGGGTCTGTATCTCTCCGCGCCAGTGACCGTCGCGCCTCAGGCTGGAGAATACTTCTTCAATGGGGAGCTCAAATTTCGCTCTGAGAAGCCGGTCGAATCTCTTGGCATGCGCCTCGGTCTTTGTCCATCCAAATGATTCTTCGGCCTTCGGATTCCACAGCAAGATCCTTCCGCGGGTATCGGTCGCGCCCACACAAGCGCCCTCCATCATGGCGCGGCCGAAACGCCGCGGGAATGAAGAGCTTTTGCGTTCCGATTCTCGGGAGCGGGCTACGAAAGAGCGAGGAACACACCCGGAGCTAGTTGGATCGGCCACACCTGATCTCCGTGAACGCAACTCCCGGATCACCAAGAAACCCTGTAAGAGTCCTGAGGATGCTCTTTCCGTTCGAGCTACCGCTACAACTGTCTGCTAGCTGTGTTACTTCAGATTTTGCGGTAGATGAGCCACTTCGCGTGCCTTTCCGCATCCTGCTTGGGATTGCAAACACACCGTGCCAGACGGCGCCAAGAGCTGTTGAACGGAAGCGGTTTTGGCTGCGAGGACGCGAAAATCTTTGGTTTATCAAAAACGGTATTCACTCAGAGATGGTGTTACGCAACGGTTGACCCGCCGGAATGAGTGCGCTTATGATCCCGACCACGTCCCGGGTTCTGTTTTTTGGAAAGAAAACGTTGCAGCAACGCCAGCTTCCGGTTTGAACCGCTCACGGAACCGTCGCGCCGATGGGTCCAGGCTTTCAATCGATCGAAAGTGCCCCACCGAACGCCCTGTCAGAATATTCCTACAGATCCCTTCGTCCTTTTCCGACGCAATTCCAGGCCCGCCGCTGATATCCAAACCCCAGACACTAGCGGCAGACTAGCCGGTGTAGTCGGGGGACCTCGCTTTTTTCGCGAGGATCAGGGTCCAGACCCTACAAGACGGAATACGCTTCACGGTTAGCATGATGAAATTTGCCAGCCTTCCGGGCTTGTTCTCCGGAAGGATTGAAGCGTTCTTTCCGGCGGGGAAGCGGAGGCGACGGTGTCCAAGCAAAGAATCCTCGTGCTGGAAGACGAAAGCATTATTCGCGAAACGATTTGCGACTATTTCGAACAACATGGTCACGAAGCCATAGGCGCCGACAGTTGCGCCAATGCGGAGCAAATCTGGAACTCCGTGCGGCCCGACGCCGCGATCCTGGATTACTCACTTCCCGACGGCAACACCCTGGAACTGCTTTCGCGCTGGAAGGCAGTTGAACCATACGTTCCCGTAATCGTCTTGACCGGGAATGGTTCGATCGATCTTGCCGTCCAGGCGGTGAAACTTGGCGCGGACCAGTTTCTGACGAAGCCCGCCGATCTTTCGACCCTCTACCTCATGCTGCAACGCTCGCTGGAAAACGAGCGCAACCGGCACAAGCAGATGGCCGAAAAGAGCCGCCGGGAACGCTTGCCTATCGACCCGTTCGTTGGCAAGAGCGCGGCGATTCGAAAGTTGGCGGAGCTTGTCCGGAAATTCCTGTTTGCGGACAGCCCTATTCTAATTGGGGGAGAGACCGGCACGGGGAAAGGGGTGCTGGCCCGATGGATTCACGAGAATGGTCCCCGTTCGGCGGAGGCCTTCGTCGATCTCAACTGCGGCGGCCTCGCGCGCGAACTCTTGGAAAGCGAGCTTTTCGGTTACGAAAAGGGAGCATTCACGGGCGCGACGCAGGCGAAGGCGGGGTTGTTCGAGATTGCTCACCGCGGGACGGTGTTTCTTGACGAGATCGGCGATATGGAATTGCAGGTTCAGCCTAAACTTTTGAAAGTGCTGGAGGAGAAACGCTTCCGAAGGCTGGGTGACTTGCGGGAGCGATCGGTGGATGTTCGCCTAGTGGCGGCCACGCACCAAAACCTGCCCGCTGCTGTCGAAAAACGAACCTTCCGTGGTGACCTGTACTTCCGCATCAGCACCATTCCACTGACGACGCCTGCGCTGCGGGATCGACTGGAAGATATACCGATGCTGGCCGAGTGGTTTCTACAAAGCTTCTCACGCGATTTCGGTGGGAGAGAGTATTGCATCGCGCCCGCAGCGACGCGGGCCCTGCAGTCCTATTCCTGGCCGGGAAATATTCGTGAATTAAGAAACGTGCTGGAGCGCGCGGTACTTCTCTGCGAGGACCGGCAAGTGACGGAGGAAGATCTCCATTTTGAGCGGGCTGTGCCAGCGGAGAATGCCATCGGCGAGGCGGATACGACTCTGGAAGAGATGGAAAGGCAACATATCCAGAACGTGCTAGTGAACGAAGGCTGGCAAGTGGATGCCGCAGCCCGCAGGTTGAATGTGCCACGCAGCTCGCTGTATCAGAAGATCAAGCGATTCGGCCTTACCCGTTCGGAGGTGGCCAGCAGGCGAATTCAGTGAGCCGCGGTATGCCAGCCTACATGGCAGCGTACAGGATTTCCCCGAGTTACTAGATGTCGACCTCCAGATAGTAAGTTTCTTCGCCCTGCATGTACTTTGCCTACAATTAGTCTGTCTGTTGGTTGTCAAGCGGTGGGGACCCATGAAAATACTGATCGTCGACGATCACGCTGTCGTGCGCCGGGGGCTACGCGAACTTCTGGCAGACGCATTCCCGGGAAGCAGTTTTGGTGAGGCGAGTGACTACGCTCAGGCGCTAGACCTTGCTTGCCAATCCGACTGGAACGTTGCCATTGTAGATTTTTCTCTTCCCGGCCGGAGCGGCCTGGAGACCTTGACGGAACTGAAGAGGGCGCGTCCGAATGTGCCGGTCATCATTTTCAGCTTTAATTCCCCCGCCAGCATCGCGGTGCAGTGTATTCGAGCCGGTGCCGCAGCCTACCTGAGTAAGAACGATCCACCCGAACAGATTGCGCAGGCTATACGAAGTGTTGTGTGCCAGAAAAAAAAGTACATCACGCCCGATGTTACGGAGTGCCTCGCTGCGGAAATCGCTCACCCGGACGATGGGGAGTCGCACAGGCTACTGTCGGCCCGAGAACTGTCGGTATTGTTGATGATCGCTTCCGGCCAGCGTCTAACTCGGATCGCGGATGACTTGAACCTGAGCGTCAAGACCGTCAGCACCTATCGCACGCGGATTCTGAGGAAGATGCGGACGCAAAGTAACGCGGAACTCACGCGGTACGTGGTGACTCACAGCCTGTCCTAGCACATCGGTCCCGGCACATCCGTCGAACGTATCAATTTTTCCCACTGCTTTCCACGTTACCGAGTATCAACGCGATCTTCTGCTCCAAAGTGTCGATGTCAAAGGGCTTTTGCAGCAAGATGGCGTCGGAGTCCCAGCCGTCTTGCCCCAGCGATCGATGCGGATAACCGGACATGAAGATGACGCGAGTTTCCGGGTGGAGCTTCACGACGGAGTGTCCTAACTCGGGGCCTCTGGTGTCCGGCATAACCACGTCGGTCAAAAAGAGATCGATGCGGCCCCGGTATTCTTGGGAGATGCGGAGAGCTTCCGCACCGTTTGCTGCGGCGAGCACTCGATAGCCTCGGTCGGAAAGAAACTCGCGCAAGACATCGCGCAAGTGCGTCTGGTCCTCGGCCAAGAGGATGGTCTCGTTGCCATTTCTTCTTCGATTGGCCTGTGGCGAAGACGCATTGATCTCTACGGGTTGATCCACTTCGGGCAGATAGATCTTGAAGGTTGTGCCTTTTTCCAGCTCACTGTAGACCCAGATGAAACCGTGATTCTGCTTCACAATTCCGTACACCGTTGACAGTCCCAAACCGGTGCCTTTCCCGACTTCCTTGGTGGTGAAGAACGGTTCGAAGATTCTCGCTTGGGTCGCGGCATCCATGCCGACGCCCGTATCGCTAACGACAAGTTGAACGTAGCTTCCCGGGGAAATGCTGACGGCGTGCTGCTCGGAAAACAGTTTTCCCAGACGCACGAGATTGGTCTCAATGATCAATTTTCCGCCGTTCGGCATGGCGTCTCTGGCATTGATGGCAAGATTCATGATGGCGAGCTCGACTTGGCTGCGATCCATGCGAACCTTTGCAGCAGGATTCCGCGGCAGGAACTCCGTGGCGACGTTCTCTCGCAGCAGGTGCGGAAGCATTTTCATGAGCTGCTTGACCACGTCGTTCAGGTCCATGGTGCGCAGATCCTGCGGCTGCTTGCGGCTGAAGGCCAGGAGTTGCGTGGTGACCGCCGAACCGCGATCTGCCGCTTGGCGAATTTGTTCCGCATACTTGGAAATGGACTTGTTCTCGCCGGCCTGGAGCAAGATCATTTGCGCGCAGCTGTGAACGATCATCAACAAATTGTTAAAATCGTGGGCGACGCCGCCCGCCAATTGGCCAACGGCTTCCATCTTTTGCGCTTGGCGAAACTGCTGCTCGATGGCGCGTTCGGAGCTGACGTTCCGCGCGATGGACGACATTCCCACGATCTGTCCGGAAAGATCATGGATGGGCGAAAGCGTGAGAGACACATCCAGGATCTTGCCATCTTTGGCGCGCCGTTGGGTCTCGCAATGGCGAACCAGTTCGCCGGAACGTATGCGGTCCGGCACCTCTTCGAAATCCTTTTCCTGGCCGGGGACGGCCAGAAAAGCAATGGGCTGGCCTACGGCTTCGCCCGCTTCGTATCCGTACATTTGTTCGGCGCCGGAATTCCAACTGGAAATTGTTCCGTCGAGGTCGATGCCAACGACGGCGTCCTGGGAGGACTCCACAATGGCCGCCAACTGACGAATTTGCTCTCCGGCCAAGCGTCGCTGCGTGACATCGCGGGTAATCGAGGAGACACCAACGATCTTTCCTGTAGAATCCCGAATCGGTGAGGCCGTCAAGGAGACGTGCAGAACTTTTCGATCCTTGGCGCGGTGCTGCATGTCGAATTGACAAACGCCGTCGCCGCGGCGTGTGGTGCTGAGAACGTCGTCGAAAGCGCTTTCTTGGCCGGGAACCGCGAGAAAACCGATGTGGCGGCCGACGGCCTCAGCCGGAGTGTAGCCGTACATGTTCTCGGCACCCGCGTTCCAAGTGGTGACGATTCCTTCCAGGTCCTTACCCACGATGGCATCGTCCGATGATTCCACGATAGCCGCCAGGCGGCGAATCTGTTCCTCGGCGCGCCGGCGTTCGGTGACGTCAAAGAAAGTGACGACTGCGCCGATGTTTTTGCCATCGCGCACCATGGGATAGGACCAATACTCCGCGGGAAAGGACGTTCCGTCTCGTTTCCAAAATACGTCCGATTTACCGTGAGGTGCAGTGCCTGTCTTCAGGCTCAAGTGAACGGGACATTCGTCGACGGGATACGGAGTGCCATCCTCGCGGCTGTGGTGAATCAGCGTGTGCATGTTTCTGCCAATCAATTCGGACGGATGGTCGTAGCCGAGCAGACGAGCGCACGCCGGATTGCATAAGGCGCAATTGCCCTCGCTGTCGTTGGCGAAAATCGCTTCCGCGGTGGAATCGAGCAACAAACGGACACGCTCTTCGCTTTCGCGGAGGATGGCAGCGGTGCGGTCGCGTTCCGTGATCTGTCTCTCTAATTCCCTGGCGTAGAGAACCCGGAGTCCCTCGGCGAACTGCCGCTCGGAGGCATCGCGGGCGCAAATCAGGGCGAAGGCTCGGCCATCAAAAGTAGCGTGGGTGGCGACGGTTTCGAACGGCCGCTCCTGGCCGGTATTGGTTCTAAACAAGGAATCCACTTTGGCACGGCCGACGCGCTTGAGACGCTTCAGGAATTGGTCCCACTTATTTGCATCCATCGCCGGGTCGATTTCCCAGATCCTCTTTCCCAGGAACTCGTCGCGGGGATAGCCCAGGGCCTCGAGCGCCGCATCATTTGCGAATGCGCATCTTCCCTCGGAATTGATCCACATCATGAGTTCCGCGGCGTGATCGAACGCGAACTGGTTCAAGCGGTCCTTGGTGTCGGTCTGGCCAAAGGTCTTCGGTTCGATTGGATCGGCGTTGGCTTGTACGGCTCCGTTGCAGGAAGTGTGAGGGTCCTTCTGATCGAGAGCGGCGAGGTACGATGGATAAACCGCGGCAGCGCTTTTCGGAAAGCTACGCCGGATGATTTTAACCTGTTCCTCATTTTGCTTCCCAAGTTTGCGCACGTGACCAACCTTCGAATGCGGAGCTGCACCGCGATACATACCTCAAGGAGAAGGGGGAAAACGCAGACCCAGTTAGATTATCCGGCCGGCAAAAAATCGCAATTAACATCACCAGCTGATTTGCCGTATGCGCCATACCATTTCTGCTTGGGTACGGATGTGTCTGGATTCGGGACGGAATTCTGTGTTTTGGACGGACAGGTTGTGCCTGGAGCGGTGATTTCTAAGGCAAACACTGTATTCACACGACTTCTTCGCGACTCCTCTTTGGTATCTCGGGTGCACGACCAACAGCACGGTAGACGGAGCAAGTTTGCCTGGGGCGCGGAGACTTCAGCACGGCTATGAAGCTCGTTCGAGACGCTGAATCATGTCGAGGACTTGTGCGAAGCTTGCACTCCTTCGATGTGAACTCCAATGAGCTAAATGGCGCGAGTAGATGCCTGCTGAAGGTAGGCATGCAAACAGTCACCAGCAAGTGCTTAAACAGGTCGCGTTAACGGAGAGGCGGAGGCCGGGAGGTCTGGTTCCCCTGAACTGGTATTGCCGCTGGACGAACAGGTTGACGATTTTATGGCTAACGCCAACCAAACTTTACTCTCAGAAGGTCAACCCACGCTCGGTAACAGCCCGTCGACGACCGAGGCCGTCACCCGCGTGCTGGCTGTCGACGACGAACCTGCTGCTTGTAAGTTGCTCTCGGTCATCCTAGGCCCACCTGCTTTCCACTGCACCACCGCCCACAGCGGCGACGAAGCCTTCGCATGCTTGCAACGCCAGCGATTTGACGTGGTCATTTCCGACCTGCGCATGCCCGGCATGAGCGGTATGGAGTTCCTGGCCAAGTTTCGCCGAGCCTATCCTCACGTGGCGTTTTTGGTCACCACCGGCGTGGACGATTTGGACGTTGGTGTGGAAGCAATGCGCGGCGGGGCGGACGACTATCTCGTTAAACCTCTTCTAGAGACCGCCGTAGTGGCAAGTCTACAGCGTGCGGTTCACAAGCGGCAGCTCGAGCAGCAAATCGAAAGCTACCGCCAGCATCTCGAAGATATGGTTGCCGACCGCACCAGCCAACTGCGTGAGGTACTCCAGCAAGTGGAGCGCAGCTACGAAGACACGCTGCAAGCACTGGGTGCGGCCATCGATCTTCGGGACAGCGCCACAGCTGGCCACTCACAGCGTGTCTGCCGGTATTCGGTCGAGATTGCCCGTGCCATGCACTGGTCGAAGACGCAATTGGCAGTGCTCGCCAGAGGGGCTTACCTGCACGATATCGGAAAGCTGGGTGTCCCCGACGGAATTCTTTTGAAACCGGGACCTCTCACGCCGGATGAACGCAAGCTGATGCAACGGCACTCGAAAGTGGGCTTCGATCTCGTCAAGGACATCGCGTTTTTGGCGGACGCCGCCGAAATCGTCCTGGCCCACCATGAGAGGTACGACGGGAGTGGTTATCCGCAAGGCCTCAAAGCCGACGAGATTCTGTTGAGCGCGCGAGTGTTCGCCGTCGCAGATACGCTCGACGCGATAACGTCCGACCGGCCCTATCGTCGCGCCTCTCCGTTCGAATCGGCGCGCGAAGCGATCCGCGTCGAGTCGGGACGCCTGTTTGACCCCGAGGTGGTATGCGTGTTTTTGGGGATTCCCATAGAAACGTGGCCAACGATTGCAAAAGTTGACCGGCAGATTCCCGCGCAGACGTCAGAATTGCGCGCCCAAACCA
>Ga0182024_10020079_pt1 | contig 12239 bp, 9 predicted proteins | sample P32metaG_FD_120480 | JGI IMG/M metagenome (GOLD analysis project Ga0182024, IMG submission 120480) | Permafrost microbial communities from Stordalen Mire, Sweden - P3-2 metaG (Illumina Assembly) | ecosystem: Environmental > Terrestrial > Soil > Wetlands > Permafrost | place: Sweden: Stordalen...
TGCACACTCAAGAGCAACGCCGCCTTCGGTCGTCCCAATGCCATAGGCACCCCCATTTTGCACGGAAGATGCCTATATTCCCAGCAATACTATTGCCACTTATTTATGGGACAACACACTAGGGAATATCGACGAAATGCCATGGAAACGATTTGAAGTTAAGGTGCCGGAACGAAATACCGTGTGTTGGTGTGTTGTCGGCAATCCGGAAGTTATCTCCGACCCCCGATTTGTCCAAGCGGCGCGTTTCGGAAACCACCCTCGGCGTCCGTGGTAGGGTTCCGCTTTCTCCTAAGGTTACATCTTGTGCGAGGCGAGGAGCCTAGAACGTACCGTTCCGTAGCCGATTCCAAGGCCTGTGGCGATCTGTTGCAAGCTCTTTCCTTCCGCTCGCGAATCCGACCCGGGAGAAAATTCGCCGCGTCATGAACGTCGTGTATCGCCGGGGGCAGAAATCCCGCATGTTGCCGATGACGGGAGAGGGAAATCCGGTCACGTTCGTGACGCAATCATCAAAAACCAATTACAAAGCAGTGATCGTCAGTCCCGAACAGGCCTTCCGCATCATGACGGAGTTGGAGGACCCGTACCGGACACTGGTGTTTCTTGTAGCCGTGACGGGACTCCGAATAAGCGAGGCACTGGGCTTGAAGTGGGGCGACCTTGATTACGAGCGGCAGATGATTCACCTTCGGAGGGTCTGGGTGGGCAACGACGTGGTTGAGCCGATGGAGACTGATGGCTCAGCCGCTCCGGTTCCTCTCGGCGACTTACTGGTCGATGCTCTTCGCGGCTGGAACCAAAACAGCCCATATACCAATTCGGACGACTGGGTATTCCCATCCTTAAAGCTGAAAGGTAAGACGCCGTTGAGTGCGAGCATCATGGCAGCAGACAAGATTCGTCCCGCCGCCCTCAAGGTCGGCATTCGATTGGAACCTGGTCAAAGATTCGGATTCCATAACTTTCGTCACAGCCTTGCGACATTTCTAGTCAGCAGGGGCAAGGACGTAAAGACGATTCAGGGTCTTCTGCGCCACGCGAAGGTGACGACGACTCTTGACCTCTATTCGCAATCAATCGACGCCGCCAAGCTTGAAGCGCAAGAAGACATCGCCCTGGCGATCACGAGTACCGCAGCAGCGGATTAGCCCAATCACACCGAAGAGAATCTTCGTGGTGTCATCTCCCTCCCATACCATGCGGGCCTGATGAGGTCTCTACGTCCAATTAACCTTAATTCAACTTCCGGTTTGCTCGTAATCCTTCCAGAATTGGCGGCAGGCGCGGAGATCACTTCATACAAGACGACTTCTCGGGGACCTAGCTTTACTTTAGAATTGTGCGTGGAGTCGTATCCCGAAGACTGACACTGGACCACGGGCGCGGTTGTTTGCTGGGTTGACGACCAATTCATAATCCGGAGTCACGTGAAAAGTTCTCCAGACTCCGAAATTGTAGTAGGCTTCCAAAACGTTCTCACTTCCGTAACTCAACGCGCCATCTCCGTCCAATATATCCGTACCCCCGAGCGCCAGAAACTCCTGGGCGCTGCGTGAGATGCCGCTTCTCACGTAGGCGACTCCAACTGTGTCCTTGTTCCGCCGCCAAGCAGCGCCTTTGACGCTCGTCCCCAGCGATACCGACCAATTCGCGTCGTTGTACATCCATCCCTCTGTCTGTCCGTCATTCCAACTAAAGCGCGAAAACACGCCAACGTCATCTGTAATTTTCTGTTGCCAGTTCAGCCCAAATCCGGATTTATAGCGATAGGCTTGGGCGGACGAAAGGTCTGCTCCGGGACCGTGCGCTACCAAAAGAGGAATCGCCTGCCGAAAACCAATCATATCGGCTGAGTTCAAAAAGGCCAGAAACCGAATCGTTCCTGGATGGGTGTCGCCGTAACGACGCTCGAATTCCGTCACCATGCCCCAAGAGTGCAGAAACTCGCCATCGCCTCCGCTATGGGGAAACGTGAGAATCTGGTCGTCAGCCGTGAAAGCGTTCTGCATGGACGGCGCCTGGAAAAAACCGTAGCGTACAGCCCATCTCGGCTGATTTAATTCCACGGCAAGCCCCGTGGTGTACCCGACGCTGTCTGCTGGGAAGTCCCACGCAAGGTTGGTGATCATTGCCCAATTCATGAACTGAGTGTGCGAATCCTGCGCATACGCGTTGTTGTCGAACATGTCCGTGGGACTGAATCGCCCGAGGGTGAACGTCAGGCGCGAAATATCCTGCTCGCCAGCGAGCGTAAGAAGACCGTCTGGGACAGACTCCTGCTTGCCTCCGAAGCCGATGGTTTGACGGATGAACAAGTGCGCGAACATAAAATAAGGGGTCTTGGTGCCGAGTTTGAAAGCGTCGCCGTTCGGAAATGCCTCGATGCCTTTATCGTTCGTCAGGCCAAATCCTTGCCAAAGCAGCCCATCGACGTGGATCTCGCCGCCAAGCCACAGTCGCGCGCCAGCATAAAGGTCCGACGTAAAGGTCTCCTGAATTTCACCGTGATTGTCCAAGCTGTTTGGGCCAGAGTACAGAGCCGGAAAGGGGGGATCGCCCTGCGGCGTTTCGGTGATTTGACCATGAATATTCCACTTTTGGGTGACTGTCTCAACCGACGCGTCCTGAGCCACGCACGGAGCAGCGACCAGTGCGGCAAGAATCAAGAATTTAAGTACAGAGACACTAGCCCAGCGAAGACCGCACATTTGGAAGTCACCTTGACACTAACGAGAACCGTGAACGTAACGCAGCTTACAGCCCATTTGTTAACGGAAGATCACAACGGGATTCTGCCTGATAAACGGGATTGTATTGACATTACGACCCGGACTTTGATACCATACCCCCATAGGGTAGTCAAGTCAAAATGTCACATTTATCAAGAGAAAAACTCGACCTGGTCAATCGCACGAAGAAAATCGTGGGGCAACTCGAAAGCGTCCAACGGGCGCTGAATCAGGATGATCCCTGCACCGACGTGTTACAACGCTTGGCGGCGGCGCGGGGGGCCATTAATAGCCTGATGGGAGAGCTGATGGAGGATCACATCCGAAATCACATGCCACGGAAAACGAAGTCCTCCGAGGAAGCCGCCGATGACCTCATTGAGATTGTCCGTACCTACCTGAAGTAATACTGCAACTCGCCGGGCAAATTGCAGTGGGGCCGAACGTGGCTATTCGCGAGTGCCAAACATGATGCGCGGATTTTATCATGCCGCTGCTCATCGTAGGTTTTTGCGCTTCCACGCGTCTAGACAGATTCGCTCAAATTCTAATGCCGCACCTTGAAAGGACAGGCGCACCCCACCCAATCCGACCAATTACAGGTGAAGAATTACAGGTGAAGTTTCTGTCGGATTCCGAAGAAAACTCTCTAAGGTATTGAAAAGAATGGTAGGCCCGTGCGGACTCGAACCGCAGACCTCTACCGTGTCAAAGCGCCGTTATTATGTACTTACAATAACTTAGAAGGCGTCGGGGACCGCCTAAGTACGCGCAAATACGGCTAAGACGGAATTCTTACAGGTGAAATTTCAGGTGAAGAATTCCAACTAAGCCGTTGGTTCAAATTCAATCCCCGCAAACAAAATTATGGAGTCGCAAGGGCCGTCACGCAGAAATTCTAAGTGTGAAGTTGTGTGGCGACGATTCGCTACCCAGAGTTTCGGTTTAAGCGAGATATCCCAGCCAGGGCCGTGGAGGAAAATACGGTTTTCTTTTTGCCATTTATCGCTAGCGTCCTCACCGTTCCGGTCCCACGATTACTCTGTCGCGTCCTTCCTTCTTGGCACGATAGAGAGCTTGGTCGGCGATATGCAACAATTCCACTACCGTTGTGGCGTGGTCAGGAAATCCTGAAATGCCGATCGAAATAGTGATTTTTCCTAATAAGTTGCCGGCATGCATCACAGTCAACTGGCTGAGTTCATCGCGCAAAATATCCGCACGTTTCTGCGCGGCGTCCAAATTTGCGTCCGTCATTATTAGAACAAATTCCTCTCCTCCAAAACGGCAAGCTATGTCCTGTCCCCGAGTTCGCTTGATCAAGAAATCGCCTAGTGAGCGCATAAGAGTGTCGCCTGCCTGATGGCCAAACGTATCATTGAAACGTTTGAAATGATCGACATCAATCATGAGCACCGCCACGCCATGTTTGTTGCGGGACGCCCGTCTGAGTTCTCGCTCCAATGACTCTTCCATATATCGACGGTTGAAAAGTCCCGTCAACGGATCACGAATGGACTGGATGCGAAGTACCTCGCGAAGACCGAGGTTGGCGAGCGCCCAAGAAATGCGTTCACCCACAGCGATGGCCTGGCGGGCCAGGGCTTCGACTTGATCGGATGATTGTAAGAGTTGGGAATGCGGGGATTCGGACGGACATTCGACGTAGAGCACTCCGAGAGTCTCACCCTGTGCCGCCAGGGGAACACAAATGTAACCTCCCGGGGGAGATCCAATAATGTGAGCGCAACGCAAAGGTGATGCGGAATCCTCGACAATGTGGGCCTTTCCACGCCGCAATGCCCAGCAATTGTTCGGAATGAATGCCTTTTCCGTGGAATTGGTGTCGCCCCAGATGGCTACTGCTTCCACCAAGTTTCGGGAGTTGCTGGTTATACACAGGGCTCCGGATTTCGCCGACAGAACCGAGGGCAGGCTACTCTTGACGATGTTGTAGGCTTCTTCGACACTCTGGCAAGATTGCAGAATATCGACTAGTTCTGTTATTTTGCTCGCCTCCCGCGTGTGTTGCTCGGCGTCTCGAAGGGCGATGTTGAGTCTCCCGGAAGCCTCCTCGAGCCTCTGATTGAGCGAGATCAGAGCCACGTTACTCTGCGACAGTTGTTGTTGGCTTTCACGCAAACGCCTGAAGACTTCATCGCGCTGAATCCGATTTAAATGCGCCTTGGAATGGTATTGGATACGGGCGATAAGCTCGACCTTGTCCGGTAACTTCACCAAATAATCGTCCGCGCCCGCCGCGAATGCCTGGCTTTTTACCTCGGGGTTTTCTTCGGAGGAGAGCACGATGATCGGGGTCTCAGCCGTTGCGGGATTGGTGCGAAAAAGGTGTAGAAGGCCCGGCCCGTCAATGGATGGCATCACCCAGTCCTGAAGAATCACGGTAGGATTAATTTCATTTGCCGCCTTGATCGCATCAACGGGATCAGAGCAATAATGCAGGTCAATGTTCAACTGATTGGCGAGCAACCGGCGCACAGATTCCGCTACGATCGCCTGGTCATCGATCAGCAAGACCATCGTCGAATGCGCGCTCGGTAGAATGTTAGATTCCATCACGAGCGTATCTTCCATTTTTATTGCAGTCACGACAGCCTCCGTCGATTCATAGATTTGAGTGAGTTCATCAAACCGGAAGCAATTGTCTCCAGAGGTAGAATCTCAACGGCAGCTCCCATTTCAGCGGCCGCTTTTGGCATTCCGTAGACAACGCAGCTGCCAGCGTCCTGAGCAATCGTCAAAGCTCCAGCGACGCGCAGCGCCTTCAGGCCCTTGGCTCCATCACGGCCCATGCCCGTCAACAGCGCAGCCACAACGTCACCTCTCCAGTGAACCTTGACGCTCTCAAAAAAGATGTCGACGGAAGGGCGATAGTGACAATCGCGCGGCTCCGGCGTGTAGCTTAGAGTTTGTGAGTCAATAAATATCAAGTGATCATTGCTTGCAGCGATTAGTGCCGTACCCGCTTGAGGGTGGTCCCGTTCTTTGGCCACACGCACCGTCAGGGCAGACTGCTCACCCAGCCAGGATGCCATCGAGGGAGCAAATTGCGCATCGATGTGCTGAACGATAACCATGGGCGCAGAGAAATCGCTCGGCAAGTCGTGAAGAATTGTCGCGAGGGCTGTGGGCCCGCCGGCAGATGCTCCGATTACTACCAAAGGATTGATCGGAGTTGAATTCGATCGCAAATCCTCATCGAGCCCGCCAAGATGTTTGAGGTCACGGCTCCTGGAAATGAGCTGGCGGATCGTCTCGATCTTGAGCTTTAAGGTCGACGCCCCGCCCAATTGGCCGTTTGCTTCGAGCACGGGTGTTTGAACCGCGTCAAGGGCACCCGCCCCCAAGGCCTCGAAAACCTTGCCCGTCTGTCCCTCCACGGTGGCCGTGACTACGAGAATCGCGCAGGGCGCTTGGGCCATGATCCGTCGAGTTGCCTCCACACCATCCATGACGGGCATAAATAAATCCATCAGGATCAGATCTGGAGTATCTTCATTGCAGCGCTTCACAGCTTCGACGCCCTCACGAGCTGTCCAGGCGAGGCTATAGTCAGGTACTTCGGCAATTACGCGCCGCAACGCCTCTCTGGCCATCAGTACGTCGTTGACAATTGCAATCCTCAAGAATCCGTTCTCCCGATTAGGTCTGCCACAGCAGTCACTAACGTCTCGTCGTGAAAACTGCCTTTAGTTAAATAATAGTCTGCGCCAGCTTCCAGGCCTCTCTGGCGATCCTCTTGCCGGTCCTTATAGGAGACAATCATCACCGGCAGGGATTTCAGCCTTGTATCCTTTCTGATCAAAGTTACCAATTCGATTCCATCCAAGCGGGGCATGTCCACGTCGGTGACGACGAGATCATAGTGGCTAGTGCGGACGGCGTTCCAACCATCCATACCGTCCACCGCCACATCCACTGCGTATCCACGGCTATCAAGTAATTTGCGCTCTAATTCGCGTACGGTAAGCGAGTCATCTACCACCAGTACCCGCTTTCGTGTCTTTTTCGTTTCGCCAGCGCCATTCCTTCCGATCGGTGTAAGCCGCTGGCCGGAAACCAAGTTTTCTATATGCCGAATCAGGTCATCGACATCGATAATCAGGAGCGGAGATCCGTCGGGCATTAACGCGGCTGCGCTGATATTCTGGATTTTCCCCAGGCGCGCGTCCAGTGTGCGAACAACGAGTTCCTGCTCCCCGAGGAACCGCTCGACAACCAAACCGTACCGGGCCGTCTTATCGCCCAGGACGACAATTGAAACGTCGTCGTCGGTGGTTTGCGACTCCAACTCCAATACCTGACTGGCTGCGACTAAACCAATCTGCTGGTCAGCAAGAGTAAAATGCTGGCGGCCTTCGAGCGATTGGATTTTGTCCTTGGGAAGTTTTATGGCCGTATCGATACGGGCCAATGGAAAGGCATACGGCTCACTTCCAATTTCGACGATCAGTGTGCGGATTACGGACAACGTAAGCGGTAGTTCCAGTTGAAAACGCGTTCCTCGGCCGTTCTGTGAGAAGACTCGCACGCTACCGCCAACCTCCTTGACCATCGTTTGCACCACATCGAGTCCGACACCACGTCCGGAAATTTCCGAAACTGAATCCTTCAATGTGAAGCCCGGGAGGAACAGAAACTCGAATAATTCCGCCTCACTCATTTTTTGAGCTAGTTCAACCGTCGTGAGTTTTTTCGCGACGACGGCTTGGCGGATGGCTTCCAACTCAATGCCGCGCCCATCATCGGTGACGATGATCAGAAGCATGCCCGCGCTATGGCGCGCCGCTAATTGCAGGACGCCCTCGATGGGCTTGCCTGCTTCTTGGCGTTGGACCGGTGACTCAATTCCATGATCAATTGCATTGCGCAACAGATGATCGAGTGGAGCCTTGAGTCGTTCCAGGATGTCGCGGTCGACGGTCGTGGACTCACCGGTCACTTCCAGCCGCGCGGTTTTCCCAAGGGAATGTGCGAGATCTCTTGCCATGCGAGGGAACATTTGGATGCCGTCCGCAAACGGTCGCATGCGGCAGTCCAACACTTCCTGATAGAGGCGCGTCGACAGGCTCGCAAAACGACGATCGAATTGTTCGAGTTCCTCCAACCTGTCGACCATCGATCGTTGAAAGTTAGCCAAGTGATCGTGAAACTCATTCAAACGCCCTGCAGATCGTTTGCTCATTGCAACTTCGGCCAAGGATTCTTTCAAGCCGTCCAGGTTTCGGGCGAGTCCCTGCTGCGATCGTTTCAGCTGTAACATTTCCTTGGCAAAAGTGTCCAGCCAACGCGATCCCATACGCGCTTCTCCGGCCAGCCCGAGCAGGCGATTCAAATTGTCCGTTGTGACTCGTAAGACACGCTCCCCAGCTGCGTAGGATTTGGTAGAGAACTCCGACGCGGGTGGTGCCGGCACTGACGTTTGAAGGGCGATGCCTGGCGCTTTCGAACGAATGCCAGCTGGAGCATCTTCCGGGTGAGCGAACTTTGACGGGAGGATCGTTGTCGGAACAGGATCAATCGCCAAGGTTGCATCCAAGGAAAGGGAGGCAAGGAACGAATCCATTTCCGTCTGGTGCTCCGCAGTCCAGCCTTCCAAGTCTTCGTCCGGAACTTGAGCGATGCGACCGAGTAGATCGACACCAGCCAGCATTGCATCTATATGGCGGTCGGTGAGAATCAGCTTATGATTCTGGACGGCGACAATGCAGTCCTCCATCGAGTGAGCAACCTGCACGGCAGCATTTCGGCCCACAATCCGGGCAGCCCCTTTTAGAGAGTGTGCCGCCCTCATCATGTCCTGCAGTCGGTCAGTCGCACCAGAATCGCGTTCTAGGGCAAGAAGGCATTCCGTCAAAACCGCCGACTGAGTTTCTACCTCCATGCGGAATAGCTCCGACATGGACCGGTTATCCAGACTATCCAATCGGTTTTGACTCATGCGAGACCTTTGTTCAGTGCGTAAAATAAGAGTTCGTCATCAAGGCACCCTACCGCCTTGTTCTTCCAATGCAACACTCCCGAGATGTAGGTCGCAGCTGCCTTTGCCAAGGTGGCGGGAACATCCTTCAAATCACGCGGGTGAAAATGGTGCACCCCATAGACTTCACTAACGAAGAAAGCCAGCCTGCTCCCTTCGCGATTACAAACCAAGAGCCGTTCTCTGGCCGTCTGTTCATTCGGCCTATTTGCTTCCGGTGATTTTTCCAATCCCAACAATACGTCTAGTGAAACACACACCAGCAACTCACCTCGAACATTCACTAGACCTCTTAGGATCCCGCCGACGTGGTGAGGCAATTTGTGAACTCTGCTCCATTCAGCCACTTCCTGGAACATGCTTGTAGAAAGGGCAAGCCACTCCACTCCGAGCCGAAAGATCACTGAGGATTTCGTGCCCGGTTCAACCACTTCCTTGTGCGCAGATGCGCTGTCAGTCCTCTCATCCAGATAACCGTCGGGCATATCCCGATCCAATAATCGAGCTGCTGCGGACCAGTGAATTTGTGTCACAGTGTTCCTCATTTCCCATCCACGAGCCAAACGTAAGATTCACGAAAGGAATTCAATTCCCGATGCTTCGTGAATCCAAACTTCAAGGCGGACTTGCTGCAATGGGCATCGCTTCCTGAGTAGCTCCAGCAGTGGCAACTTCCTATGAACGTGACGTTCACTGTCCTACCGCCTTTGCAGCCCGTCGAGCGCGTTCACGCAAGCGGCGCGCCGTGCCCGTGTCACCCTGCTTGTCGGAGAGAAGAGCCAGATGCAACAATGCCTCGGCATGGTTGGGGTCCATATAAAGTACCTTCCGGTAGCATTCGGCAGCCCGCTGTAGATCCCCGACTGCATCCCGTACCAATCCGAGCAGGTAATAGGCCTGGGACGAGGGCCCTTGTTCTTTTAAATGCGCCTCGCATGTTTCGCCAGCTTCCGCCAATCGGCCGGCATCGGCCAAACGTCTTGCGCTCTCCAAATCGGCGCGCGTAGCGACATTTGGTACGGGCGCAGGCGAAGGCAAAACGCTTGTCTTCACGATGTGGTGAGCGCGTTGCTTTCGCGAACTCTTGAACTCATTCAGCGATTGTGCTGGCGCAGCTATGACTTCCTCCTTTGCTCCGGCGGCGCACTTCCGAAACGCAAAAGACATTGATTGGTCAATTGATTTGAAACCGCTGCATGCCGCCAGGAATGTCTCGGACGGACCCACAAACAGAAACCCGGATGGTGCCAATAGGCGGTCGAGAATTTTCATAGCTCGTTCCTGGGTCCCACGGTCGAAGTAGATCAGGACATTTCGGCAGAAAACGATGTCATATGGAATAGAGCCGACGCGAAAGTCGGGAGAAAGTAGGTTGCCGTAATGAAAACTAACAGTATTGCGAAGCGGCTCTAGTAACGAATAGCCATCCGGAACCTGCTTAAAATAACGATCTCGAAAAAACAGGTTATCGCCGCGAAATGAATTGGATCCGTATATTCCCTGCCTCGCTCGAATCAGCGCGCGAGCGCTAATATCCACAGCGTCGACCTTGAGTTGATCTGGCGATAAGCCTGCGTCCAGAAGAGCCATAACCATAGAATATGGTTCTTCACCTGTACAACATGGAACGCTCAGCAAGCGCAGTAGCGCCGTAGGGTGGTTTGGCAGCCATTCTTTTGAAATAATGCGGGCCAACGCGGTGAACGCATCCTGATCTCGAAAAAACCAGGTTTCTGGAACGACGACAGCTTCTATAAGTTCCTGAAGTTCATCGGCTGAAGTTCGCACCCTTTGCCAGTAATCCTCGGCTTGGTTGAACCCGAGACTACCCATCCGCAGCCGGACCGCACTGTCGATCGCGGCGCTTCCCACCGAAGCTGAATCGAGACCCATGGTTTCTTTAAGCAGGCCTTCAAAATCGAATTGCGCCATTAGACCGCATCCACAGGCTCGCAGAACAGTTGCTCTCGGATGCTTTGGGGCAAGAGGCGACTAACATCGATTCGCTGAATGATTCCACCCTTTTCGGTCGCAACAGATCCAAGATAGGGAGAGGCATTGACGACCACGCCTGAATCTACGAATTCAGATTCCGCCCTTTGGAGGGTCTCCATGACATATTCAGCAATCAAACCTAATATGTGCTTCCTGCCGGATTCTTCAACGTAGTTGATCAGAACTATGCGGGTGCTCATCTTTGCCTGCGACGGCCTTCCTACGGCTAGTTCGGTCAAATCGATCAGCGGGACCGGCGTTCCGTGGTAGTCAAAAACTCCGGCCACACCCGAGGGTGCGTGGGGAATTTGTTTGAAATTTACAAGCGGCAGAACTTCAATCACCTGCCGCGCTTCGAGAGCGTACCGGTCTTTACCGATTTGGAAGAGTAAAAACAGCATATAACCCTTATGACGCCAAAGCCAATCGAGCTGCACCGCCCTGGAGTCCACGAGCGGCTTGGCTGAGCTGGTCCATGGCGAGATTCGACTGGCGCAATGAACTCACCGTCTGTTTCGCTGCTTCACTCAATTGAGAAAGCGAGTCAGTGATTTGCTGTGCGCCCAGCGACTGAGATTGCATACCTTCGCTGACACTCTCGAAGTTTGGCGTCAGCGTCTGCACCTGCCGGATGATTTGAGAGAGCTCCTCGCTCACCTGTTGAACCACCTCGACCCCTCTGCGAATCTCCTCAGAGAACTTGTCCATCCCCATGACACCAGCCGAAACAGCCGATTGCATCTCCTTTACCGTTTGTTCTATATCGCTGGTCGACACAGCCGTCTGATCGGCCAGACGCCGGATTTCCGTGGCAACCACGGCGAACCCGCGCCCGTATTCGCCTGCCTTCTCTGCTTCAATGGCTGCATTCAGAGACAAGAGGTTAGTCTGATCAGCCACTTTCGTAATGGTGGTTACCAAAGTTCCAATATTCCCGGCCTTTTCGTTCAGTACCGCGAGACGGTCATTGATGGATGAGGACGCCTCCACGATTTGCTGTACCGTCACCTTCATGCGGACTAGACCTGCCTGCCCGCTACTGGCAAGCGTTGTGGTCTTTTCGGCCACCCCCGCGACCTCTTTCATGGTGTGCACCAACTCCTTTGACGTCACGGATATTTGCTTTGAAGTAGCGCCAATCTCTGATGTGGTCGCAGCAATCTCGTTCGCCGTGCTGAGCTGTTGCTGATTGCCGGATTGCGTTACTTCCACAGCGGAAACCAGGTTGGTTAGCGAACGATTGATGGCCCGAACGAGCAGGTATCCGCCAGCTAAGGCGATCAGCAAACCAATCAACAGGCTTTCCCAGATTGCTGATTGCGTGCTCGTGACGGCGTCTTGGATCTGACTGCCGGCTTCATCTGCATCGCTCTTGGTCAAATCTACTCCGGCCGCGATTGCGTCTTGCAGTTTCGCATATAGGGGTTCCAGTTGATCGTGCAGCAGGGCTTGGGCCTCTGTCTTCGTTTTTGGATTCGCGCTCAGCTTCAGGACCTGAGTTCTCACGACCA